>VAPK010284736.1_pt1 | contig 18123 bp, 22 predicted proteins | sample 3395031 | NCBI WGS metagenome assembly VAPK01 (sample SAMN08290443, study PRJNA428436) | hydrothermal vent metagenome | isolation source: Deep-sea hydrothermal vent chimney 1 | place: Pacific Ocean: Juan De Fuca Ridge
AATTGTGCAGTAATTGTGCAGTTGGTTTGAGAGGCGGTTCTTCATCCAAAATTTGGACAGCTTTTACTTTGTGTCCTGGTGATAGATGGGTATAACCGCATAACCGCGCATTTAATTTGGGAAAAAGTTGCAGTTAGTTTGGGATAGAAAACTCGAAACGGATTTTGATAGGTATGAGAATTGCTCGGTGGTCACCAAGTGATAGAAGCTGATGGTTGGGAGTCTGGCAAACGCATCCATTTTGGAGCGATAAGAACTTCCTTGCCTTGCCGTCGTTCCGCGGCTATATATCTGAGTGAGAATGGTCGGATTGTTGCCCACCCTCAACAATTCATCTCACTGAATGGTTTATCGAGGTGATCGTGATCCGCAACGCACCTTCTATTCCCTAATCAGGCGGTTGTGGTATTGATTGTAAAAATCTCGAATACTTTCATATTCATCCAAAGAGCTCTGTTCAAGCTCTTTTTTGGTTTTTACCAAAAAGGAAGTTTCGTTAACCTTTTACTTGTCGCGATACCACTAGTCACCACAAAGGGTGCTGAGAGAAAAAAGGCGGAGCTGACAAAAATATCTGCTGTTCTACCAATAAGATTTCTAACCGATGCGGGACCGAACAAAGGTAAAACCAGGTAAGGACCGGATGGAACTCCATAATATCCAAGCGCCTGATTCATATTTTCATGGACCGGTTCGATTTTATATTCTTGACCCGCAACATCGAGTATTCCTCCCAAACCCGCAGTCGAATTTATAAGGAAACGGCTGATCACCCTTCCCGATTTTTTCAGATTTCCCTGAATAAGACTACTCACGAGATTAATCGGCATAGAGGCATTGTCAAATAGGTTTCGAATCGCAATCCGAAGTTCAAGTGGAACCGCAAACCGATATCCCTTGGCCACATGTTTAGTAAAATGGTTATATATTTTATTGTTTAGATCAAAGATAAATCTATTGTGGTTTTCATAGGGGTCCGAGAGTTCAGGAATATCGGCGGCAAAGGGGTCTTCAAATTCCCCATTGGTGAATGTAATCTCTGCATCCGTTTCTAAAAAATCTCGCCTGGAATCTTCTGTAATATTGGAGTCCCCGTCCCCGGTGCTTTTATTTTCCGCTAACAGGAAGGATTTATAGTTCGTTTTTTTGGAAATGGTTTTCCGTCATCACTTTTATGTTGGTCATTGAGATAGCTGGGAGCAAATACCAGATCGCTAACATTAGCCGCCGATGCCCTTTGCGAAAAAAATATTATTTGAATACAAATTCTCACACCCAAAACTCAGAGGCCAAACGTCTGTCTCAAAAAATTCATACTCAATTCAAGTAATGTTTATTAGGGACTACAGAAAAAAATTTATGGTAGAATCACATTTTCTATTCAATGATATTGGAGTTATACGCCTCCCAGAAACTGCCAATGTTCTTCTTCGGAAGAAGGCAAGGGAAACCTCTGAAATGAAACAAAAATCAAGCCCTCTTTTGTATTTCCCTCAAGCCTTTAAAAATGCCGCAAACAAATAAAAAACTGATTCCGCATCCGCCTCTAAAAAATTTTTACGCGGATGAGACCAAACGACATGAGTTCGTTAACAGGATCTTTAACGATACGGCCCCAAAGTACAATCCTGTTAACAACATTTTATCTCTTGGCTCAGGAAATTGGTACCGAAAACAAGCTTTACTCCGCGCTGGGTTAATCCCGGAGATGGACGTCCTTGACGTGGCAACGGGTACCGGGTTGGTCGCCGAATTGGGGTTATCTCTGGTCGGACCAAAGGGAAGCGTTACAGGCCTGGACAGAAGTTACAATATGTTGACGGAAGTAGACAATAAATTAAATATCCCCTTGGTCCAGGGGGACGCAAATGTTTTGCCTTTTCGTGATAATTCTTTTCACTTCCTCAGCATGGGCTATGCTTTACGCCATGTCGATGACCTTAACGCAACCTTTAAAGAATACTTTCGAGTCTTAAAGCCTGGTGGAATTTTATTGATTCTCGAATTGATGAAACCCACTAATAAAAAAATCTACAGAATGATTCAAATATATTTTCGGTTGATGGTGGCTATGATCTCCATGCCTGGAATTGGCGGTAAAAATGAAAGCAAACTCATCCAATACTATTGGGAAACCATCGATCAGTTTGTAGGGTCGGACACCATAAAAAATAGTCTGTCTGAAACCGGGTTCGACAAAGTAAAATCTTTTCAGATCATCAATTTTTTCACCGAATTCACAGCTGTCAAGCCATAACCTTTTGCACTATCATCCCCTGCGCTTATTTATATTCGTTGCGAGAAATATTACCCCCTCTCGCAACATGAGCCTGGCTGTTTTGCAACCATATGCCTTCAACTTCCAAAAGTAATTCTTTCCGGCAAATATCTCCAACAAGGTACAAACTCGATTGCCCCCCTCCCAGCTTTTTCTCCATTTTTTCTTTTACTAAGGGAAGTAACTCGGCATCGCGTATATAAGTTTTTGCTATCAATATATTTTCGGAATCTACTTTCCCTGAACCGCTATCCAAAATAAAACCGCAATGGTCCAGCAAAGAATCGAGATTCCTGTTAATTTCCTGCCACTGTTGCAAAGGTTCATCCTTATGATAGCTTTTATGACCGATAATGCTTGCTGTCCCGGCCACATACAAATATTTACTCCCTCCAAAATCCATACCGGTTGCACGAGCAAAAGATGGGCTACGCTTGCCATATTCTCTGGGATACCTATAGGCGCTTACCTGCCTTGGGTTTTCAATATGCTTGACGCTATGATTTCGGGTGGCTAAAAAATTTATGCTGAGAGGACCATTTTTAGACCCTACGGCAGAACCTGCTGGAAGATAGCGGTGCATCGATTTATATTTTTCCGAAAAAGCATCATACCTTCCGGCACAAAAATGTTTGTATCTTTCTACCCCGTTTGTTTCGAGATTTATATTTGGGAAATAGTTCCAGCATCGAACTAAAACTGGAAAACCTTTTCGATCGAGGAAATTGAGAATTTCTTTGTACGCTCGAAAAGAAAGTTGTTCCAGGCCATCCGTTTTGGATTCATGGAATTTTATCGCCCCAAAGACAAGGTCTGAATTTGCGGCATACGAAATATTCTCAAATTGATTCACCTCATTCGGTAAGTCCGCAGTCCAGACTTCCACCAGAGGATTATTGCCAATCTGTGGAAGGGAAACCTCCACTTGCAGACAGTCTGGCAGGAAGGGGGCAGGAGCACTCCCATAATAAATAACGGCCAAAACATTATTACCGTTCGGGAAATATTCCTTAAAGTTTTTTTCCGGCACCAGGGACACCGATAGGGTGTTACTTATGGTTTCTACCATCATCAAGGTCTCAGATTGAATCCAGTTAACGACATCGACAAAGAAAAATTATCACCTGGCTTTGGCCCTCGGCGTTTATAAACTTTCCAGTTCTCTTTCCATTGTGCAATGAAATTTATATAATAAAGTACTTTAAAGAGAGATAATGGAATGTCGATCGGGGTTTTACGATAAATATCTCCCGCCAGCATGGATAATACCGCTTCTTCAATTCCAAAAATATTTCTGGGAGCCATAAACAAATTTCTAAGAGCGGGTTGGGTCATTCTATAAATAAACCAGGAGAGAATTTTCAAGCCGCGCTTGCTTTTCCGCTCATATTCCCGTTGAATCTTCGCCAAATTCGGGTTTCCATTCATGGTTGCCTCTATCACATCAACCGCGTGGATTCCGCTAGTCAGGGCAAGGTGAACACCGCTGGAAAAAATCGGGTCGATGAAGGCGAATGCATCGCCAATTAAAATATAGTTTTTGCCAACCAGGTGATCCGAGTAATAAGAATAGTTTCCCGTGGCTTTCGCGGCCATTGTCATTTTGGCATTGCGTAAGCGCCTGGCGACATCGGGTGATTGGGAAATGGTTTTCCAGAGAAATTTATCCAAGTCTTTCTGACAATTATTAAGATACCCCGGGCGGCAAACCGCTCCGACACTCATGGTCCCGTCTTTCAGAGGAATCATCCAAAACCAGCCCTCATCGAACCAATAAATGCTAATATTGCCCTCATCATCTCCCTTTAATCTTTCTCCGTTTTCAAAATGGCTGTAAATGGCAGAACTATTGTGCGTTCGATTATTTTTCCTGATCCCCAGTTTCTTTGCTAAAAAAGAATCGCGCCCGGTCGCGTCTACAATATATCGAGCCTGCCATTGCTGGGAGTTGCCTTCTCCATTTTTCGCAGTCACCAAACTCATCCCGTTTGAATTTAAATCCACCCCGGTAACGCGAACTTCCTCATGAACCTTCGTCCCTTTTTCTTTGCTGTTATTGAGAAGAATATGATCGAATTCGGAACGGCGAACCTGATAAGCATATGAGTTTTTCTTATCTCGCGCACCCCGAAAATAAAAGGCCACCGGTGGGCATTTGTGGTACGGGGAGGCAAACTCCGCGCCTCTTTTAACGATACCAATTTCTTTCACTTTATCCGATATGCCGAGCCTGTCGAAAATAGGTAAACTCATGGGAAGCAGGGACTCTCCTATATGAAACCGCGGGTGGCGGTCTTTTTCAAGGAGAACCACTTTCCAGCCATTTTCAGACAGCAAAGAAGATACCGTTGAGCCCGCAGGCCCACCACCAATTACCAATACATCACATTGGTCCATAATGAAGGTCCGGTTGAAAATCCCGTAGAAAAAATTTAGAGTTTGCAATCCCCGGCTTCATGTTAAAAACCGAATGGAAAAACTGAGTAAAATATGCTAAAAAACATGCATAATTTGAAGCCCACTCTACTTCAACTTAAAAACACCAATTATACCATAAGACAAACTGTTCAGCGTTTGAAATACGAATCGACCATTACATTGAATTACGAGTTGATGTTTACTTCTTTAATCTAAGCTAAAGGGTATTTGTGTGACAGGGCTAACTACATTTGAACAAGAGGTCGCACAAATGATTGTGGAGAACCTTAATTTGACCATATCCCCAGATGCTATTGAACCCGATGGCTCGCTGTTTAACGATGGATTGGGTTTGGATTCCATCGATGCCCTGGAACTGTCTTTGGCCATCTCCCAAAAATATGGCATCAACATTAAATCCGACGATAAAGATATCAACCGATATTTTTCTTCGCTAAGAGCGTTGAGCGAATATATCTACGAAAAAAAATCATCTGGTGAAGCTGAAAACAAGTAAATTCTTATCCATTTTAACAATGGGTTACCCCATCCTGACCCACCTTGCTATTGGACAAAATAAATCTGAACTTGCTTTGTTGCTTCTGGTAATAATTGCAGGTTTATTTTTGTTCACCCGATCAGAACAAACTAGAAAAAATTCAAATATTTTTTTCGAACTCACACTTTGGATTGGAATGGTCATTTTTGCAGTTTGCATCATTTTCGTGGATGCAACCCGCATCGCCCTTTACCTTCCCCCAATTCTCATAATTTCTTTTTTTACTATTAATTTTTCCAAATCACTTTTGCCTGGGCAGGAACCATTGATCACTAAAATCGCCCGGGTCATTTTCCAGGAGAACGGCCCGGAAATGGTCGTCTATAATCGGCGGGTGACCTGTTTGTGGGCCGGTTTTCTGGGCATTCTACTCATACAAACCATATGTTTATCATTATTCGCGCCCATAGAGCTTTGGTCTTTGTTCACAAATGTATTAAACTATTTGTTCATGGGTCTTTTATTTATAATAGAGTATATCTATCGTCAGTTCCGCTTTGGGTACCGGCACAGTATTTTCTACTATCTGCGAGGGTTAGCACAGTTTCCCTTAAAACAACTATTTAAAAGTTAACTCTGTTCCAGGATGGAAACTTACCCATTAGTTCATCGCCAACCAGTAGATGGCATAATAGGATGGGATGGCCACCAGCCCATTTTTATCGATCGATTTCTGACCGATGTTTTTTCTCTTTCCAGAACCCTGCCCAATTCGCCTCGGATACTCAATTCATGTAATAACAGATACCGATTTCTTGTGGGTTTTGCCGCCGCACTGATTAAAGGGCAAACCAATATTCTCCCTCCCAACAAGACACCTAAAGGTTTGCAATACATTGCGTCCCAATTTCCCGAAATTTATTGTTTAACCGATGACAAGAACCAGAAAAAATTTGGAATACCCATTCTGCAATACCCCTCAAAAATAGCCCCTTTGGTCAAGTCATTGAATATCCCGAAAATCGCGACATCTCATTTAGCCGCAATTGCTTTTACCTCGGGGAGCACAGGAGTTCCACAACCTCATTTAAAGAGTTGGGATTCCATGTTGAAGATTGCCCGCAACACAGCCCATCGACTGATTGACGTGAACCTGAAAGAAACCACAATCGTCTCGACGGTACCACCGCAACACATGTATGGATTGGAAACATCGATCATGTTGCCTCTTCAACATAATGTCGCATTGTACGGAGGTCATCCGTTTTTCCCGGAAGATATTCGTGAAGCTCTGGAAAGCATCCCCAAAAATCGTATTCTCGTCACCACACCCATTCATCTCAAGGCCTGTGTTGAGAACTCTATAAAATTTCCAGAAATCTCCTTCATCCTATCCGCCACGGCCTCACTATCCAAAGAGCTGGCCGAATCTGCTGAAAAATTGTTTGATACTGAAGTCTTCGAGATTTACGGTTGCACCGAAGCCGGATCGCTGGCAACCCGAAAAACCACCAGGAGCAACGCCTGGAAATTGCTTGATGGGATCAATTTGACCGGAAATGACGATCAATGTTACATTGACGCAACTTATCTTTCTCAACCTGTAAAATTACCAGATATTATTAAGAATTGCCAAAATGGCATTTTTGAATTAAAAGGCCGTAGCGCGGACCTCATCAATATTGGCGGCAAACGGACTTCTTTGGGCGAATTGAATCACCGCTTAAATGAGATACAGGGGGTTGAAGATGGGTCCTATTTCGTCCCCCCTCAAAACGATGCCGATCATAAACGGTTGGTCGCTTTTGTCGTCGCAAAAGATTTACGGGAAGAAGGTATCCGAAAGGCGTTGAAGCAACACCTGGACCCGGTATTTTTACCTCGCCCCATTTACTTTGTCGACCATTTACCCAGAACTTCTTCTGGAAAACTGACCCGCGAGAACCTTCTTGAGATTTTTTCTCAATTTACAAATTGAGATTGTAAAAATGCGTCCACCCACACAACACCGAATTTATCTGTCGTGTTTAAGCCTATGACCATCGGTATCACAAATACATTTTCAACGCCAGAGCATTGAAATACTCTACTCAGATTGACCTCAATCATCCTGCTCTCGGAGGCCATTTCCCGGATCATCCAATAGTTCCTGGGGTTGTCATATTGGACCTCGCCATAAAGGCATTTAAGAAAGAGCAAGGTCGCTCCTTGAAAATTCACAAAATTCCGTGGGTCAAATTTTTATCTCCCCTGGAACCGGGGGTGCGGATAGAATTTATCTTTGACATTTCAAACAATCTTGCCCGCTTCACTGGCAAATGCGCTGAAAAAACCATTGTGTCAGGACAATTGGAGTTTTCTGTTTCGTCATGAAAAATACATTGAACTTCAGCCACAACACCTTGGGTCTTGTGCTTTTGATCGGCATTCTATTTATTTCATCAACCGAAGCATCTGAAATAATTTCTCCGAATGAGTCGGATCCTGTTTGTGTTGCTAAATTGCAGGAATTAATGGTTTCATTGGCACGCAAAAAAGAAAAAACGGCCTTCTTCAAGGAAGAAAAGTTCCTCAGTGTTCTTGCAGAACCTTTGAAAGCTGAGGGCACGCTGAAATTCCGCGCCCCCGATTATCTGGAAAAAACAACAACCAAACCTCAAAAAGAACGTTTGGTCGTTGAAAATGACATTGTCAGAATATTCGATGAGCAGGGTGAGTCCCGGACCTTGTTTCTGGATGACTACCCACCTTTGAAGGACTTATTAAACGGTATCCGCTTTACTTTATTAGGTAATCTTAATGCGCTGACCAATTTTTACGAGTTGAATTTAAGCGGCGATTGCCAGCAGTGGAGCCTGACTTTACTTCCCAAGTCCGTGTCCGCAATGAGTATTATCGATCGCATTATTATTCTGGGGAAAAAAGATACTATTGCAACCATCACCCTGGTCGAAACCAATGGCGATTTCACGATCATGACAATAAAACAAGGACCATCGTGAACCCCCGCACAAAAATATTAATCTGGTTTGGCATTCTGATTGTTTTGGCTCTGACTATAATTTTTCGCATGCGAGTCGAAACGGATATCAGTTTTTTTCTTCCCCGGTCCTCTTCCCCTCAGGAGCAGTTTCTAATCAACCAATTCCGTCAGGGTCCCAGCTCCAAGTTGCTGATCATAAGCCTTCAGGGAGCAGATTCGAAAACACTGGCTGAGGTAAGCAAATCATTAACCCAAAAATTAAAACAGGATCGCGCTTTTGTAAAAGTCATTAATTCCGAAGGTGTCATTACCCCCGAGATGGAAAAGTTCCTCTTCAGTAATCGCTACTTACTCAGCCCAAACCTTCAACCCGACAGATTTTCTCCAAAGAGCCTGCATAAAATTTTATCCGACACATTGGGCCGGATGACACTTCTACAGGGGTTTATGGAAAAACGTTATTTTAGCAGAGACCCCACGGGAGAATTTTTATCTACGTTGCGATCCTGGTCCGAGAAACCATTGCTGAATAAAAAACACGGGGTCTGGTTCTCCGTGGATGGAAAGCACGCCTTCCTCCTAGCAGAAATTTTCGCCGAAGGCTTTAATTTGGATCAGTTTGAGAACGCGATCCATACCGTTGAGGACGGTTTCAAAAATTTAAAGCCGAACCCGTCCCTGACCCTGACCATGGTGGGACCGCCCGCCTTTGCAGTTGCATCGCGAGAATCGATAAGAAGAGATGCCACAGAGTTATCCATCCTTGCCACCGGTTTAGTAATCAGTATCATTTACCTTTTTTATAGATCCGTCATCGGGGTGCTATTATGTTCGATCCCTTTATTATGCGGAATCATAATAAGCATTTCATCAGTGGTTTTGATTTTTGGGTCGATTCACGGGATCACCCTGGCATTTGGAGTCGTCATCATTGGAGTGGCAATTGATTATCCCATACACCTGCTCAGCCACCTTAAAAGTGACGAACATCCCTCCGAGGCAATGGATCGCATCTGGCCGACTCTCCGGCTGGGAGTTCTCACCACCTCGTTTGGATATGTTTCCATGTTATTTTCAGGTTTTGACGGCTTGATTCAATTGGCCATTTTCGCGGTGTGCGGCCTTGTCAGTGCCTCCCTGGTCACACGCTATATTCTTCCTCATATTGCGGGGAGTTTAGTGCGATCCACCTTGCCCACGAGAACAATACCCTTTGTAGTTCTATTTAAAAGCAAAATTTTCTTTTATGTTTTACTGGCAGGAGGTGTCCTGGTCCTCGGCTTTCAACGCAATGAATTATGGGAAAACGACATCGCACAACTGAGTCCCATCCCTGAGCCGCAACTGGCTTTGGAAAAACAAATGCGCGAAGAACTCAACTTACCCAATGTCAGTTACTGGGTGATCGTGAAAGGAGAGACCGAACAGTCTGTTTTGCTTAAGACCGAATCGGTTGCCGAAAAATTGCAAGCCTTGAAAGAGCAAGGGAAACTAAATGGTTTTGACGCCGTGACAAAATATCTTCCAAGCATTGAAAAACAAGCAGAACGCATCAAAGCTCTTCCCTCAAGCGATCAATTGAAAGAAAACCTGCGAATCGCGCAAGCAGGATTGCCATTCAAAGAAAATGCTTTTGAGGGGTTTATTCAGGAAGTAGCCGAGGCAAAGAACTCTGAGTTTTTGACATCCGATCGTTTGCAGGGAACCCTGCTGGGCGCGCGAGTGAATAAATTATTTTACAATCAGGGAAACTTCTGGTTTTCGTTGATTTTGCTAAAAGGAACTTTCGACCAAAAACTCATTGCCAGAGCCATCAATAACTTCCCTGCCGAAAATGTCTTTGCTCTAGAGCCAAGAAAAACCTCCAACACTATGATCAACCGTTACCGAGACCGGGCCTTGCTGTTTTTTGGCTGGGGATGCCTTCTCATTGCCATAACCTTGAAAGTTGCGTTACGCCAATGGGCAACTCTCGGAAGAGTTTTAACTCCTATTTTTGGGTCTGTCTTAACCGTCATGGCAATTTTGATTGCGGCCAAGGTACGGTTATCCTTATTTCATCTTGTGTCCCTGCTATTAGTGATTGGGTTAGGAATCGATTACGCACTGTTTCTAAATCGCCAGCCAAAATCAATAGAAGAGAAATCTAAAACCCGTCAGGCTTTACTGATATGCAACTTATCAACCGTGTCCGTGTTTGGAACCCTGGCTTTTTCCTCTACCCCGGTCTTGAGAGCGATTGGGACAACCGTGGCTATTGGTGCGTTTTTATGCCTTTGGTTCTCATTTATTTTTGCTCCAGAAGACAAAATGATGGATAAAGCAGTATAGAAAAATATTAATCCTCTTTTGCATTTAAATAATAAATTTGTTTTGGAACCTTTAATTTTATCCAAATTCACTTTAACCAGTGCCATCGGTTGCGGACTCAAGGAGCTTGAGCAAGCTTTTGCAAGCCAACGATCGGGACTGAACCCATGCGATTTTGAGTTCGCAAATTTGGACACCTATATCGGCAGGGTCGATGGAGTTGAAAATTCTCCCGTGGTGGGCCGGTTGAAGGAGTTCGACTGTAGAAATAACAGGCTGGCTCAACTGGCTTTGCAGCAGGATGATTTTGAACAAACGGTCGAAGACGCTAAAATTCGTTACGGTCCTGAAAGAATAGGGTTGTTTCTTGGAACCAGCACCTCTGGGATTTTAGAAACAGAAATGGCCTATTTGCACCGAGACCCTGTTACCGGGGATTTGCCCAAAACTTTTCGGTACATGGAAACCCATAACAATTATTCGTTGGCCGCTTTTGTACAAAAATATTTCAAGCTGGAGGGTCCGGCCCTGGTCATTTCTACCGCTTGTTCTTCCAGCGCCAAGGTTTTTGCCGAAGCGGCCCGGTTCATACAATCGGGATTTTGCGACGCCGCTATCGTGGGCGGTGCAGACTCATTGTGCCTGACCACTTTGTATGGATTTTCTTCTCTGGAACTAGTGTCTTCAAAACCCTGCCGCCCTGCCGACCCTGATCGGGACGGACTCTCTATTGGGGAAGCGAGTGGATTCGCCTTGCTGGAAAAACCGGAAAATGGCAATTTTAAAAATCAGATCACCCTCCTCGGGTACGGTGAAAGCTCTGATGCTTACCACATGACGACACCTTTGCCTGATGGAGGAGGCATGGCCCAGGCCATGCAGACAGCTCTGGAATATTCCGGCATAACCCCCGACCAGGTCTCCTATATCAACTTGCATGGTACCGCGACCATCACCAACGATAGTGCTGAAGACAAGGCGGTGTCCAGAATTTTCGGATCTTCTACTCCGTGCAGTTCTACCAAGGGTTGGACGGGGCACACCCTTGGAGCCGCAGGCATTACAGAGGCGATTATCTGCGCGATCTGCCTGAAAAACAATTTCATCCCCGGCAACCTGAATACCCGAACAGTCGACCCCGACTTTGGCTCTAATATTATTTTACACAACCGGACAGAACCGTTGACTTACGTTCTCAGCAATTCATTCGGTTTTGGTGGCAACAACTGCAGTCTTATTTTCGGGGTCCACCCATGACAACCGTTTACCTTGACGGCATCGGAATAGAGGCGCCAGGGTTGAGCACCTGGAACCAAGCAGCACCCATTTTGCGGGGGGAAAACCCATTTCATTTTGAAAAAAAGACACTCCCCGTCGCGACCATGATTCCGGCAAATGAAAGGCGACGGGCCGGCGACACCATTCACCTGGCCGTTCATGTCGCGGATGAGGCCGTGAACAATGCCAAAGTAAATCCGCAATCGTTGACCAATGTTTTTTCGTCCTTTAGAGGCGCTCTAAAAATAGTGAACCATATATGCCATGCGTTGACTTTGCCGGATCACCCGGTATCGCCGACCCAGTTTCACAATTCGGTTTACAATGCTCCCGCCTCTTATTGGAGCATCGCCACCGGAACAAGAGGCCCATCCACCAGCCTTGCTTGCGCTGAATTTAGTTTTACCGCAGCACTTCTTTCTGCCGCCGCCTGCGCCTCCACAGAAAAGCAGGGTGTGCTTCTGGTCATGTATGATGTGGAATCTCCGAAACCCTTCCACAAACAATACGCGATTGAATTCAACTGTGGTATCGCTTTGGTGCTGATGCCTGTCCAGTCAGGAAACAGCCTGGCTGAACTGACAATTGACTTTCAACCTCGTAGAACCAGGGAAATGAATATAAAATTAATTCCTTCATTGGAAAAATTAATACCCGGCAATGCCTCGGCTCAGCCTTTGTCATTACTTTCCGCAGTGGCAAATCAAGACAATTGTATGCTGTCCTATAATTATTTAGAAAAATGCGCGGTCGAAGTGAAAATTCAACAATGCAATTAAACCAAAAGAATATCGAAGCTCTCATCCCCCATAGCGGGACCATGAGTTTGCTAAATAAAATTCTAAAATGGGATGAAGATCATATAATATGTCTTGCCAGTTCTCACAGGGGAATACAAAATCCCTTAAGGAACGAAGATATTTTATCTTCTGTCTGCGGCGTAGAATATGCCGCTCAGGCAATGGCTGTCCATTCTGCTCTGTCAATGCCGAACCCAAAGGGGGAACAGCGCCCAGGGTTCCTGGTGTCCATTAAGAATCTACAGCTGTCTGTTTCCAGATTGGATGATATTGAGTCGGATTTAACTATAAACGCTGAAATGTTGATGAGGGACAAGGATTTTTTGATTTATCAGTTTCGAATCTTCTCTGAAAGTCGGGATCTTTTGTCCGGACGCGCCATCATTTCAATTAAAGGGAATTCAATAAATTGAAGCGGGCTCTTGTTACAGGAGGGAGCGGGTTGATTGGTGCCGCTATTTGCGAAACTCTGGCGGCCGAGGGTTTGCACGTCATTGTGCACTCTCATCAAAATCCGGAATTGGCCGGGCAGGTGATTGAAAAAATTAAATCGTCCGGCCAATCGGCAGAAGCGATCTGTTTTGATGTCAGCGACCGTAAGGCCACATCGCAATGCCTGGACAAAATTTTAGAATCGGGTCCCATACAGGTTTTGGTGAATAATGCCGGAATTCATGAGGATGCTCCCATGGCCGGTATGTCGCCCGAACAGTGGGACAACGTCATACAGATCACGTTAAATGGATTTTTCAATGTCACTCAACCTCTCTTGCTACCGATGATACGCACGCGCTGGGGTCGAATCATCAGTATTTCATCCATTACCGGGGTTGCCGGGAATCGGGGACAGACCAATTACGCCGCGGCAAAAGCGGGTTTGCATGGAGCGAGTAAATCTTTGTCGAAAGAGGTGGCCTCGAGAGGAATCACCGTCAACGTTCTTGCACCTGGTATTATCCAGTCCCCATCCACGGATCCTCATTTTTCCGACACCGACGTGAATAATTTAATTCCCATGAAGCGTCGGGGAACGCCCCAGGAAATAGCCAATGTTTTAGCCTTCCTCGCTTCAGACAAGGCGTCTTATATTTCCGGCCAGGTTGTTAACGTGAATGGCGGGATGTATTAATACTCTGGTTCTCCAATACCTCAATCCCCTTCTTGCCCCGTGGACATAGAAAAATCAAAGGTAAATTTTGCGGCAATCATTCCTGCCTATAATGAGGGAAAAACCATCCGAAAGCTGGTGGAAGGAACTGCAAGCCAAATGGATCGGGTGGTGGTGGTCAATGACGGTTCTACCGATGATACCTGCCAGCAACTCGTGAACCTCCCGATAGAACTCATCTCCAATACGGTCAATCGAAGGAAAGCCAATGCTTTGTGGCGAGGATTTCACAGGGTGCTTGAATCGGAACCGGAGTTGGAGGGAGTCATCACCCTGGACGGAGACGGCCAACACCTGCCTGAAGATATTCCAAGACTGGTTGACGCCTACAGGAAATTTTCGGACCATTTAATCATCGGCACCCGGACCCGCGATTGGGGCTTATTCCCCCCCATTCGCCGATGGGCCAACCAGTGGGCCAACCTTGGAATTTCTTTAGCCGTGGGATGTAGAATCCCCGACACGCAATCCGGATTCCGCTTGTATCCGGCCTCTTTATTACGGAAATTGCAGGCAGATTCGAAACATTACAACGGTTTTGTGTTCGAAAGCGAAGTGATCATCGAAGCCGTTAAACTGGGGTTCAAAATCCATTCAATCCCGATTGCGGCGGTCTATCGAAATGACCTGAGAAAATCTCATTTTCGCCCCGCACGGGATACCTTCGAGATCGGCAAAATGATTGTGGGGAAAATTGCATCCCGGCTCCTAAAGCCCACCAGCAAGTAGCCCTTGGACGATGGCCGTTTAACCTATAGTGTGGACAATTCGGCATTGATGGCTCTATCCAGTCTCTGAACCCACCCATTATAATTCTTATGAATATTTGTTCCGTCATATTTTAAGTTAGAGCTGTCCTTATAAGTAATGCTGTAATCGTTAATATTACATGCAATATCTACAACGGCAAGGTGATCGCGTACCGCTAAAGTCCCAACCATTACTCCAGGACTCACGGGCTTTATCTTCCAGCCCAATCTCGCACCTGCGGCGATGATGGCTTTTTCAACTTGTTGCTGGGTAGGTTTTGCGTCTCCATAAAGGGATACCGGTGACTGCTCTACATTGTAAACTTGCGCGGTCCGGCAACCCATACCCAAAGCAACCATCACCACTAATAAGATTAAGATAAATTTTCGATTCATAACATTTTTCCTTCTCGTAAGAATGTATTTATCAAGTTTTGGCAAAAAGCCCCCTATAGCCCGCTCCTGCAATACGCACCGAGCATGATACCAGCATTAGTTAATTCAATTCCAATAAAAATTCGGAATGCCAACTTCAATGTTCTTCCCAGTAATCGAAAAAATTAAACCAATTGAACGGTTCCTTCCTGCTGTAATGCTCCAACCGGTTCGCATACCTTTGCATCCAATCCTGCCTGCCCTTTTCATCGTCCTTCCCTTCCAATTGAATATTATCCGCAAGTTTTTCAAAGTAAATTTCATAGCGGTTGCCACCCTTATAAATTCCAAAAAATAAAATAACCGGAACTTTTAAAATTCCTGCCAGGGTTGCAGGACCCGAAGGAAAACGCGCTTTCTGACCCAGAAAATCACAGGAAACTGATTTTTCGTTTTGAAACACCCGATCAGCAAGCAGGGCAACCATCTGCCCTTCGCCAACAATTTCTTTCACCTGGAGAAGGGAGTGTGGATCACCAATTTGAATAATTGATTTTGCGATCTCGGGGTTCAGATCATTGAGTATCGTGTTTGCATTTTCAGTACTGCTGTTGTTCATCAAAATTTTAGGGCTGAACCCGAGGTTGGATAACCCATAGGCACGAACAATCTCAAAACTTCCCAGATGCGACCCGAACAGCAGACATCCTTTCCCCTGTATTTCTGAAAATACTGATTTTCCATAAACTTTAACGTCAAGATCCTTGCCCCCATCATTCAAAATGAAGACACGATCAAGAAATACGGAAGCGAAGGAGTGATAATGGCGAAAAATATCACAATAATTTATTTTTTTCGATAACACACGTCCTAGAAAGTTCCGGGACGCCTCTTTCGTCGTTCTTGAAAAAATTAAATAATATAATGTGATCGGGTAAAGCCAGAGTCGGCTCAAGGACCGGCCAAAAGTGACAGCTATCCAAAGCATTAACTTCAGCACCCAAGTGTAGCTACGCTCTTTATGCTTTAACCAGCCTGAACTCATGGAATATTATATTTGATCAAATAAATAAAAATGGCGGCCCTCATGGACCGCCACAATCTACTCACATTCTCTAAACGCATTTCTCTACTTATTCAGTTCAAGCTAAGCGACGATACCGCCAATTGGCTTGAGGGAAACCTCATCAATCGCAGGACTGCACTTCAGGATCGCAATCATCGTCCTGAGAATTTTCATCCTTTGTGGCCTTAATAGTTTTGTTCACTTCATCGATTGTTATCTTGCCAAAAAGAACATCCATCATGAGCATAATACGTTCTGCCCCGTTCCCAAATTTACTAAAATTAAAATTATTTGATGCTTTGTATTTTACTTCACCAACCATTTGACCTTTATGATAAGCGGTAATGCGTGCATCAGCTAAAAATATGGCCATATCCCATGACCAAAGTCCAATATATTCGAGGCTTATTTTATCCAAATCATGCTTTGAGCCGTCTGGTGCTACACCAAATTTATAGTTGTGGCTAATTAGCCAGTCTTCCATTGCATTTTGAAAACCACTTCTCGTTTCTATGTCGTTTATTATGACAATTTCAGCGCCTCCTACATCATCAATAACTGAACCATTGTATTGTGGTCCAGCGCACCCTGCCAAAACAGTTAACAAAAATCCACACCAGAATATATTCTTCATTAAATCTCCCAAATAGAAGTTATATAGTCCCAATACATCATTTCACAGATCACTCTTTTACCGTCCCCTCTTCCCTATTCAATGCTTCCCCGAGGGCTTGATAGGCGTTAGAAAATCCTTTTTTAATTTTATCCCACGTATTGGCTGATCCATGTTTCATCCCACCGTACCACTCGGCCACCTCGTTTCTCTTTTTCTTGAGTGCACGGATGCCTTTTTTCTTCTTTTCTCTGGCCGTTTTCGACATATCTTTCCATTTTTCATTCAGGTCTGATTCCATTGCATCTATCCTTTTATCTATATTCTCCAGCGTGGATTTTATACTTTTTACCGCTTCATCACGTTGTTCGATTGAATATTTTTTTATCGTTTCGGCGGCTTCCTGAACGTCTTCCTTTAGCTCCTTTTTTGTGATTTTCTCCCCAAAAGAGGGCATGGCAAAGAAAATGGTTAGAGCAATGGTTGCTACAGGAATCATCAGCTTGAAAGTTTTCATATCTTGGATTCAAATTGTAAGCGCAACAGTTCGTAATTTTTCTTTTTGAAGAATAGTTGATTAAAGTGTGATATTCCCTACCTGAGTATACAATGAAAAGTCCTGTGTAGATATGCCAGCCTCAACGTGGCTCCATACATCTTCAAACGAATGTGGAAATTATAAAATTCCAGGGCAACCGCTCCAAATATCCGATGAAAAGCACGTTGGATTTGATCGACGATAAATGGACGCTCGTTTAATTTAGAATTTCTTTTGAGAACACTCCGGCTGATAAAACCAGCCCCCGCAACGTGAAGGTGAAACCATTAAATGAAGATATTTTTTTCAATGATTTTATGGGTTTTTGTGTTGGGCATGGGAGGGAGTGTCGATTCTATACAGAGGTCGGATGTTGTTTGTAATAAGCCTGGATTTGATAAAAACCTAAAATGCCCATTGCCTATTATTCCGGGGTCAATGGGTTTTGGAGCTCGTACCACTGCGGGGAGCGGTCCAAATAGAATTGGCGGAACAATCATTCATGTTACAAATTTGAATTCTTCCGGGAAAGGTTCACTTAGAGAAGCCATCGATGCAAAAGGACCACGGGTTATCGTTTTCGATGTCTCGGGCTACATCGATATCACATTGGGCGGTGAAATCCGAGTCAAAAACCCATACCTGACCATCGCGGGACAAACCGCTCCGTCTCCCGGTATTTCTTTAAAAGGCAATGGGCTTTCAATACGAACTCATGATGTTCTGGTTCAACATATTCGCATCCGAGTGGGAGATGACCCCACCGGAGAACGCGGGAGCCAAAGAGATGGCCTTGAAATAGTAGATCATCCGGCAGGAAGTGGGACAACGTACAATGTCGTAGTGGACCACGTTTCGGTCAGTTGGGGTCTTGATGAAAACATGAGCGTGATTCAGGGAGCAAAAAATATCACGATCTCAAACAGTATCAACAGTGAAGCGTTGGGCAGTCCGTTGCACCCCAAGGACGGGCATTCATACGCGCTTTTATATGGAGGTCCAATCAGTCGCGTTTCTATTATGCGAAACTTATTTGCTCACAACATGG
>VAPK010727093.1_pt1 | contig 18122 bp, 7 predicted proteins | sample 3395031 | NCBI WGS metagenome assembly VAPK01 (sample SAMN08290443, study PRJNA428436) | hydrothermal vent metagenome | isolation source: Deep-sea hydrothermal vent chimney 1 | place: Pacific Ocean: Juan De Fuca Ridge
ACGTTGTATTATAAGAAATAACAATAAAAACTATTTATGGGCGCGCTCTTTGAAATTAAAAAAACAAAGCAGTTTCTGTTTTCTATCGTACTAATACTTCCCCTTTTAGGGTTTTCACAATATACCGATGTCATCAACTCAAACAGACCCGGACTTTCTGTGAGTGCCTATGCCGTTGGAAAAAATGTAATTCAATTAGAGGCCGGTCTTCTTTATGAACAGAGCGATCACGCAGGTCTCAATACGCAATCGAACATTTGGGGTACTGATATCTCGTTGCGATATGGTTTGCTCTTTGAAACTTTAGAACTCAATTACGAGGGCACCTTTCAAAATGGAAATACGACTTTTGGCAATACGGGCGTCAGTCAAAATTTTACTGATTTCTCAAGAAATCGATTGGGGTTGAAGTTTTTGATCTACGATCGTTTCAAGAACCCTGAACGTAATAAGCCTAACTTGTACAGTTGGCGAGCGAACCATGTGTTTCAATTTAAAAATCTGATTCCTTCTGTATCGATCTATGGTGGAGCGACTTTCAATATAGGCGACAACCCTTTCTATTTGGGTGACCCAACAGTATCATATCGTGCTATGGTAGCCACACAGAGTAAGCTTACTCCGCGTTTTGTACTTATTACCAATACTGCCTATGACAGAATTTCGACCGATTTTCCTGAGTTGAATTTTCTGATTTCGTTGTCCTATGCCTTTAGAAATCCGAAATGGAGCACCTTTGTCGAAAACCAATTCATTGATAGCGACCGGTATTCTGATGTACTCATACGCGCAGGTATAGCCCACTTATTGAAAGAAAACCTGCAATTGGATATCAATATGGGCGCCAGTTTTAAAAATACGCCTTCGCGAATATTTGTGTCTGCAGGAGGGTCATACCGATTCGATTTCCATAAAGATGCACCTAAGGCCATTGAGGATCAAAAAGCAGGTGAAAATGGAGGCCCTATCAAGAAAAACGCCATGAAGAAAAAGAAGGATGAAAAGAAAAAAGAAGGTGGCAAAGGCGCAGAGGATATTGATTTAGGCCCTTCAAAAAAACAACTCCGTAAATTGAAAAAGGAAGAGAAAAGAAAGAACAAGGGAAAGAAAAACAAAAAGGACAAGAAAAAAGATAACGGGGTTATTGAGTTTTAGAGATGACATTAGACTGCTGTACTTTCCAAAAGATAGATAGCTGGGCGTAATCAGAAAAAGGCTGTAACAGGCTCAAAAAACACTTTCAACAAGACAGTCTTGGCTGGCATATGTTTTTACAACAAAAACCATCTGCCGAATAGGCAAATGGTTTTATGAAATTCTCGATCTAAAAGAGTGCCCTAATTCAGTATTATTTTTTTTGTCTCGATTTTTAAAGGTGTTTTCACTCGTAAAATATACATGCCCTTATTGAAATTATCGAGTGGTATTTTCTGGCTTTTATTTCCAGCTTCCAAATACAACTCGTCAGAATATTGTTTTCTACCATCCAACCCAATCAACTCAATGATTACCGGACCATCAACTTTCATTAAATAGTTGATATTGAGAACATCAACAGCTGGGTTTGGATCAACTTTCAATGCTATATCAAAAACTGCTTTTGAGGTTTCTAATGCATCGGAAACATTTATGTTCTCTCCTAAAGAGAGGTATACCATATTTCCATTTACAGGCACCCCACCAAGACTATTGTCCCAATTCTTTGTGTGGCCTTCTAACCCAATTCCAATGGTTCCAGAACTTCCTAAGCCCAAAAGTGATTTAAGGATCTTACCTTCTATTGCTGTTGGGGTCATAATAAATTCAACTCCCGTCGAATGTGGTGATTGTACAAATGGCCATCCTGTAGTACCACCGCTAGTATATTCATTGAGCACATTATAGTTGGCATCCAAAAAATAATCAGACTTATCGGTCCATAGATATTGAAAGCCCGTAGCACTGTTTGTATTAACATAAACATTATATTCCGAAAGATTTGCCGTTGCAATATCAGCATATAGATATATGTATTCACTATCAACATACCCGTATATAGAACTAAATGAGCTATTTACAACCCCTGTTATCAAAGGCTGGTAGTTTTCTACTGGACTCTTGTACCCGTCAACAGATAAACTACCCGCTTCAGAGCCACCATCTAGTGACATAAAGACCATTGAATTATTATCAAGGGGAATAGACCCAACAGAAGTTGGCCAATTTTCAGTATAACCGATAATGCCCAAACCTATAGTACCTGTATTGCCAATACCCATAACATCTTTAGGAATACGTCCTTCTATGGTTCCGCCTGTTTGAACAAACCTGACCGTCATTACGCTATTATCGGCCACAAAAGGCCACGAACTATTTTCGTTGCTATCATAGGTGTTCAATAAATTAAGCGTACCGTCTACATAATAATCAGATTTCTCTACCCATGTTTCTTGAAAACCAGTGCTTGAATTTGTGTTTACATAAATCGAATATTCAGGTAAATCGCCCACATATTCAGCATACACATAAATAAAGTTATTATCGTCATATGCATATATGTTTTTCCAAACACCTTGTGTCACTCCTGTTTGTAATGCATTATAATTTTCACTGGCACTTTTCACACCATCAATGGATGCTGCTTCATCACCTGCGGCCACAGCACCTGATTCATAAGCCCCAATATCAATTATCGATTGTTCAATTCTATTGTTACCATAAAAATCGGTTTCACCTGTAGCAATAACATAATTTGGATCACCGGCATTTATCGCAGGCGAGGCGGCCTGTAAGTTTAAATCAAGTATTGGTGATGCTATATCAACAAAATCAGGGTTGACAAAACTTGAATTCACATCTTGATCTGTACGATTGATCCTATACCAATCAAACGAACCATAAAAATCATACCCTGATCCAAGTTGGGACCAATCAAAAACCGCCACAGGGGTGGTTTCGGTTGAATTGGTGAAATACAGATTGTAATCAAAAGAAATTGTATTTACAAACGAGACCATTTCAGCATCAAATGGCATTGTGAACGAAACCAAAACATCATGATTGGTAGCGTAAAATATATTATTCTTTATAGACACATTTTTAACATTTTTTTGAATAACCAACTCTGAAGCTCCCATATCACCCAAATACGTATCGATAACGCCGCCGTTTCTAAAAACAGTATTACCCGTTACGGTAATACCATCAATAAAACTACCTAAAGCATTTGAAGGCACTCCCAAAATGATACCCACCCATGAATTATTGGACGAAATATTGTTTCTAAGCGTATGCCCACCAGAATTTACATTGTGATTTTCATTACCTATCGAAAATCCTACCTGACCATCAGAAGCTTCATTGTTCTCTACAATAACGTTTTGAGAACCATCACAGTAAATACCTGCTGCAGCGGCTATTGGCGATCTACAACTAGTTACTTTATTATTTCTGATTACACCATTGCGAGCATAATTTAGGTTGGGTGTAACCGTAGCTCCGTCAATTCTCAGCACCCAATCATAATGGCCAGCCGCTACAATTCCAATATTCTGAACTTCGTTTATAGTGTTGTTGGAAACTTCAAAACCATCAACATTTCCATTTACCTGAATAGCTTCTGTCCAACCAGGTATAATATTATGGATATAATTGTTTTTGATCACCAAATTCGTAATGGGCACCAAAGCGGTTCCCGTAACATTGATCGCACCCGAGTTATCACCACCTTGGGCTGTTTTGAGTATTGCGATCTCACTGGCCGTAAAATCTAACCTGTTTTTCATTGGATCAACTTCAGAGGTCCATGACAGGTCATATATTTCGTTGTCTGTAATTGTTACATTCTTAACTGTATTGGCCACCTGAATACCAAATTTGGTGTCTTTCACTAAAACACCGTCAATAATTGAGTCAAGGCTTTGATTGTTTCTCAAGCCCTTGAGTTTGAACCCTTTAACCGTAGCGTTTTCAGCACCTCCGGTTACGGTAATCAAAGCTGCGAACTTTTGAATGTGCAAGTTGGTACCGTCTATAAACACGTTTTCATCTGCACGCAAAGTGAATCTATGGTTGTCTTTTCCCCCATTTGATGCTGTTATAAAAATCATATGTGGAACATCTGGTGCATAGGTGCCAGCTTTAACTACAATCTCTTCATCTGAAACCATACCACCCAAACCCATCACATTGCCTCTATAATCAAGTGCGGCACGTATTGTAGTAAACGGATGTGTTTCAGTGCCATCAGAGGCTGTACTACCGGTATAACTGGCATCTACGTACAAAACGGTTTGCCTAGTCTGTGCTTGACCCCAATCAACAAACCCAAGTAGTAAGAAAAGAACCAAGACGATCTTTGGCGATTTCACATTTGCATTAATAGGAGTTTTCATTTCAGTGCAAATTGATTTGAACAACAAACGACACATTGTAGTTAAGTTTCTCATGATAAAATTTAGTTATAAGCATTAATAAATTATTCCTTATTCAGGTTTTGCTTATCTGTTTGTATATCAGTTTGGTCGTGGTGTTTCTACGGCAAACCTGCCGAAACGTTTTTCGTTGAAGTATCTACAGTTGGGTCGGTAACAGAATTTATTGAAGTTATTCGATGGACATCTGTACCCATTTTCAGGTTTTTCGCAAATGCAATCGACAGTACTTTCTGTTGTGAAACTGTTTTATAAAAGCCAATACCTCTATATTGTTTTTATCCGTCACCATAAAATAGATGACTTTACAGTTACCAGTAAAATTCCGTAGCAGTTAATTTAGTGATTTTTTATGGGGAAAACTAAACTGTTTTTCGAGAAAGTTCTAAAATCGTCTTTACAACGGGTTGGCAAGCCATAGGAGCGTAGTTCGAAAAAGTAGTTCCGACCTCTATTAAGGAGAGGTAAACCAGAAACCTTGCCTGCAGCAGTCAGGCCCGAGGCAGAGCCTAGGGGAATTCTTTTGCCAATCGAAAAAATTTAAACGAGATCAATTAGTAACTTTGAAGTTTTAACCGCATATTCATCCCTTCCAAATTAAAAAACACTTACAATGAAACCAAAGGTATTTTTAACCAGAGAACTTCCAAAAAAGGTCATGGATCGTTTGTTTGAACACACAGAGCTAGAGTTCAATAAAGAAGACCGTGTACTTACCAAAGAAGAAATCATTGACGGGGTAAAAGGAAAAGATGCATTACTGTGCCTGCTTACCGACACGATCGATGGTGAGATTATGGATGCAAATCCGGATTTAAAAATAATAGCGAATTACGCAGTTGGATTCAACAATATAGATGTTGATGCCGCCACCCAAAGGGGGATACCCGTAACCAATACCCCTGGTGTACTTACAGATACATCTGCCGATATGGTTTTTACCCTTTTGGTATCAACAGCCAGAAGAGTGGTCGAGGGCGATCGTTTTGTACGAAGCGGTCAATGGACCGGCTGGGGGCCCCTACAATTTTTAGGTGCAGACATATTTGGTGCTACCATGGGAATCATTGGTTTGGGAAGAATAGGAAAAGCTACGGCAAAACGAGGAAAAGGTTTTGACATGAACATTATCTATTGGAACCGAACCCGCCTTTCGGAAAGTGAAGAACAAGAGTTGGGGCTGACATACGCGCCCTTTGAAGAGGTGCTGAAACAGTCAGATTTTGTATCACTGAACGTAGCTTATACCGAACAAACGTTTCATATGATGGGTGACAACGAATTCGACCTAATGAAAGAGACCGCCATACTTATCAATACGGCACGTGGCCCTGTAGTAGACGAAAAAGCGTTGGTAAGGGCTTTACAGGCCAAAAAAATAGCAGGTGCCGGTTTGGATGTATACGAAGAAGAACCTTTGGTGACACCTGAATTGCTAAAAATGGAGAACTGTGTGCTACTCCCCCATTTGGCCAGTGCCACGATTCAAACGAGGACTAAAATGGGCATGATCGCAGTCGATAATCTTTTGGCCCAATTTGCTGAAAAAGAGCTTCCCAACCTTGTGAATAGAGCGGTATTGAAAAGTTGAGCACAACAGATGTCTTGATAGGGAACGGAAGAAGGACCCGACCAGAAATCATAGAACTCTTCTCAAGTTCAAGATACTCAAATAACAGTTTGCCGTGTTTTTTGGATAAAACGGTGGAAGCCAAAACCTGAACATTTAAACCCTAAATAGGCGGGGAAACCATCTCTTATTTTTATTTCTTATAGCGTACCCTAAACGCCCTTAGACTATCGTTATTATTTGCCAATAAAACAACCTTGCCTTTGGCAGTGTGGATAGACAATGCCTTGCGGGTATCATACGGGGCATATAAGCCACTTTTCGCAGCAGAAACCGGATCAAACCCACCCTTACCATCACCGTACATAATCAAGCCTATACCCGCATCATTTCGGGGGGTTTCAACTTCAGAGGCATAAAAATTACCCACCACAAAAAGATCTGCGTACCCATCTTGGTTATAATCATCTGTCAAGATTCCGTTAACAGATGAAAGTTGGGCTTCATTAGGCAAGGGAATGACTTTAAACTCACCATCCCCTTTGTTTTCAATATAACTACTGGCAAAGGTCCAAACCTTATAGTGCAATGCATCACCTAGCGCTTCGCTTGAATACACATCTTGCAGGGTAGATTCAGCAAAGTCATCATAACTCTCATATTTTAAACGTACCGATACTATTGCCTCTGATGAACATTGTCTACCACGAACAGGAAATTGTGTGCCATCTGAATAATAACCCAATACAATATCCAACCTTTGGTTTTTGTCGAAATCCCCTGCATAAATGTCAAAAGACTCTTTTTCAGAAGCCTTGTATTTGTAATTCAACCCAAGGTTTCCCGCAACAAAATCAATATCGCCATCATTGTCAAAATCATTGGCAATAAGACTGTTCCACCACCCTGTGGTCTTATCCAATCCATACTGATCGGTCATGTTTACAAATTTATTGCCTTCGTTTTTCAAAAAAAGTAAGGGCATCCATTCTCCGGTTATGACCAGATCGATTGTCTTGTCATTGTTGAAATCTGTCCATACGGCTGCAGTTACCATTCCGGGTTCTAGAATATCTGGGGCAATACTTGCTGTAACATCCTCAAAATAAAATTCACCATTGGCACGCTTTTTATTTTCCAGAATATAACTTCTTGCTGGCAACGGATAGTTTTCTGGCACTAGTCTACCGCCCACAAACAAATCTATATCTCCATCGTTATCATAATCATAAGGTGCGATTGTGCCCCCGCTCGTTAGCATATTGGGCAAGACGCTAGTAGTTTTGGTAAAATGGCCCTTGCCGTCGTTCAAGTAAAGTCTATCCATTAAAAGCGGATTCTCGCCTAAAAACTCGTTACCGCCACTTACTACATATAAATCTATATGCCCATCGCCATTGGCATCAAAAAATGAAGCAGCGACATCTTCCATCTCTTTATCGGCTTGCCAAGGTTGATTGTTGAACTCTTGAAAAAGGCCGTTTTGTTTTTGAATGAAGAGCGCACCACTGCTCTTTGCGGCACCGCCAATATAAAAATCGTCCAATCCGTCATTATTCACATCCCCTACAGCCATACCAGGCCCCAACCTTGATGTTTGATGCGGTAACAACGGCTCTCTAAGATAATCGTTGTACCTATTTTCGATGTGTTTATAAGCAATATTCAAACTATCGGTTATATCACTGAGCAGCATATGTTTTTCACTAGTATCGATATTGGACGCTGCTATTTTTGCATCTGCATAATTCAACCTTATCAGCTGATTGCTTTTTATATTGGTCAATTCTTGTGTTTTACCATCAGGCCATGTCACAACCACAGTATCTACTTTTGGGTTCTTGCCAAGTCCGAAATGCAGTATGGGCGCTACAGATGATTGAAAGCCCCTAGTAAGTGTCAGTTCATTGAATTGAATACTTTCGCCATTAGAAATGGTAATCTTAACACCCAGTCCGAACGGATTTAGGGCAGGCCCGTTCATCTTGAACCTAAGGTAATTGTTCTCTTTTTTTTCGCTACTAAGGTTTTTGAAAATGGATACTTTATCATCGATATTATTGATAATCACTTCTAAATCACCGTCATTATCGAGGTCGGCGTAGGCAGCACCGTTTGAAAACCCTTTAAAAGATATGCCCCATGCTTTGTTGTTTTTGGTAAAGGTGAGGTCGCCATTATTTTTATAGGCATAGTTGTCGAGTTTTTCAGAAGGCATCTTATCGACCAAACCCAGTTGGGAGATTTCGCTATTTGAATCTTTCTTAAAGTAAGTATTTGTTGATTCATCGATTTTCTTAAAATAATCTTTGTTGTTGATATCCCTTCTAGATCCATTGGTGATAAATAGATCTTTCAATCCGTCATTGTCTAAATCAGCAAAGAGTCCGGCCCAGCTCCAATCGGTGGTGGCAATACCCGACAGGCTAGAAATCTCGCTAAAAATGGGGTTTCCGTCGGCGTTCAACCCGTTGTTCACCTGCAAAGAGTTTTTCATGTATTGATGGTGAAAACCCAATGTTACCGCTTCTTCGAATGCACTGGTTGACATGCCCGCCATGTTCGCTTTAGAACGCCTATTGTCTTCTGGAGTCATATCCATTTGCACAATATCCAACAGTCCATCATTATTGAAGTCGGCAATATCAACACCCATACCATAGAAAGAGGTGTGTTTGGTGAGTTCTTTGGATTTTTCAGAAAATGTACCATCTCCATTATTGATATAAAAATAATCAGGACTAACAAAATCATTGGAAATATAGATATCAGGATACCCATCTTGGTTGATATCAGCCACAGTGGCGCTCAATGACAGCCCAAATTGCATCACACCAGCCTCTTCAGTCACATCGGTAAAGACACCCTCACCATCGTTCCGGTACAAATGATCGGCATCTTCATGTGCGCTATGGTCCATTTTATCTTTATAGTATGAATTCAGACTCGTAAATTTCGTGATTGGATAATTAGCAACATACAGATCGAGGTCGCCATCAAGATCATAGTCAAAAAAAGTAGCTTGGGTACTTTGCCCGTTGTCCGCTATACCATAACGTTCGGCTTCTTCTTTAAAAATCGGCACTTCGTCCTTATCATTGCCTTGGTTTATATAGAGCAGGTTTTTGGTTGTAGCAAATTTACCAGAAACACTTACGTATATATCGAGTAAGCCATCATTGTTTATATCGGCCATGGTTGCACCGGTCATCCAACGATTATCACCAGCAACACCACTTTTGACGGTAATATCGGTAAATTTCAAATCGCCCTTGTTCATGTACAATTTATTGGCCACCATATTACCAGTAAAAAATAGTTCAGGCAAACCATCACCGTTCAAATCACCTGTGGCCACGCCACCGCCCATATAAATATATGGGTAGGTGAAATAGTTGATAGAATCGGTTTCGGTCAATTTATTATTGAATTCAATACCAGTAACATTTGCATCGAGCTGTTGAAAAATAACCGTTGTTGAAAGGTCTTTTTCTATGGTTTCTGAGCACCCATAAAAAAAGATAAAGGTGCCAATAACGGAAAGTAAAAATCTATATGTCATGCTATTGCAATAATCTTATCAAAATTACGAAATATCAAAAACAAAAAAAGGAAACATTTTACAATGCTTCCCTTTTTGGAAATGGAATTTAAAAAGGTTTAGTTGATGTATCCGTCATTTTGGTTTAAATTAGGGTTCTCCAATACTTGACCAGTAGGTAGTGGAAAGTTTATGTTATGCGGTTGAAAGTCAAAATCTGGAAGGGCGGAATCAAAATCCCATGTACTCAAATCAATTTCACCAGCTATATGCCTTCTTCTTAGATCTTGCCAACGATGGCCTTCTTCAGCAGCCAGTTCCATTCTACGTTCCTTAAAGATAACGTCTAAGGCTTCTGCTGGAGTTGCTGGCATAACCATAATCTCTGCCGGTTCGGCAGAAGGCACTTCACTTGAATTTCTAGCACGTTCACGAATTTGGTTCACTATACCAATAGCATCAGAAATACTACCCCCAGAACGTACCATAGCTTCTGCAGCCAATAACATTACATCCGCATATCTTAATATTCTTGGGTTATTTTTGGATAGATTACCACCAGGTGCAAATGCTTCATCTTTTGATACATATTTAATGATATTTTTAGTCGGGTCAGTATTATCGAATGCCAAATCCATTCTAGGATCTCCAATAGCATAAGTATCCAACAGTGACTGTGTTGCATACATCACTTGCACGAATCCTGGCTTTCCAGAAAAGAAGCCATAATAGGAATTGATTTCACCAACCACAGCAAAGGCATCATTACCTCCTGCGCCAGAGAGCCATGGATTTGCAAAATCATTTAAATTTGCAACTGACTGGAATTCAAATATTGATTCAATATTATTCTCTTTAGCAACATCAAAATTGTCATCGTAATTTGGAGCCAATTCAGCACCTACCATACCGTTAAATATTGTAAGAGCCGTGGTAAAATCACCAGCGGTTCCTGAAACTGTTCCTCTAAAAATCAATGATTTGATTAAGAGACCTTTGGCCGAATTCTGGGTTGCTCTACCTAAGTTGCCCGCATCCCAAGATTCTGGCAACAAAGCCATGGCTTCTGTAAGATCGAGAATAGCCTGATCCAACAACTGTGTTCCTGTTGTATTCGGAGGAAAAGCATCATTTAAGTCGACAATTCGTTCTGTAACCAAGGGAGCAGTACCATACACGTTCCATAGTTTGAAGTACATCAATGATCTTAAAAACAAGGCTTCTCCCCTATGCCAATCATCGGTGTCAGAATCCTCCGCATAAGCAAAACTTCCATTTTCCTCTATTTTCTGCAATACCGTATTTGCCCTTGCAATCAACTGGTATGCGTAGAGATATACCTTACTTAAACTACCGTTGTTTCCATTCAGTGATTCAAATTTTTCATAGGCATAATTCTCATTACTCGTAATGTCATCTGACGGCAATAAATCAATTCCATGTAAAAATGAAGGATCCGCACCGCCACCGCCACCCCACTGGTAGAAAAAAGTAAGCTTTTGATAGATGCCAAATACCGCTTGTGTCATTTGATCCTCTGTTTGAAAAAAGCCTGGTTCGATACTCCCAATTGGGTCTAAATCAACCGTACCTTCATCACAGCTATTGAGGGATATTGCTGCTAGCCCTATGCACATTAATACTATTTTATATTTTTTCATGTCTAGTTATTTAAACTTTGTATTAATTAGAATTTGTATTAGAATCCGATATTAAATCCTATGGTAAAGGTAGTAGGGGTCGTATCGTTTTCTGGATCCAGCCCTGAATACGGACTGATAACAAACGCATTGGATAAGGATGTATATATCCTAAAATTAGCCGCACCGAAACTATCTAGAAAGTTTTCATTAAAACTATATCCCAATTGTACATTCTGCAGTCTAAAGAAGTCTGCATCTTCAACCCATCGGTCTGAAAAACGATTATTCGCAGAAGGATCCTCAGCTACTGCACGTGGCATAGTATTGGAAGGGTTGGTTGGGGTCCATCTGTTTTTCACTGATGCAAAGGCATTTGAGCCTCCGGCATTAATCGCCTCACCAGCCCATTTTTCAAAGTTTATTTTTTGAACATCACCAACACCTCTAAAAGTCAGACCAAAATCAAAGTTTTTATAATCAAGACCCAATGAGAGTCCGTAATAAAACCCAGGTATTGTTTTCCCTAATTCGGTTCTATCTAAGTCACTGACCACATTATCAGCACCATAACTTCTATAGGCAAACTCTCCGTCAGCCTCTGTGGGAGCTCCATGTAAATCTTGAAAGCGATAATCTCCAGGTGACAATTGTGCTGTATTATCCGCACTATTAGATGCCAACCATGCATCTACTTCCGCTTGTGTTTGAAAGATACCATCGGTTTTATAACCGTAAATGTACCCTAATGAATAGCCTTCTTCTATTCTAAGTTTACCCTCTGGATCAAGTCTTGCCGAAAGTAGGTTTTGAGGAGTATTGTTATAAAGCTTAGTAACCCTGTTTTTAACCGTAGTTAAGTTGAAACTAGCATTAAAGCCCAACTCACCAAACTGATCATCATATCCGACTTGAAATTCAACCCCGCTGTTCTCGACGTTAGCCAAATTAATTACTGGGGGATTTAGTGCGCCTATAACTTGGGGAATACTAATTGTTTGAAGAATTCCATCGGTATTTCTTTCGTAATACTCAGCCGTTACAGTTACTCTATTGTCCAATAAAGTAGCATCTAAACCAATATTTTTACTGGTTACAGTTTCCCATGATGTATCAAGAATTGGAAAATCGCCCAAGGCTATGGCAGGGTGAATTATTCCACCTGCGCCATACGCTGGGTTATGGTTTACAGAAGAAAGAAAGTTAAAAGCGCGAGTCTCTTGGTTTCCAGTTTCTCCCCAACCTGCCCTAAACTTTAAATCATTAAACAATTTCGAGTTTTCCATGAATTTTTCTGATGAAATTCGCCATGCTATCCCGATAGCTGGGAAAGTTCCCCATTTATATCCTGATCCAAATATTGAAGATCCGTCACGCCTAATTGTACCATCAATATAGTACTTGCTGTCAAAGTTATAGCTTAAACGCCCCATATATCCCAACAGACCCCTTCTGTCTCGTTCCAAAGTTCCGACGTGATCCCCTTCACGAATATTTCTTTGGTCAAAAGATGAAATACCACTTCCCTTAGCTCCCAGTGATTTAAGCGTAAAGTAAGACTTTTGATCCATGGCATTCAGAATAACATCTAAATTGTGTTTGCCGAAACTGTTGGCATAACCTATTAAAAACTCTTTTACCAAGTTAAGGTTATCCGTTCTTCTTGTGTTGAAGTCCGACCCAGTCCCATCATCTCTCACTCCAGATTGGATACCATATATAGCATGTTCTGGCAAGAAAAGAGTTTCTTGTTCATTACTGTAATTATCCACACTCACGGTTCCTCTCAACCTTACATTTTTTATTGGAGTCAATTCTGCGTAAAACGAACCTAAATTACGAAAAAGAACTCTTCTATCAGTAGTAAATGGTGCTCTAGCCAAAAAGTTCTCCCTAGTAGAATTTCCATATCCCCTAGGATCGAAAACCCCACCAATATCACGCCCAGGCCTTGCCAAACCATCTGAGCTGGAATCGTGTAAGGGTTGCCAAGGATTTACAAGTACTGAATTTATGAAAAAGGAGGATTCAACATCTTTATGCTCAACATTCGTGTTCGAAAGTGCCATTCTATACGATTGTCCTAATTTCAACCATTTAGTGACTTTATGATCTGAGTTGATGCTAAAGGAGTAGCGTTCAAAATCATTTGAATGCAATACACTTTCTTGCTTGCTGTAACCGACACCTACCGCAAAATTACTTTTGTCAGACCCCCCAGAGATACCTATATTGTAGTCTTGTATGCCTGCAGAATTATTTAGGGCATCGTCTATCCAATTATAAGTGCCATTATTACCCAAATATTCAGGTGAAGTAGCATCGTATAGTGCCCCATAGTTTCCTGCTCTATTAGCTGTTGGGTTATTATCCCATGCCTCATTGTGCAAGGCAACATAATCTGCCGTATTCAATACGTCATATCTCTTACGAAGGTTTTGCATCCCATAACTTTGTGAAAAAGTAACTTTGGTTTTTCCTGCTCTACCTCTTTTTGTTTGAATAAGAATAACCCCATTTGAAGCCCGCACCCCGTAAATCGCAGTTGCCGAGGCATCTTTTAAAACAGAGATAGATTCAATATCATTAGGATTTATTAAATTCATTACGTTGGTGCCACCACGAATATCATTACTTCGTGCATCGCCTGAAGAAGCCAAACCTTCGGTAACAGGCACACCATCAATCACATATAATGGATCATTAAACCCTATGGTACTTACCCCACGAATACGAATGGTTGGCCGTGTGTTAGGGTTAGCACCTGGGTTAGATATAAGTACCCCAGCCATTTTACCTTGCATGGCCAATTCAGGGCTCATCTTAACCTCTTTCACCAATTCTTCTGCTGTGATAACACCAACAGCACCCGTAAGGTCTTTTTTCTTACGTGTACCATAACCGATAACAACTACCTCATCCAACTCTGATGATGATGTCGCAAGTGTTACATTAACAGTGTTATCTCCCGCAACGGTCACCTGTTTGGTTTCCATACCCAAATAAGAAAACTCTAAAACGCTTCCTTCATTTACAGTGATGACATAGTTACCGTCAAAATCTGTCACCGTACCATTGGCGGTACCCACTTCAACCACCGAAACACCAGGAAGTGGTGCTCCTTGGTCATCTGATACCGTTCCGCTGATATCTTGTTGAACATAAATAGGTGAACTAATTACCGTATTCACATCTACAGCCGCAACAGCAGTATAAGAGAACAGTAATGAGAGGATGCCAAAAACTCCTATGGTTTTCCGCTTCCACCGAACATGGCTCTGTTTTGCAACATAGTTTGTTCTAGAATTTTCATTTTTTTTCATACAACACTTGAGTTAATTTAATTGATTGCTTTACTAATTGTTAAAAAGTTTGGTTTAGAGTAAGCCGAAACACAGTACACGCTACAGAAATTGTAGTACATTTCAATGTTAAGCCTTGATTAGATGTGGTTAAAAATATTTTAAGTAAATCAGAAAAGAATCCTGTAGTGTCCTGTTAACAAAATAAATGTGGCCGCTTAGTGCCAACATATAGGCGATATTGTACCATAATTAAAAAAAGTATAGATGTCAAATAATTACAATTCGACCATAACATTTATCGTTATCTTACTTTTCAACCTTTCTCAATGGTTATTACATAGAGTTCCTATCAATAAAATCGTAAGGGTTTTTTACCTCCCCTTTCTTATGATTTAATATCATTTGGGCTGCGGTTTCTCCCATAACCGTGAAATTTGTGGAAATGACGGTAATATCAAGCAATTCTTTCAAAGGGGTTTCATTACATGATATGACACCTATATCTTTGCCCAAAATCAATTTTCTATCACGTATTTGGTGCATGAGGCACACCAGATCCGACTCTTGCATGACAATGAACAAATCCCCTGTTTTGAGAATGGTGTCGTCGTATATCTCATTGAGAATTTCAAAATCGATATCATGTTGCACACAAAACTTTCTAAAACCGTGCAAAACCCTTTTTGGATATGGATACACTACATTGTCAGGGTAAGTCAAGATCAACTTCTTATACTTTGTTATTTTTTTTATGCCCTTGCTCAAGGCGTTGTAGATGTCGTTTTCAAAATCTTGGTAAATTTGGATGATGCCATCCCCTAAATCCAACTTGTTGTCCATGATAACAAGTTTTTCTTTTGGTATCCCATTAATCGCTTTAATTACCTCAGGCGTTGAACTGATATGTTTTGAATCTTCAGTTTTAAAATGGGGCATAATAATATAGTAGTCGTATGCGCCAAGATTTTTCTCCAACAAACTCAAAAACACCGATTGATCACAATGGTATACATGAAAATCGACATGCACTTCTCCTTTGATACTATTGATAAAAGAATTGTAAATACGCATCTTATAAGCGCTTAGCTTATTGACAAGGAATAGGATGTTGGTCTTTGATATCAGCTCGGTACTGGTAATATAATACCCCTTGCCCCGTATTGGAGATATCACTTTTTTTTCTTTTAGAATGGTGTACGCCTTTTCCACCGTATCCCTCGACAGGCCGAACTCTTCACTGAACATATTAATCGACGGTATTTTTTCATCCATTTTCAAATTTCCGATAGAAATATGGTGGATAATAGAATCCACAATCTGTTTGTACTTTGGAACCCTAGAGTTTGAATTGATTTTTATGTGGTGAAATACATCCATTATAGAAAATCCTATATTAACAAAGAAACCTTAACCATAAATACAACAGTTACAAAATAAAGCGAATTAGGCTTGCTAAACAACATTATAGAGTATGAATTTATGAGCACTATTTGTTGTTAAACCAATAAAATATCATTCATACAGTACAGTACAGGATAGAAATACCTATTTATTGGTTTACTTTTCGACTTCCGAATAATTATATTCAATAAATTTTATAAAATTTTAGATGAAAAAATTCAAGTACGTAGACTACCTGTGGGATGACAAAAAAGCAGCAGCATTGGGCGATGACCAAGTTGCTTTGTTCTTATACAGATCAAATATATTGGGTGCGGACCTTAGAATAACCAATTTCGGTGGCGGAAACACCAGTTGCAGAACAATGGAGAAAGATCCGTTGACAGGTGAAAAAGTAGAGGTAATGTGGATAAAAGGCTCTGGTGGTGACATTGGTACATTAACCCGTTCAGGAGTGGCAGGTCTGTACGTAAAAAGACTTCGTGACCTAAAAACCATTTATAAAGGACTTCACGATGAGGATCGTATGGTAGCTCTTTACAACCACTGTATTTATGATTTAGACAGCAAAGCGCCTTCGATAGACACCGCACTACACGGCCTATTACCTTTTAAACATATTGACCATTTACACCCTGATGCTTTGATTGCAGTTGCAGCTGCTAAGGATAGTGAAAAAGTTACCAAAGAAATTTGGGGCGATAAAATGGGATGGGTGCCATGGCAAAGACCAGGTTTTGACTTGGGTATGCAGTTGGAAGAGTGTTTAAATAACAATCCTGGGATTAAAGGTATCGTTTTAGGAAGCCACGGTATTTTCAATTGGGGAGACACTTCTTATGAATGTTATATGAGTAGTCTTGAAATTATTGAAGAAGCTTCAGCTTATATCGAAAAAAAGGCTAAAGAAAAAGGAAGTGTTTTTGGTGGACAAAAAATAAAAAGTTTACCAAGTGCAGAGCGATTAGATAAAGCAGCTGAATTAATGCCTTTATTGAGAGGTTTATGTTCTTCTGAAAATAGAATGTTAGGTCATTTTTCTGATAATGATACTATCATGGAATATATCAATTCTAATGACTTAGAAAGATTAGCTCCTATGGGAACTTCTTGTCCTGATCACTTTTTAAGAACGAAAATCATGCCTTTGGTATTGACTTTAGATCCGAACGAAGATGTAAGTGACTCAAAAGCTATCTTGAAGAAATTAGAACCTGATTTTAAAGCCTACAGAAAAGATTATGCTGCTTATTATGATTCTTGTAAGAAGGATAATAGCCCTGCAATACGGGACCCAAATCCGGTTATTATCATATACCCTGGCGTTGGGATGTTCAGTTTTGCAAAAAACAAACAAACTGCAAGAGTTGCCAATGAATTTTATGTAAATGCCATTAATGTAATGCGCGGAGCTGAAGCACTTACTTCGTATACCTCATTGCCTAGACAAGAAGCGTTTGACATTGAGTACTGGCTATTAGAAGAAGCAAAACTACAACGCCAGCCTAAAGAAAAGCCCTTGTCAAGAAAAGTCGCTTTAGTATCTGGTGGGGGTGGCGGAATCGGTAAAGCAATAGCTGATAAACTGGCTGCTGAAGGAGCAAATGTCGTACTTACCGATATTGTTGAAGAAAGACTTGTTGAAGCTGTAGCAACTTTTGGAAAAGACGTAGCAACGTATGCCGTATGCGATGTAACTAGTGAAGATTCTGTAAAAGCAGCGTATAAAAAAGCTTGTTTAGACTTTGGAGGAGTTGATATTGTTGTACATAGTGCAGGTTTATCAATATCTAAACCATTAGAAGAGCACGAAGAAAAAGATTGGAACATCTTACAGGATGTTTTGGTGAAGGGACAATTTTTGCTAGCTAAACATGGTACTGCCATTATGAAAAATCAAAATATGGGAGGTGATTTCATAAGTATTGCCAGCAAAAACGGATTGTTTGCTGGGCCAAACAATGTAGGGTATGGTACTGCCAAGGCGGCTCAACAGCATATGGCTCGTTTATTGGCTGCGGAATTAGGCGAAAGTGGTATTCGCGTGAATATTATAAACCCTGATGGAGTTATTATAGGCAGTAAGATATGGGAAGGTGATTGGGCAGATGGAAGAGCAAAAACTTATGGAATAACTGTAGAAGAGCTTCCACAATTTTACGCAAACCGAAATTTATTGAAACAAATTATATTACCAGCTGATATTGCCAATGGTGTATTTTCTTTGGTAGCAATATTAGACAAAACAACAGG
>VAPK010052112.1_pt1 | contig 18112 bp, 17 predicted proteins | sample 3395031 | NCBI WGS metagenome assembly VAPK01 (sample SAMN08290443, study PRJNA428436) | hydrothermal vent metagenome | isolation source: Deep-sea hydrothermal vent chimney 1 | place: Pacific Ocean: Juan De Fuca Ridge
AGAACACAGCGAGGATGATCGTGTCGAGCTGGAAGAGTGCCCGCGGATCGATCGCCAGCCCTATAGAGACGAGAAACGCGGGGACGAAAATGGCTCCACCGACGAAGTCGAGCCGCTCCATGAGGGCACTGCGGGCCGGGATGATCGCGTTGAGGCCGAGACCGGCCAGGAAGGCGCCGATGAGACCCTCAAGACCACCAAGCAAAGCTATCGATGCTGCCGCTGCCATGCCGGCAAGGGCGAAGACGAAACGCTGGGTACGCGTATGGCCCACCTTCACGAAGAACCATTCGGCAACCTTTGGCAGGACCCAGAACGAGAACGCAACGAGGAGAGGTGCACCGATCCAGATCGGGAGCGTCGGATTGGGGGTCGAGGCCTCGATGTACAACTCCGGCTGGACGTCGATCACGGCGGTCGATGTCACGACGGCAAGCACCGTGAGCGACAAGAGGTCTGCAACGACACCCGCAGATACCGCGGCACTCACAGCCTTGTTGTTCTGCAGGCCGGCAGCCTGAACGTCTGGGTACGCGACGAGTGTGTTCGATGCCCACATGGCCCCGACGAGTGCAGCGCCGAGGATCCCGAGTTCGATGAACGAGACGGCGAAGTAGTAACTCATCGCGAACGGGATGACGAACCCCAAAAGCCCGTATACGAGGGCGTTGGCCTTGTTCTCCATGAACGATCGGATGTTGAACGACAACCCTGCGAGGAACATGAGGTACAGCAGACCGATGTCACCGAGGTCTGAAACGAGTCCACCACTGCGGATCCATCCGAGTACGAACGGACCGACGACCATGCCCAAGAAGATGAGTCCGATCAGGCCGGGGATACGGAACCGCTCGGCAACGATCGGCCCGGCGAGGATGATCGTCAGGAGGATCAGCAGGGAGATCTCCACCGATCCGCTCATCGTGTCACTGTTCAGGTCCGCTCGTCGAGCAACATCGCGATGTCTTTGACGATCACCTGCTCGTCAACGCCGATCTCCTTGATTCCGTCGTCGAGCATCACGTAGCAGAAGGGGCAGCCGGTGGCGATGACGTCGGCGCCGGTACCAACGGCCTCCTCCGTCCGCTCGATGTTGATCTTCTTGCCTGTGTGTTCCTCGAACCAGAACTTTCCGCCTCCCGCTCCGCAACAGAACGCCTTTGTTCCGTTCCGGGCCATCTCCACGCGCACACCCGACGAGTCGACGATCGTGCGCGGAGCGAGGAACGTGTCGTTGTGACGCCCGAGATAGCACGGGTCGTGGAAGACGATGGTCTCACCGTTCGATGTCGGTGTGAGCTTCCCCTCCTCGACGAGCGTGCTCAACATCTCGGAGTGGTGGATGACCGTGTACTCGCCACCGAACTGGGGGTACTCGTTCCCGAGGGTGTTGAAGCAGTGGGGGCACTGGGTGATGATCTTGTCGATGCCGAGATCATTGAGGGTCTCGATGTTCTGGAGTGCAAGACCCTGGAAGACGTACTCGTTCCCCGTTCTCCGTGCAGGATCACCGGTGCACAGCTCCTTGGAGCCAAGGATGGCGAAATCGATGCCTGCCTTGTGAAGGAGCCGGGCGGTTGCAACGGTCACGTTCTTGTTCCGATCGTCGAACGATCCTGCACAGCCGACCCACATGAGGTACTCCGCGGTGACGCCCGGCTCCCCGAGACGCTTCACCTTGAAGTCGAGCTGATCGGTCCAATCACCGCGCGTGTTCTGGTCGAATCCGTAGGGGTTCGACGAGTTCTCCATCGAGACGTACGACCGGCCGAGCTCCGACGGGAACTCTGCCTCCATGAGCGACAGGTACCTGCGCATGTCGAGGATCTTGTCGAGGATCTCGATATCGGCCGGACAGATGTCGTCGCAGGCCCGACACGTCGTGCATGCCCAGAGTTCCTCAGGAGTGATCAATTCGAAGACGTTGTCCGACGTGACGGTGATGGCACGGTCGACACCGACCGGAGGCGACTGCGGATCGTTGGCGGATAGCGATGCAACCGTGCCGAGTTTGAGCACGATCTCTCTCGGATCGAGAGGTTTCCCGGTCGTGTTCGCGGGACACACAGAGGTGCAACGTCCACAGATCGTGCACGCATCCGTGTCGAGAAGCTGTTTCCAGGTGAACTCGGCAACGGTGGAGGCACCAACGGTCTCGATGTCGGTCGCCTCCAGGAGGTTCGGCATCTCGCGCATCGCGCCTTTGGGGCGTTCTCGGGGGGACAAGGCGAGGTTGCCAGGTGTCGTCACCATGTGGCGAAGCTTCGTCACCGGCAGGATCACGAGGAACGCAACGAAAGCAACAACGTGTGAGATCCACACGATCTGGTGGATACCACTCGCCGATGCCACCGGCACGAGGTTCGAGAGGGGGTAGCCGATGAAGGACCAGCGCTCGAAGTCGGGCTGGCCCACCAGGGCGATCCGTGCGGCCTCTGTTGCAAGTCCGGTGATTCCGATCGCGGCGAGCACGAACAAGATCCAGGCGTCCTCGGGTCGTGTCTTCGTGCGTATCCGCCACGGCTTGACGATGTACCGTCGGATCGCCGCCCACATGACGCCGGCAAGGAATGCGATCGCTGCAGCGTCGAGCGCTGCGGAGTACGCCATGTAGAAGTTGCCCTGGAGGAACTTGTACTCGACCGGGAGAAGATGGTCGATCTCGAGGATCGTCGTTCCGATGAACAACACGAGGAACCCGTAGTAGATGAGCGCGTGCATCAATCCTGAAGCAGGATCCTCCATCACCGTGCGCATCGACACACCGTCGAGGAACCGGCGTAGGCGTCGCTTCAGATCACCGGAGCGGCGTTCCCACGCACCACGCTCCCAGTTCGCTGCTCGCTGTGCGAACAGCCCGATCGAGAGACCGAGGGCAGCGGCGACAACGACGTAGAACATGGCGACGAGGAGCTCGGGGATGTTGCCGAACACCTCGCGCCCTACTTCGAAGTGTGGCTCCTCTGGAAGTGTTCCGAGCCACCACAGCGCGAGCGTCCCGACGACGGCGACTGCAGCGATGACACCGAGAACCTTCGAAGCGGTGCGTCGTGACGAAGCCACCTGCTCCGTCTCAGCATCGGTCACGGTCACACGCCCTCCTTCGCTCGGGACAGTGTGATTGTAAACGACCGATCACACCGTCCAGATCCTCAAATGACCGAGCCGGATGACCTGTCGTACGACGATCACGAATCCGACGGAGGCTCCGCCTGTGCTTCAGGCTCCGGGGTTGCCTCAGAGGGGGCAGGCTCAGACGTCGTCAACCCGAGCTCTGCCTTCAGCTCTTCGAGCTTGGCATCGGCCTGGGAAACGTTGATGGCTGCACGGAGTTCCGCCTCGGCGCCTTCCGGGGTCGCTTCGTGGAGTTCCGCCCGTGCCATCGCCTCAGCCTTGCGCTTCTCGATCTTGGCCTCGACCTGGTCGAGGGACGGACCAGGGTCCGACAGCGAGGTGGACATCGTCGCGACGGCCTCGTTGACGGCCTCCTGCATCTTGGCCTGCTCGAGCTGGCCAAGGAGCTCCATACGACGAGCGGAGAGCTCCTGGAGCTTCATCGAGTTCTGCTGGACTGCAACCTTCGCCTTTTCGGACTGTGTCTGGGCGACGGAGTACTGCTCTTTGAGCGATCCCAGGTTGTTCTCGGCGGCCTGGAGCTTCATTGCGATCGACTGAGCAGCCTGCGTCCACTTCGCGACCGCAGCGGTGTCCCCAGCGGTCTTTGCATCCTCTGCCTTGAGAAGAGCCTGCTTCGCCATCTGACGGGCCTCGCCGGCATCGTCCGCGGCACGGTCGATCTGGCTCTCGAGCTGGGTGCGGTGTGCCACGACCTTCGCGGCCTGGTTCCTCAGCTCCTGGTCCTGCTTTTTCGCCTCGTTGATCGCAGCCTCGATCTCGATCTTGGGATCCATGGCGTTTTCGGCAGTTGTGGTGAACAGGGCCTTGATGTAGGCCCAGATGCGAGAGAACATGTCGCCCCCGGGGAGTGCTGGATGAGTGTGTCGACCCGATACTAGGGAATCGGGACGCGGTAGGCGGGGGATGAGGAATCCCGCGTCGCTCCATCTCCTCTCCCGTCCCCCCTTCAGGGGGGAGAAGCGAGTCCTCGGGCGAGGGGGGACCGCCAGCCCACGAGCCCCGCACGGCAAAGACCGGAGAACGATCGCGTCCCCACCCTCCTACATCGTCGCGGTGCTTCGGCTAACGCCGTCGACCACCACCGCGCATCCGCGGGGCGGAACGTGATCGTCCACCGGACGACCGCGACCCACCGTAGGAGCTGCTCCGACGCCGACCACCCATACCCCGCATGGCCTGTGTGGCGAGCACCGTGGCAAGCATCTCGGGCGTTCCGTACGACGAACGCCGCGTCGATCGACGCTTGTATTCGGGAAGGGGTGCTGTGATCCCCGAGCGATCCTCCGAGGTGCTCGATGTCGCAGGCGTCGCAGGGACCGGTGCGGGTGCGTACACCGGAGGTTCCGGCTTGTCGGGAAGCGGGTTGCCGTCAAGGATCGCCTCGGCGGTGTCGAGATGCCAGACAGCAACGTCCAGCTCGTAGTCGAAATCGACGATCTCCTTACCGGACGACATGGCGGCGAGCCGCTCACTCGCCGTCGTGTACGTCTCGACAGCGACGGAGTAGTGCTCCTGTGCCTCCTGGTTCTCCGCGGTCTTCACCTCGTCCTCGAGATCGAGGATGTCGTTCGCTATCGCATCGATCTGGAGTTGCGCCGTGGCTCGGAGCTCCTCGACCTTCTTCGTAGCGCCCTCTTTCTGTCGCTTCGAAGCCCTGAATGCGAAGAACGCGAATGCACCACCAATCAGCACGATGAATCCGAAGAAGATCGCCGTACCCGAACCACCACCGCTCGACGGCGGGGCGACGAGATCAGCGACGAAGATCGTGACGACGTCATCGGAGGAGGAGCCATCGAGCGACGCATCGAGCGCGGCGTCGAGCTGGTTGTTCGTCCAGATGTCTCCCGACGATGACCAGCCAACCGATTCGGGTGCAACGACGAGGACCGTTCCGGATCCCGACGTGAGGTCGTCGAGCACCGCGTCGGCGAACGTCGTGGCTCCTGCCGGTGGCTCCTCGGCAAGAACGACCACGGATAGTGCCCCTCCGGCGAATCTGGCGTCGGCAACCGCATTCCCGACGACTTCCTGCGTCGCGTCGGCTCCTTGCTCGATGAAGTACCCGTCGCTCGCGACGATCGGTGCGACCTGGGATGGGGTCGCTGCAACCACGAATACGAACGCAGTGAGGGAGAGAAGGATCTTCATGGTCTGTAAGAGTACGCGATACTGGACCCGTGAGCGAGTCAGCCGCCGACGAGTGCCCTGGCGAAGAACGCGATGTTGGCAGGCCTCTCGGCGAGTCGACGCGTCAGATACGGGTACCAGGCGTCTCCGTACGGGACGTACACACGCACATCGTGACCGAGTTCGGCGAGTTCGCGCTGACGGTCCCTGCGGACGCCGTAGAGCATCTGGAACTCCCACGGTTCCACCCTGGTCGACGCCAGTTCGAGTATCGGTGCGATCCTCGCGTCGTCGTGGGTCGCGATCGCGGGCTTCGTGTCCGGGCAACTCATGAGAATCGCAGCAAGCCGATCGAACGAAGCATCCACATCCTCCCTGGACTGGTACGCGATGTCTTCGGGTTCCACATAGGCCCCCTTGCAGAGCCTGATATGACCGCCGAGGGGAACGATGCGATCGAGGTCTGCGGTGCTCCTACGCAAGTAGGCCTGAATAGCGATTCCCAAGTTGCCGTGCACCCGCTGTGCCGCTTCGTAGATCGAGATGGTCGCCTCCGTGTGGGCAGACTCCTCCATGTCGATCGTGACGGTTGTCGACACCTTCGACGCGGCGATAGCGATCTCGTCGACGTGTGCAGCAGCGACGGCGTCATCGAGACCGAGGCCGAGTTGTGTGAGCTTGATCGAGATGTTGGCATCCAACCCGGACCGCTGGATCGACTCGAGGCAGGTGAGATAGGACTGCTTCGCCGCCGTCGCCTCTTCGAGGTTCGTCACGTGTTCGCCGAGGTGGTCCAGAGACACGAGTAGCCCGGATTCGTTGAGTGACTCGGTCGATGCGACCGCCGAGTCGAGTGTTTCCCCCGCGACGAATCGTTTGGCGACACTTCGCCCGATCGCTGTATCGGTGACCAACTTCTTGGTGACGGAACGTTCCGTGACACCGAGCACCATCGATCGGATCACTCCGAAGCTCGCTTCCCAAGATCCTTCGATCGCTTGGCAGCAGCTTGGATCGCGTCCTCCATGAGCGTGCGGAACCCACCGTCTTCGAGGACGTGCAAGGCAGCTGCCGTGGTCCCTCCCGGGGATGTGACCTCAGCCCTCAGCCTGAACGCCGACTTGTCGGATGCAGCAAGCAGCGCACCGGCTCCCCACAGTGTCTGATGAACGAGCTTCTCGGCAGCGTGATGGGGGAGGCCCTCGCGAATCGCAGCTTCGATCATGGACTCTGCAAGGAGGAACACGTACGCCGGGCCCGTACCCGAAACTGCGGTAACGGCGTCCAACAGATCCTCGGACAGTTCGATGGTCTCTCCTACGGCACCGAGCATCATCGTTGCACGATCGATGTCGTGTTGGGACACATGCTCCCCGACGGTGAAAGCGGTCATCCCGAGGTCGACGGCACTCGGTGTGTTCGGCATCGCCCGGATGATCGGCACGCCCGGTAGCGCCGTTTCGAACGTCCCAAGAGGCACCCCTGCAGCAATGGAGACCACCGTTTGGGACGTGTCGACCACGGAAGTGATCTCCTGGAGGACACCCGGCACGTCCTTCGGCTTGACGGCGATCAGAACGATGTCTCTGCCCGTCGCCCCTTCGCTGAGGGACATCGTCGCTGTCACCCCCGTCGAGTACAGGAGCTCTCGCGCCCTGGCATCTCGCCTGGTCACGAGGGAGATGTCGTCGGCCACCCATCCTGCACGCAGGAGACCCGATGCGAAGATCTCACCCATCGAACCTGTGCCGAGCACGGCAACTGTTGGCCTGTCCATGACAGAAAGGTTATCGCAGAAACGAACGGCTCCCCTATCGTTCGCGGGTGAGCGACCTTCCCGGACAGGATTGGGCAGCCTTCTCGCCCGATCAAGAGACAAAGCAACGCCGCTTCGGCGTGCCCGAATACATCTCGGCCGCGATCGGTGTGCTTATCGTGATCGGCCTCATCGTTCTGTGGCCATCAGGGTCGGCAAAGGAGATCGCAGCAGCAGAGTTCTCCGTCCTCGGTGTGCCATCGGAGTTCAACGACGCAGTCGTCACGGATTCGACAACGGCGCCGTGTCCTGGAACGCCGGACAGGGACTGCATCACTGTCACCTTCGAGCTCACTCAGGGGCCCGACGCTGGCAAGTTCTACAACCAGGAGTTCTCGACCGAGGACATCGTGCCGAGGCTCGATGTGGGTGAGAAGGTGGTCCTGTCTCGCATCCCGCCGAGTGGTGTCATCGTCTCCCTCGACGAGACCACCTGTGAGTTCGACCCGCAAGCAACGTGTACGACTGCACAGATCGAGCTCTCCACGGGTCCCGACGCTGGGACTGTTGGAACACTGGAGCTGTTCCCCGGCCAGGATTCAGGATTGTTCCCTGGCCGCGAAGTGATGGTGACGCTCGACTTCGATGGCTCGATCGTCGCGATCTCCCCTGCGTCGATGGAGTCCATGTACCGGTACGCCGACTATCAACGCCGTTGGCTTCTCGTTGCGATCACGGCATTGTTCGCCCTCGCTGTGATCGCCCTCGGTCGATGGAAGGGCCTTGCTGCGCTCACGGGACTCGGCCTTTCCGTCTTCATCATCATCTTCTGGCTCATCCCGTCGCTCCTCGACGGTAACCCGGCGTTGGCCGTCGCGATGATCGGGGCTGCCGCTGTCGCCTATCTGGCGTTGTACGTCTCGCACGGCATCAACCGGACCTCGACGATCGCCCTCCTTGGAACCCTTGCAGCGCTGTTCCTCATCACCGCTCTGTCCTGGGTGACGACCGTGCTCGCACAGTTCACAGGCCTTGCGACCGAAGAGGCCACCCTGCTGCTCACGATCGAGGGGTTCGACATTCGAGGCCTGCTGATCGCAGGGATCGTCATCGGTGCTGCAGGTGCGCTCGACGACGTGACGGTCACGCAGGCATCTGCCATCGCCGAGATCCGGTCTGCAGACCCGACCATCGCGTTCAAGCCCCTGTTCATGCGCGGCATGTCCATCGGGCGGGCCCACGTCGGGTCGATCGTCAACACACTCGTACTCGCCTATCTCGGAGCTGCGATGCCCCTGACCATCCTGTTCATCCTGGCACAGCAGTCGTTCGGTGCGGTCGCCAACAGCGAGGTCGTTGCGGTCGAGATCGTGCGATCACTCGTGGGCACCATCGGGATCGTTGCAGCGGTGCCGTTGACGACGTGGATGGCGACGATGTGGCCTTCGGCCCACCGGCATCAGCACTGAGGGAGCAGCAAAGCTCTCAGGTCTCGGCGGTCAGGGAGGCGATCGCCGCAACGAACCGGTCGGCCATCGTGTCGTCGAAGCCGACCAGGCGAACCGATCGCAGCGTCGTGTCTTGTTCCTCGAGGAACTCGGCGGTGCTCTCGGCTATGACGAGTGTCGCTTCGTCCGGCGGATACCCGTAGACGCCTGCGGAAATCGCAGGGATACCGACGGTGCGAATCTCGATCTCCGTCGCCATGTCGAGGGCGGCGAACACCGCAGCTGCCAGGAGGCCCTCGTTGTCCTGCCCTGGTGTGTAGATCGGACCGGCGACGTGGACGACGTACGACGACGGCATCGCTCCCGCCGACGTGAGAGCCGCAACACCCGGTTCCAGCGGGCCGTACGTCGCGATCCACCGGTGCGACTCCTCATCGACCGTCGGACCTCCAGCCCTCGCGATCGCGAGTGCGATGCCGCCTCCGTGGAGGAGCTCGACGTTCGCGGCATTCACGACCGCATCGACAGACATAGAGGTCAGATCACCTGCCAACGCGACAACCGTTGTCTCGCGCACACGTACGGCTGCCTTCCCGGACCCGGGGATGTCGATCGTCTCCCAATCGCGATCGTCATCCCGATCCTCGTCGGATGATGTGGTCCACCACCGGGTCGAGGCGGTGCCCTCGAGATCGATCCCGGCATCGTGAGCGACATCGAGAGCTCTTCGTGCCACCGAGGTCGTTGGGTCGATGACCTCCACCCCCTCAGGCAGACGACGTTCTATCGCGTCCCGGATGAGCGGGTAGTGGGTACATCCGAGCACGACGACGTCGGCCCCGGCGTCGATGATGGGGGCGAGGTACCGATCGAGTAAAGGCCCAACGTCCTCGCCGTGTTCGATCGCAGCGGCGAGCCCCGGGCAGGCCTGTTCGACGATCTCGACACCCTCTCCATGCTTTCCCACAAGCGACCGGAAGAGCTCACCCTGAAACGTTGCTCCGGTAGCCATTACGCCGACGACGCCGACGGTCGTCTTCGATGCGGCCGGTTTGACTGCTGGTTCCATGCCGACGAACGCGACCTCTCGAAGTGATGCGCGCAGATGCTGCAACGCAGCAGCAGACGCCGAGTTGCATGCGATCACGATCACCTCGACTCCAGCAGATGCGAGATATCTCGCAAGGACCTCGGTCCGGGCACGAACCTCCTCGAGGGATCGCTCCCCGTACGGCCCGAAAGCGTGATCGGCGACGTAGACGATGTCTGCCCACGGGGCCCGTTCGCGCACCGCGTCGTACACCGTTGTTCCACCGATGCCCGAGTCGAAGATCGCTATCGCTGCCATGGATCGCGATGATACGTCCGCTCGTCCACACACCCACCTGCAGGTATCGGTGCTCGTTGGTCGAGTGCAGCGAGGGCCCACCAACACCAACGCCGGCCTTGACGGCGCTTACCGCTCGGCCGTCATCCCGAACAGTGCGCGTAGCCCTGCCCCGAGAGCCCACCCGGCGGCCGTGCCGATCGTGAGGTTCCCGAGCGCGGCGATCGTCGCCAACGTCAACGTTCTGATCGAGAACTCCACGTCTCCAACAGTGAAGAGCAGAACCCACCATCCAACGATGGTGACCACCGCACCGAGAGCGAGTACGTCGAGACGACGGGTCGCTCCAACGATGAAGCCAAGTGGCAGGCCGATGAGAAGCACCGTGAAGATCATGTCACCTCCACCCGTCGCTGTTCTACCCGGGAGTCAGCCGTCGTACCTGTTGTGGTAGACCAACTCGCCAATCTCCTTGCGGCCTCCGAACCTTGCCGGACCCGAGGCAGGGCCCGGATACCCGATCGCGATCGCGTACCGGCACCGTCTTCCTTCAGGCAATCTGAGGATCTCTGCCGCCTCTTCCTCACGATGCAGTGTGATGGGACAGGTTGCAAGCCCGAGAGCGTCCGCTGCGAGCATGATGTTCTGTGCGAGGCGGCCCGTGTCGAACTCGTACCCTTCCGGCTCCTGGATGAGGCAGATGGCTGCCGGTGCGTTGGCGATCGGGGTCGTGAAGTCGCCCGCTTTGGTCAGTCGCTCCTTCTGTCGAGAGTCGTCGACGACGATGAAGGACCAGTTCTGACGGTTCTTCGACGAACCCGTCCATCGTGCAGCTTCGAGAACGGCGTCGAGATCCGCCGGATCGATCGGCCGATCCTCGAACTCACGAATCGCCCGAAGACGCAGAATGGATGTGTAGCAAGGGTTCATGACCCTGACGCTAGCGACTCGACGCCATGGACGCTGCCGCCGTCCGAGTACCAAGCGGACGCGCGGATAGGGACGGTTGAGCCATTTGGCACTTCTCGAAGTCCTTGACAGCGTTGGGGTTTCAGCGGATCACCGAAGCGCTTGTCCCCCTATCCGCTGATCCTCCGAGTACCGAGTACCGAGTACCGCCGAGCCACAGGCTCGGCTCTAGAACGCTTCGTCGGGGAGGTCCATCAGCCATGCATCCTCGGATTGGGCTGCAGCCGTGCGGATCGCCACCTTCGGCAGAGCGTCCTTGACGAAGAAACGGGCCGAGGCGACCTTCCCGGTGTAGAAGCCCGTGTCGCTTCCCGTTGCCTCTGGTAGCTTCGCCGCTGCGATCTCAGCCTGTTCGAGAAGCAGCCAGGCGATGACGATCTCCGAGAGGCTCTCGAGGAGGGTGTTCGTGTGGAGGCCGGCCTTGTAGATCTCCTTGGGCTCCTGCATGGACGCCATCGAGTAACCGACAAGGACCCCGACGTGGCTCTGAAGCTGCTCGAGTGCAGCCCCGAGGGCGTGCCTCTCGACGGAGAGCTCATCCGAACCGCCCGTGACATACTCGAGGATCTGCTCGGCGAGCTTCATCAGTGTCTGGCCCTTGTCCCGTGCGATCTTTCGGAAGAACAGGTCGAGACCCTGGATCGCCGTCGTGCCTTCATAGAGGGTGTCGATCTTGGCGTCTCGAATGTACTGCTCGATCGGATAGTCAACGGTGAACCCGGCTCCTCCGAACACCTGTAGCGATGTTGCAAGCAACTCGTACGCCTTCTCCGATGAGTAGCCCTTCACCATCGGGAGCAGCAGATCGTTGAGCTTGGCCCAGTACGCGTCATCGGGGTTGAGATGCATCTTGTCGAGCGTCATGGCCGTGTACATCCACAGTGCACGGAGTCCCTCCGAGTACGCCTTCTGAAGCATGAGCATGCGGCGTACGTCGGGGTGACGGATGATCGCGACCTTTGGTGCAGTCTTGTCTGCCATCTGGGCCATATCGGGAGATTGGACACGCTCGCCAGCGTACGCGAGGGCGTTGAGATACCCGGTAGACAGGGTTGCCGCCGACTTGACGCCGATCATCATGCGAGCGTCCTCGATGACGAGGAACATCTGCCTGATCCCCTCGTGGACTCCCCCGACCAGGTAGCCGACACACGGCTCGTCGGTCCCCATCGTGAGCTCGGTAGTCGTCGAGCCGCGGATGCCCATCTTGTGCTCGAGGCTGGTCGCATAGATTCCGTTGCGTTCACCGAGGGAGCCATCCTCGTTCACGAGGTACTTGGGCACGATGAACATCGAGAGACCTTTTGTCCCCGGCTCGCCACCTTCCCTGCGAGCGAGAACAAGGTGAACGATGTTGTCGAAGTAGTCGTTCTCACCAGAGGTGATGAACCGCTTGACGCCCTCGAGGTGGTAGGTGTCCCCCTCGACGTGGATCGCTTTCGATGTGCCGGCACCGACGTCGGAACCCGCATCTGGCTCGGTGAGCACCATCGTCGCTCCCCAGCGGTTCTCGATGAGCCAACGTGCCCATGTCTCCTTCTGCTCTTTGGTCCCCTCCGTAGCGATGACCTTGGCCATCAGCCCTCCGGAGGCGTACAGGAAGACACCAGGGTTGGCGCCGACGAAGAACTCGCTGGTCGCCCAGCGCAAAGAGCCCGGTGCCCCGAAGCCACCGAGATCCGGGTCGATACCGAGGAGATGCCAGTCACCGTCGTACAGGGAATCCAGGCTCGCCTTGACGCTGTCGGGGAGGGCGATCTTGCCATCGACGAGTTCGAGTTCCGTGCGGTCGGCCTCGACGAAACTGGTCGCGAACTCTTCACGCGAGAGCCGTTCGACCTCGCGGAGGGCATCTCCTGCTGTGTCTTCGTCGAAGGCGTCGAAAGGAGCGGTTCCGTACCAGTCCCCAACCTTGAGGAACTCGAAGAGATTGAACTCGATGTCCCTGAGATTCGTCTTGTAGTGGTTCATTGTGTACCTCGTATCGACCAACCGGAAAAGTTTGAACTATGCGGTGCTCTGTCAACATTCTGACGTATTTTGAGTATACACTCCAAGTTTGAGTGTCCGACCATAATTGGTGTGGCGCTCTAGATTGAGGATCAACGCGCGAGGAGTGAGGACACCGTGGCCCGGTACCAGGTCGGTCTACAGACAGAGGCGAGGATCATCGATGCAACGCGTTCCTTGCTCGCTGAGGGTGGCCTCGAAGCCGCAACGCTCAAGGCGATCTGCGAACGAGCAGAGGTACGGTCGGGCAGTTTCTACAACCTCTTCGAGTCCAAGGAAGAGGCGGTCCTTCGGGTTGTTCGCGAATCGATCGAGGCGGTTGATCCCGATCCGGAAGGTGAAGGTACCGACACGGTCGATGATCTCGTCCACGCGTACATCCAGTTCTTCCTCAAGGACCCCCAGATGGCGAAGGTCTATGTGGTCGCCGCTCTCAATGGAGACTCTGCCGGTGGCAGTGCAAGCCGACGGTTCCTCCGACACCATCTCCATCGTGTCGAGCGCTTCGCCGACGCAATGAGTCGCGCCGACACGTCGCTCAGTAGAACGGATGCTGCGGTCAAGGCAGAACTGCTCCTCGGCGCACTCGACGGCCTTGCATTCCGTTGGTCGCTCGACCCCGAGTTCGAGTTCGAGAAGTTTGCACTCCTTGCGGCCGAGCGACTGAACTGAGCCGATCTCTCGCCTTCTGTGGGCCCACTGCGGCATATATCGGGTCTCCAACCCTGGGTATGCGGGAGGGGGGGGTCAGTAGGGCAGGCCGATGGCCTTGCACAGGAACGCGTTGAACGCCGAACCGGCCTTGAACACCCTGGCGAGATCGACGTCCAACTCGGGAGAGGTGATCGACTTCTGTGTGATCTTGTGGATCGCGATGAAACTCTTGAGCCGCAGATCCTGGGCGTACCGGAACCCTTCGTCGAACTCTCTCGGAACACGCTTGAGCTTCCCCTCTTCACCGGCGTCGAGATCCCACACTTTCGTGAAGGCCGCGTACTTCGTGGCCTTCTTCCAACCGTTGGGGTCCTCGTAGATCGCCTCGCGGATCGACCGCGCGACCTTCGGTTCGGGACTCCACATCCCGACACCTGCGAAGCATCGACCCGGCTCGATGTGGAGATAGAACCCCGGCGCGTGGGCGTCCTTGCCCATCTCATGGCGGAACTGGATCCCGACGTTCGTCTTGTACGGGGTCTTGTCCTTCCCATACCGCATGTCGCGGTACGGACGCATCAGGGAGCCGCCGTTCGTCCGCGTATCTGCCAGGAACCGGTCCGACAGATTGTGTAACCGCGGCTCGAAGTCCGAAATGAACTCCTTGGACGGATCCCGGATGACACGGATGTACCTGTCCTTGTTCTCCTCCCACCACTGCTTGTTGTTGTTGTCTTCGAGTTCCCGCAGGAACGCGAAGACTCCCCGTGTGAAGTACGACTGGCGCATGTGACCTTCCCTTCCCTGGATAACCTACGACACGGCCGTGACAGTTTCTACGTTCGCGTTGACAGAGTCACACATCCAAGCTGTGACCGGTACGGCGTCTACGCTTGTGCCTGATCGGAGGTCACGATGGAGTACGCACTACAGGTCGCTGGACCCTACGACCGGCTCCTCGAAGCGGCTGCCCTCGCACGCGATCGGGGCCTCGTTGCCCTCGCCCTCCCGGACCACTACCTGCTCGCCCTCGCCGAGGACGAGGCGAGAACGGCTCCCGCCCTCGACGCCTTCGTCCAGTTCGGCGGACTCGCTCGTGATACCGAGACCATCGGCCTGGTCATGCTGGTGTCGCCGATCACCTTCAGACACCCAGCGGTGCTCGCCAAGATGGCGGTCACGCTCGACCACATGTCTGGTGGTCGGTTCTCGCTCGGCGTCGGTACCGGTTGGATGGACCGTGAACATGAGGTGTTCGGCTTCACCTATCCGGACATGAAGGAACGGTTCGCGATGCTCGAAGAGGCACTCGCATATCTCTCCGCCGCCTTCAACCCGGAGGCACCCGGATTCGCAGGCGATCGCTACCGCCTCGAGGCTTTCCCACTCTCCCCTGCACCACTCGGCACGATCCCCCTCCTCGTCGGCGGGACCGGTGCACACAAGACGCCGCGCCTCGCAGGCATGTTCGCAGACGAGTTCAACGTCTACCCCGGACCCGACATGGGCGAGCGGATCGAACGCTTCAGGGCCGCTGCAACCGAGGCCGGCCGCGACCCCGACGCGGTACGACTCTCGTCAAGTGGCCAGGTCATCGCCGCTGCAACCGTCTCGGAGTTCGAGGACCGCATGGCACAGGATGCCGAAGCGGCCGGACTCTCGAAAGAAGAACTCGAAGCACACTACGAGAAGCGTCACACGCCCCGCGGAACGTTCGAACAGGTTGCAGAGCGTCTCGAGGAGTTCGCGGCCCTCGGTATCACCAGGTTCTACTTTCAGGGAGTGTTCACCCCGTCGGACACGGGAAGGCTGCTCGACGGCCTCGGTGTCACTCCATGATGGAGCGCACGACGATCGACGCAGGGGGCATGGTCAGCGTTCTCGATCACGGCGGGTCGGGTCCGCTGATCGTGTGCGTCCACGGACTCGAAGGCTCTGCGTACAACTGGAACCTCGTCGCACCGCACCTCTCGCAGACGCACCGGGTCGTGGCCCCGGATCTCTCCGGCTTCGGGTACACCGAACCACTCGAAGGCGGGTCGACCGTCGAACGCAACGCTCAGCTGGTCGCCGACGTGATCGATCACTACGGGCCTGAGGCGACTCTGATCGGGAACTCCATGGGAGGCCTCGTCTCGATCCTGACGGCCGAGATGTTCCCGGAGAAGGTCTCTGGCCTCGTCCTCATCGATCCGGCAGCTCCGGTCTTCTCCTGGTTCTCCGTGAGTCCCAGTGCAGCTGCACGGCTATCGATTCCCCTGATCCCCGTCGTCGGCAAGTGGCTGATCGAGGGGTATCGATCCTCGGTCACCGTTGAGCAAGGGGTCGAAGAAGCGCTTCACTTCGTCGCCGCCGACGCCGACGCGCTCGATCCCGAGGTACGCATCCGGGCAACCGAGATCGCAAAGCTGCGGCGAGAGCAGCCCTGGGCAACGGACACGCTGATCGAGGCGATGAACTCGATCGCCCCGTACGTCGTACGAAAGCGACGCTTCGCGGACCTCATCCACCGGGTCTCACAACCGACACTCCTCGTGCACGGCTCCAAGGACGAACTGATCCACGTCGAGGCTGCGAACTGGCTTGCCCGTCAACGCCCGGATTGGACGGTCGCGTACCTCGAGGGACTCGGACACGTGCCCATGCTCGAGGATCCCGACCGGTTCCTCGCCGTCTTCGACACGTGGGAGGCAGCAGCACTGTCCCCGAGCACGGGGTCCGCCCGGACAGGATCCTGAGCGGCCACCTAGTATCCATCTCATGGGAAGTGTCGTCGCTGTCGCGAATCAGAAGGGCGGGGTCGCCAAGACGACGACCGTTCACACCGTTGCCGAAGCGTTGACGGATCGTGGCAGGCACGTACTCATGGTCGATCTCGATCCCCAGGCATGCCTCACGTACGCCGCAGACGCCGATCCCGATGGACTCGAGGTGACGATCCACGATGTCTTCCTCGGACGGTGCGAAGCAACAGATGTGTTGATCGAACGTGAGGGCCCAGATCTCCTTCCGTCCTCGATCGATCTCGCCGGTTCAGAGATTCATCTCCTCACGAAGACCGGTCGCGAGTTCGTCCTCAAGCGGGCACTCGCGACGATCAAGGACCGCTACGATGTCGTCCTGATCGACTGTGGCCCCTCCCTCGGCATCCTCACGGTGAACGCCCTCACTGCCGCAGATACCGTGCTGATCCCGTTCCAAGCCGAGACGCTCTCAGACCGCGGTGTCGGGCAACTCCTCGAGACGATCGACGATGTCCGCCACTACACCAACGAGAATCTGACGGTGCTCGGCGGTGTGGCGACGATGTTCGACTCGAGGACGAACCTCGGCAAGCGGGTCCTCGCCGATATGCAAGAGACACACGGGCTCACGGTGATCGAGCCACCGATCCCCCGCTCGGTCCGGGTCGCAGAAGCACCGGGCGAGGGCGTCTCCGTCCTCAAGCACGCACGTCGATCCCGATCTGCTGAGGCGTACAGGCAGCTCGCTGCGAACCTCGAGGCGATGCTGTGACGGGCCGCAAGGACCCTGAAGGCAAGCGGGCTCTCTTCGAGGCGCCACCCATCGAGATCGAGGACACGCTCAGGGACGATCCGCTCATCGAGCGCCATGGGCACGACGGCCATGAGGCCCTGTACTCGGCAGGTGACCGCGAGCCGGGCACCACCGCGATCACGTGTTCTTCGTGCAAGGTCCGCTCACGCATCAGCATCATCGAGACGTTCGTGAGAATCCTGTCGATCTCGTTGTGGGACCCGAGACGGTCTTACACACGCTGGATGCAGTGCCCGGCCTGCCAGACGCGTGCATGGTGCAAGGTCGAGTGGATGGGGTAGGAAGCCGTCGGCTATCGGCTATCGACTATCGGACAGCACTTTCGAAGCGGGAACGGTCGACGATGGCTCGGGTGTGCGTGCCTCGTGCCACGACCTTGTCGGATTCGGTGACCGTCGCCGTGAAGCTGATGGTTCGACCCTCTGCTGCGGTGACCGTTGCGGTGGCGACCACGGTTGCGCCCACCGCCGTCGGAGCAAGATGATCCACTGAGATATGGGTTCCCACCGTCGTGGAACTCTCTTCGAGCTGACCGCTGAGAGCTGCGACCGCAGCCTCCTCGATGAGTGCGACGACCTTGGGTGTCCCGAGTACCGCTACGTCGCCCGAGCCGAGAGCGATCGCCGTCGTTGCGTCGTCGGCAACGAACGGGATGGATGCAGAGATTCCTGGTTCGACCATGACGGCGAGTCTACCCGTACGGCCTCAGGGGCTCAGAGCATCGGCGATGAGGCGTGCATCGGTCAGGATCATCCCAACGTAGGTGTCGGCCCCGGAACCGGGTGCACCCAACGAACCCGTGTAGAGGACGACGACTTCGACGGGGTGCGCCGCCTCAGAGGCCACAGCCTCGGCGAGGATCGTCGGGCTCAGCGACTCGGCGAAGATGGCAGGGATACCGAGGGTGTCGATGACCTTCACCAGCTCCTCGAGTTGCGCCGAACTCGGATCTGCAAGGGTCGATCCGCCGGGAACGACGGTGCCGACGATCTCGAAGCCGTAGCGCGCAGCGAAGTATCCGAGCGCCTCGTGGCTGGCCACGAGTAGGCGATCGGCAGGCGAGATCGCCTCGAACAGATCCCGAACGTCGGTATCGAGGCTCTCGAGTTCGGCGACGTATGC
>VAPK010166596.1_pt1 | contig 18109 bp, 9 predicted proteins | sample 3395031 | NCBI WGS metagenome assembly VAPK01 (sample SAMN08290443, study PRJNA428436) | hydrothermal vent metagenome | isolation source: Deep-sea hydrothermal vent chimney 1 | place: Pacific Ocean: Juan De Fuca Ridge
TAGCTACTTACTTTTTTCATTGGTTTTGTGGCTAACTGTCTGGTCGAGCGCAGTCGAGACCTTTTTAGAATTGCGTATAGTTCTCGACTGCGCTCGAACGGACAAAACTACAAATCACTGATAATCAGATTATTGTAATTCATCTTACTTATCTACTGACCTCTAAAATTTAAAAAAATAAAAACCTCATAATTATGAATTACAGATATAAAAATGTGTTTATTATATTACTTTTTGCATTGCTAATAGCAAGTTGCCAAGAGTCAAAAAAACACCCTGTCGGAGTTGATTTCAATGCTAATATCACAAGATTGGGTGACAACGGTGATAATTGGTGTATGACCATAGGCGAAGATGATGTGCTTTATACAGCTCTATGTGATGGTAGAGGGTGGCTCAATGCCGATGGTAGCATGAAAGATTTTAAAAATCATCATGTACTACAAATAACCGGCGGCCCCGATAGCACAAGTTTTAGTGCTAAAATGATAAATTATCCTGATTATTCACGTACCGGTCTGACCGAAATTCACGGGCCGATAATCGCTCCAGATTCTGTTATAGAATTTCCTCGTGTTAGCAAAAAACTATTAGCGGACTGGAATTGGTATGGGTACGGAATAGTTTCTATTGACGGAAACTTATATCAATTCATCTCACATTGTGGTGCCAGAAGAGGTTGGGGTTGGTTTGATGGAACCCAATTAATATACAGGCCAAAAGATGAAAACAACTGGAAACGATGGAATGGCACCGATGCCCATGACCGCGACCGATGGCTATTGAACGAAGGCGGAAATCAGTTGCTATTTTTCAACGAACCAGATTATGCTTTTTCCTTTATTTCTGTTGCCCAATATGGTAAGGATTATCAAGAAAATAAAGATGGCTATGTGTATATGTATTCTCCTGAAGGAAAATTAAAGGCCTCTAACTTAAATATGGCCAGAGTGAAAAAAGAGAGTATACTAAACAGAAGCAAGTGGGAATATTTTACTCAAATTAATGAAAACGGAGAAGCAGAATGGATTGTGGGCGACATTACCAAAAGAGGGGTCGTACACGAATTTCCTGAAAATTGGGGCTTCTACTCTTGGTCTCCCAGTGTGGTTTGGAACGAAAAATTGAACCTTTTTTTAATGGTCACTGGCGGAACCCAACCCCCAAGAACAAGCGAAACCCATGAAAAATCTGGTAGTCTTATGCTCTTATATGCTGAAAAACCATGGGGTCCTTGGAAACAGTTTTATTGGAAAGAAAATTGGCAAGTAGGCGAAGACATCAACCGACTTTACCTTCCGCAACTTGCCCCTAAATGGATATCGGAAGATGGGAAAACAATGCAACTTGTATTTTCTGATGCCGCCAACAGTCATACCACATACTATAAATGGAACATGCAAGAAGTGAGAATTAAAATGGATGGCGATAAGTAAACAGTATTATATTTTCAACCACTTATCAAACCATTCAAAAGCATCTTTTTGCATAGCAGTATCAAATTTATGGTCGCCCGGATAAAATTTTCCGCTGTACTTATCGGCAGCACCTGCTTTTGCGAAAATTTCTTCTAAGATGGTATTCGCTCTTTTCATTTCGGGCAAGGTATACAAATGATCCTCACTACTTGACAGCGCCATTGTTGGCAAAGGCACCCTCAAACCCAGAATTTCAGGAAACTCAAGGTAATTGGGCAGTACAGGAGTATAGGTCATCCAAGTATGGGTGTACGATTTGTTCATAATAAAATCTCGCCAAGTGGTCATAAAGCCAACACTGACCGCACATTTGATCCGTTCATCCAACCCGCCTAAATAGTTGGTACGTAAACCACCGCCTGACAGACCACAACAGCCTACTTTTTCGGCATCGACATCAGGTCTGTTGCATAGAACATCCAACGCTACTTGATCCTCGTACAGGGTTACTCCCGGCCAAGTGGTGCCACCGCTAAACAGCGATTTAGACATAATATGCTCATGCGCCGTGGCCCACGTATTATATACATCGATATTTTCTTGTCTCTCGGGGTTTTCATCGGTTTTATCGATTGTCTTACAAGCACCCCAAGAAATGCTGGTTATATCTTTATATTGTACCCTACGAGAAGCAAAAGTGAAGGTGTCATGCACCAAAACCACATAGCCTTTTTTTGCCAAATCATTGGCCCAAGCATTTCCAGAATAAGATTTTTCTTGGTGTTTTACCATCATCGGATGCGGTTGATCCGATGTTTTGGTGATTTTTCTTTTTCCAAAATATTTATTTCCAGCATGGTCGTGCAGGCCTAGCACTGCGGGCAAAGGGCTTTTTGCATTAGCCGGCTTCAGTAAAATAGCCTCGGTTTTTCTCCCATAGGGTAATTGCCATTCCAATTCCTCTATGATCAAACCATCATATTCGTATGTTTTTTTTATCGTTGATTTCGGAATTTCATCCCCTTTGGGTGGGGCCACCACTAATTCCTTTGTTTTCGCCAATGCCTTTTCTTTCCAACTTTCTATATCTGACCATGCATTATTGCGAAAAGATAATGGTAGTGGGTCATTTGCCAAATCTGCAGCCCATGGACCATAGTTACCGATAATGCTTTTTCCATCACTAAGTGCTTCGTTCAATGTATTGCTCATCTGACTGGTTTTTGAAAGGGTATTCGAGAAGTTGCTAAAAACGGGAGTGAAGAACGGGAGTGCCCCAAATGCTGTTGCGGACACCATAAATTCACGTCTTGTTTTTTTGTCTGATTTTGATTTCATGGTTATAAGGTATTAAATAGTTTTTAAAAAACCCGAAAGCACTTTAGACCCCTGATTCATTCTTTATCATGATTCGCGAATCTTTCCGGAAAAACCAACAACTTGTTTATGGACAATACGTTGATGAAACTTTCATCTATAGCTCCATTCTCATCTAGAATAGCTGCATAATCCAACCCTAAGTGCTTTGCCATGAATTTATACACAGCAGCTCTTTTTGAGGGGCCATAATCATGTACTTCGTTCACTAAATGAACATTCTCAACATTATCTTCTTTATTATATAATTTGTACACATCTTTAATATACGGATATTCCACTTTAGGGGTATTCAGGGTCCAGTCACCACCATCAGAAACTAACAATAAAGGTCTCGGAGCTGTGGTTGCAGCAATTTCAACATTATTGGTTTGATGCGTATCGTCTTTATGAATTGGCATTCCGCTCTCACATACACAACCCCCAAAAAAGTGTGCCGACACCATAACAACAGGTGCTGAAACTTTAATTCTCTGGTCGATCGCGGTTAGCAGAAAGGTCTGTGTTCCACCCCCTGAAGCACCTGTCATGCCCACTTTTTCAGGATCGACATAATCTAAAGAGAGTATATAGTCCAATATTCTAGAACTATTGAAAAGTTGAATTTGCAAAACATTATGAGCTCTATGGTAAAACTGATCGTTCTCACCATAACCAGCCATATCATAGGCAAAAACCAAGGATCCCATTTTTGCTAGTGCAGCACATCGTTTTTGAAAGTTAGACCTGAACCTACCGTAATTCCCAGGCTTGTCCCAATGACCATGCGGACTTAAAATAGCAGGAATTTTACCAACAATCGTATCGGGTTTATAAAGGTTTCCTGTAATATACTTGCCATCTATGCCTTCAATTGCTATGTTTTCAACCGTATAGCCATCCATTTTATTTACATTCCAATGTACAATCGCATTGAACGGTTTATTTTTATAGGCCACCCTTAATTGCGGCAAACCCGATCCCTTTAGAATACCATCTATGATAAGTTGCTTCCGCGCTTCCCATTCCTTTTTGTTGGTGTATGTTGATTTGAACACGGCCAATTGTTCTACTGCTTCAGAAGGGGTGTAATAATCACCCATACACAAATTACCTTTTTGGGCAGCTCCGTGAAATGCAGTTCCTAAAAAAAGAATTGCAAAAAAAGAAAATCTTATCGTTTTATTCTGGTTCAATTTCATCAGTATGTCCTTTTAATAATCGTTATCTTAAATGATCCTTATCTATAAGGATAAATATGTTCTTTTCTCGCCTCTACCATACTTAACCCAAGCAATATCAAACCATTGCTCGGCATGGTTTCAAATTCAGCTTTTTCTTCAAAACATTGATCCACCAAATGTCTTCGGGCATTCTGTGTGCCGATTAGGTTTACCGTTTTTATTTTTTCTCCAAAACGGGTGTTCTTCCATTCAAAAGCATAAAACACCTTATCGCCAATCTCTATAGCATCACTAAAATAGCAATTCTCATTTGACGTATATTCTCTGATATTCACACCGTATTCTATAGGAACAGTCTCTTTAAAACCGTCTTCGTAAACTACTTCGTACCACCCTAAAAGCTCAGTCGTACTTGCCGGGTTGTAAGGGGCGCAATGTGCAGGCGAAATATGCCCGGTATGTATACTGGCATGTAAAAAAATCAAACTGCTTACATCTTTACCAATGGCAATACCAAGATTTTCATTTTTAAAAGGAGATTCGCCTTTGCCTTTTACACCAACAACAATCGCAGAATTTTCTTTATCAAGCGATAACTCAAACTTTTTATTTGCCGTGCTCACCTTTTCACTCGTTATTTCGGGCAAATCTAAATTCATACGTTTGTCTTTTAAACCACTATTGAAATACGAAGTTAAATCGATGGGCACAACAGGGTCTCCATCGGCACTAGGCTCAGATTTACCACTGAGGTTTCTACGAACTGATGGCATAATCTTGCGAATCAACTTATTTCGTTTTTCGTCATCAAGTTGTTTACCGGTCCATAACGAATTTGCACAGCCCAAAAATTCATCGAGTTCTTCTCGACCATATACGTACTCATTGGTTATTGCCCATGAAGATGGAGCACCCCCAATAAAATCAGACTTGACAATTCTTTCCTCAAAATCAAGCATTGTAGGCTCCATATTACCGAAAATTTGTTTAAACCCGGCCCTGTCGAACGTTTCATCATTTTCTCTTCCACCTACCTGTTCGCCCCACATCCAGTTAAAAATAAGTATATCTTTCGGAATTTCATTTTTCACCCTTTCGAAAGGAATCGCCCCAGGAACTGTATATTCTTCACCCGAAGTACTTTTCTTGACCCTAGGTTTTTTGCCACGCACCCGTTCCAATAGAAAATCACCCCACATGGCTACCTTTATTCCCTTCTTGGTCAGGTAAGCATGTAATTTATTTACATCTGATATGTATAGATCCGCATAGTTGTTCTCTTTGAAAACGGTCAATTTTTTCATCGGAAAACCACGCCATTCATCATGTCCAATATGAATCATTTTAGGCTGAACCACCTCAATATATTCATCAAACACATCAAATACGAGGTCATAGACCTTTGGGTTGGTAGGATCATATACATCAGGCCAAATATCATCAGGATATACTGACAGTTCAGGATGTGAATTCAACAAGGCGTAGGCATGCGACAAGGTCGGAATCTCTGGAATAAAATCAATGAAATTGCTCCTTGTATATTCAACAAGATTACGGGTCAGTTCTTTATCGATAATCTCTCCACCACCTGCATCTTGGTGGTTTGAATTACGATCATAGCCAAACAGGCCATCCAACTCAGGGGTTCGAGTGTAATTCAAATCTTTTACGAACAACAGCCAACCGGCATTGATTTCAGGATGGCCATCAGAACGAAAACCATTGAATTCAACAATCAACTTATTGAATTTATACAGCGCCATAAAGTCTTTTATAAAACGTTTGAAATACCCAACATCATCATTGGCAGGTACGAAAAGACGAATACCCCTAAAAGGAAAATGCGGCCAATCTCTGATCGTCATACACGGAATTTCATACTTAGAACTTTTATTTATCAATTGGCGCAAGCTTTGCAACCCATAAAATGCCCCTGCATCATCCCAACCAGCAACAACAATGGTATTTTTTTCCACTATCAATACATAACCTTCTTTACCCGGACTTTTACTGGTAATATCAATATTATGACTTGTACAATATACTTTAATAAGTGGGTTATCCATTGTACCCATTATGATATTGTTGTTTTCAAGGGTTAGTTTTGAAACTTGCTTGGTCTGCAACGGAATGAAGTGTTTGTCGACCATATCGTTCACCAAGAATACGGCTAGATCTTTATCGTTTTTTGATGCATTTTTCGGAAGCAATATCTGAGTCTTGTCATCAAGATGAAATAAACCAACTGATAATTTCATCTCTTGTGGTTCAGGAAAAATAAGAGGTGGTTCAGTTATAGTTTCTGCTATATTCTTTGTTTGAACAAATGCATTGCCTTGTGCTAGAAGCCCATTAAAAATAAACGAGGTAAATACAATGCTAAGTACGATTCTTTTAATCATTGGTTTTAATTTAATGTTGTTCATTTAGTTCTTTAAAGGTCAGTAGATAGTTCCATACTTAAAGTAAATATATGTTACAATGTCAGGTCGAGCGTAGTCGAGACCTAACTACCATACACTACAGTTCTCGACTGCGCTCGAACGGACAAACTACAAAATTTCGTGTCATTAATAATCTGTAATTTCTCTATTCAAATTGATGCGTAGTTACCTAATGACCTCTATTGATTTTTAATCAATTACATTTATTTTTCCCATAGCATACCAACCATCGGTATTGACTCCTTCAATTGCCAGTTTAACCCGTGGGGCGAATGCCACTGGATCTACGATGGCAATTTCCAATTTAAATTCTCCTGAAGGCGTACTATTAGGTATGTATAATTTTTCTTCAAACACAATATCACCTGGCAACCAAGTTCTAATAGCTGCACTGGTCGCAAGTACTTGCGTATGTGTTTTATTCTTTAATCGAATGGCAAATTTATAATCTCGATAAATTGGGGCCACTCCTTTATTTTCCCACCATGTGGTAATCCAAAGTCGCCCTTGAGGTTTTACTTCGGACGGATATGTGAATTTTCGCAGTACAAATCGGTATCCCATTTTTTTCAACCATTCATCTACCAAAGGGCTCCATGCTTCGGGCACAGCCGAACTTTTCGCATTGAATGAAGACACATGCCATTTGAGGGCCTGATCGAAAATGTATTTCACTGTCTTCTCATCATACTTTTGTCTTTCCATCCAACGCAAAAAAGTTCCGCAAATTTCCATTGCAATAGGGGTCTTCTTCCAAGCATCTTTCATTCCGCTTTTTACAATGTCTTCAGGATATACATCGCGCATATGGCTGTAGTTCCATTCCGGCCAAAAATCCATATCGCCCAAACAATCTATACGCCAACCTAGATGTCGCATTTTCGGGCCAACACCATTGTTGGTTCCGTCAGGCCAATATGCGGCGATATTCGTTCCTCTTACCAATAATTCAGGATAGGGTGCATCACCATTTAAGGGTTGAAAAATAAGATGTGTTTTTTTGAAATTGTCCAAGTATGAATTGATAAGGGCTAAACGGGTCTTTTCAGAAAGTAAGTGTGTGCCTGTTCCTTCTCCCCAATGTCCGATAAAAGAAACATCAACAGATTCTAGGTCAGGATGCCCATCATACCGCTGCCCCATTGCCGCTATCATTCCACCAAAATAGTTGACATAAGCAGGGTTTTCTGGGTCGACTTCCCATTTTTTAATCTTTTTATATTTTTTTTCACCTGTTATTTTGCGGTACCAGTCTGGCACATTTTTGTCCTCTACATCTTCATACGGAGAAATACGCAACATTAATGTTTGCCCTCTATCGGCTGCGGTTTTTAATACCTTGTCGAGCATTGCCCAATTGTACACACCGGGCGCCGTCTCTATGAATCGCCAGTTTACCCGAAAGTAGGCAATGGTGGTCTGCGGATGGTTTTTATTGGTCAGATCCCCTTTAAACTCTTGGTATTCGATCGGGTACCCTTCGGTCCAACCCTCTCCGGTATTCAATGAATCTCCATTGAACCTTTGAAAGGTGGTAAAACCTATACCCGGGTTGAGCAATAGTTCATCGCTTTCCTTTGGATATACTTTTATGGTATTTTCAGGGTGGTGCTGTGCAGAAACGGTTAATGTACTCGCCATCAGACAACCCAACAACCACATTCTTGCCAATAAACTTGTTTTTGTAAAATGCATACTCATATAATTTAAGAGGTTAACCATGAAACCCCAATGTTATTCAATTAATCGTTTTAAACACCTGTAAAGGCCCATCGTTGTTCGCTACCAATATCAAATTTCCTTTTGTCGTTTTGAGCAATGCTATTGCTCTGGCATCTTCGGGAACATACATACCGCTTTCGTCGTACCCTATCGATTTAAAACCCCCAGTGCCATCTCCCGCTAAAAACAAACCATAAGAGGCATCATTTCTTGGGGTCTCTATTTCTGATACAAACAGGTTTCCTACCGCAACAACATCTAAATTTCCATCATTGTTGAAGTCTCCTGATAACATTCCATTGATATTCGATATTTGCGCGGCTTCTGGCAAATTGCTCAGTTTCATTCCACCTTTACCAAGATTTTCAATATAGACACTGGCAAAAGTTTTGGCCCTGTAATGGACTGAAGCTTCCAAAGCTGTTGGTGTATACACCTCTGATAAAGATGCCTTCGCAAAATCGGTATAGCTTCTATATTTTTTCACCAATGAGGGTATTTGCCCAGAAGAGCATTCCCTTCCACGAACAGGATATTGTACCCCATCATTATAATATCCTAACACAATATCCAACTTTTTGTTATTATCATAATCGTATGCATAAATGTCGAAAGTCTCTATATCAGAAGCTTTGTATTTATAATTCAACCCTAGGTTGCCCACTACCAGATCGTCGTCACCATCATCGTCAAAATCATCTGCCAGTACGGTATACCACCAACCCGTGGTATTTTCCATACCGTATTTCTTTGTTACATTGGTGAAAACACCTTGGTCGTTCTCAAAAAAGGAAATGGGCATCCATTCACCAACAACAACTAGATCTTCATCACCATCATGGTCAAAGTCAGTAGCTACGGCAGAGGTAACCAAACCCAGACTTGCCAATTCTACTGCGATTTTATTGGTGACATCAACAAATTTCGTTTTACCGCCAACAAGGGTATTCTCAAGCATATAGCTTCGAGCTGGTAAAGGGTATTGACCAGGAAGTAATCTACCACCAATAAATAGATCCATATCACCATCATTGTCGTAATCGATGGGTATCGCACATGACCCGCTGGTTCGCATTTTTGGCAATACCGATTTATAAAAAGTACCGTCTCCTTTGTTTAGATATAATCTATCGGCAAGCATAGGCGAATTTTCCTCAAACTCATTTCCGCCACTTACAATATACAGATCTTGATGACCATCTTTATTCGCATCAAAAATTGTAGCTCCTACATCTTCATGTTTAAGGTCTTTTTCCCAAGGGCCCGAAAACGGCTCAAAACCACTCTCGGGTTTTTGAACATAAACGACTCCTTTAAAGCCCGTTGCCGCACCAATATAAAAATCATCAAGACCATCTCCATTCAAATCACCCACAGCAAGACCTGGACCAAATTGTGATGTTTTATGGGGCAATAAGGGTTCTTTTTCATAATCATTGTATTCATTTTCAATATGCGTGAAGGCAATACCGTTTTCCTCTTGCGGTTTTGAAAACAATGGGGCCGTTTTCGTTATCTCAATGGTCTTTGGCGTTACTGCCTCTTTATGGTCAAGGGTCACTACCTGATTGGTCTTGACCCCGTGTAATTCTTGCTGACGACCATCGGGCCAAGTAATTTTAACAGTATCTATTTTTTTAATCTCAGCCGTGCCAAAATGGAGTATAGGTTCGACCGATGACAAATAACCCCTGGTCAAGGTCAGTTCTTGCAGTTGGATCTTCCCTTCATGGTTAATCTCTATTTTTGTACCCAGACCGAATGAATTGCCCGAAGGCCCGTTCAATTTAAATCTAAGAAAACGATTTTCGGTATAATCACTTGATCTGTTTTCAAATAGTAAAGCTTTTGAATCTACATTGTTAATGATGATATCTAAATCTCCATCATTGTCTAAATCACTATAGGCTGTACCATTGGAAAACCCTTCAAAATCAAGGCCCCAATTGGCCGAAACATCGTCAAATTTGAATCCCTTGGTGTTTTTATAAGCATAATTGGGCACCTTACTAAAGGGAATGTCATTGGCCAGTTCTACATAGCTTTCATACCTGGACAAAAATGACGGCATGGTCACTCTTTTAAAGAAATCTTTGTTATTGATATCTCTACGGATTCCGTTGGTGATGAAAATATCTTTCCATCCATCATTATCCATATCCATAAACAACGATGCCCAACTCCAGTCGGTAGAAGCTATTCCTGCCATTCTTGAAACTTCGCTAAAAAAAGGCATCCCGTTTTCACGTACACCCTGGTTCACTTGAAGACTATTTTGCATATATTGGTAGTGAAGCCCAATAGATACAGCTTCTTGAAACATGGGCACATTCATGCTACCCATACTTGTTTTGGACCTGAAATTATCTGCTGGGTTCATTTCTGCCTGTACAATATCCATCAAACCGTCATTGTTGAAATCGGCAATATCGACTCCCATCCCATAAAACGAAAAGTGCTTTATAGTTTCTTTTACTACTTCTTTAAACGTTTTATCCCCATTATTTAGATAAAGATAATCAGGAGAAAAAAAATCATTGGACACATACAAATCTGCCCAGCCATTCTTGTCAAGATCACTTACGGCCACGCCCAATGAAAGTCCATGCGAATAAAGCCCTGTACCTTTGGTCACATCGGTAAAAAAGCCCTTACCGTCATTTTCGAACAAACGATCGGCATCTACTTCAGGGACACTGTCCATTTTTTGACGATAATAAGAGGCAGGACTATAGAATTTTGATGAAGGATAATTGGCAACGAACAAATCAAGATCACCATCTTTATCGTAATCGAAAAACGTTGATTGATAGCTATGGTCATTTCCTGAAACACCCCTGATTTGAGCAGATTCTGTAAAGGTTTGATCTTTATTATTGATATAAAGCAGGTTGCCTCGTTGGGTTTCTTCCGTTCCTGTAACGGACACATAAATATCTAAAAAGCCATCACCGTTTACATCGGCCATGGTGACACCCGAACACCATCGTTTTTCAGTACCTAGACCTGCTTCAAGTGTGATATCTTTAAATTTAAGGTTTCCTTGGTTAAGATAGAGTTTGTTGCCGACCATATTGCCCACAAAAAAAATATCTTGATTACCGTCGTTGTTGATATCACCAACTGCTACACCGGCACCGTTGTACATGTATCTATAATTGAAAAAATTTAAACTATCGGTACTGGTGATGTTGTTGGCAAATTCAATTCCGCTCTCTTCTGCAATAACCGTTCGATATAGTTTGAAATTTTCTACGGGAGGATTATTACAGGAAAAGAACAAGAGCACCAATACGATAAATACTACATGCGAAATACCGAAAACCAATATTCGACCTGATCTAACCCATGTTGTTATATTTTTCTTTTGTTCAACCATTCGGCCCTTTCATTCCGTACATATGTTTTTCTACGAACAATTTATAAAGAAAAGTGCCTTGTCACAAGAAAAACAAGACACTTAATCTAAACTAACTCAAAACTAACTCAATATTTAGTACCCTGGATTTTGTGGAGCTAAACTTGGACTGACATCCAGAAATTTTTGAGGTATGGGAAAAAGATAAAAATCATCTTTGAAGTTAGGTTGTGGATCTAAACCACCAGGTGCAAATACCTCTGCCCCCATACGGCGACGTTTTATATCAAACCAACGTTTGGATTCAAATGCAAGTTCGATCCTTCTTTCATTCAAGACCATATTACGAAATTCTACCTGCGACATTCCTGCTGCTACATCAGCGGGAACGGCTCTTACAGTACCATCAGCATTTCTTGCCCTTTCACGAATTTGATTGATGTAGCCCTCCAATTCAGCACTTGGCCCTGAGATTTCATTGCCCGCTTCAGAAGCGATCAAAAGAACTTCGGCATATCTGTAAATAGCATAATTATTATCAGATTGGCGACCACTCGATTGCGCTTCTCCCGGAAAGCGATTGAATTTGGCGATATGGGGTCTTTTTTCATTCGGAAAATCAGCAAATCCAGTTACCGCACCACCTACAAGGGCTTCGGTGTCAAATGACACTGGGGTACGATAGTCGTCAACTTCAAAGCTGTTGTATACTTCCATAGAGGGCACCATTACACCCCAGCCCGCAATATCGTCTATACCACGTATTCCTGTCATGGGAGCCAGTAGGTCATCACCATCGGTATGTCGAACAAGACCCTTGTAATCAACCACAAAAATATGTTCTTTGGTTGCATCTTGTTTGGTAGCATCAAAAAGGTCTTGGAAATTAGGTTCGAGACCATAATCTAAGGTACCGGCATTGTCAATAACCCATTTTGCATTACTGTATGCCTCAGTCCAATTTTCAAGTGTCAGGTATACATCGGCCAACATTGCTGCCGCACTGCCCTTTGATGCACGTGAACGGGCATTTTGAGTCATTGGCATATGTGCTTTTCCAAACTCTAAATCAGCTATGATATTAGTATATATTTCGGCTATCGGAGTTTTTGAAACATCGGTTAACGTCAACGGATCCTTAACTGCTTCAGCAATATATGGAACATCACCAAAACAACGGACCAGCATAAAATATGAAAATGCCCGCACGAATTTTGCCTCACCGATTAATTCATTTCTACGGGCTTCGTCAATACCTTCAAGGCTTTCGGCTCCAGCAATAGCAGTGTTTGCAGCACTTATCAACTCAAAAGAAACAGGCCAAAAAGCCTTGATCATACCATTTGTTGGATCTAAGGTAAAATCGTTGACTTGAATTCTCCGTGCTGGTGTTCCAGGGTTTCCAATATCGACCATGTCACTACGAAGCATTAATGATGTGGGTAATTTTCTGCCCCAAAAGGATTCGTTGGACATTCTTCCATAGGCTCCAAAAATAATGGTCTCTACATCTTTTGGGGTTTTTACAAAGCCATCGGGAGACAATTTACTCAATGGTTCTTCGTCTAGGTCGGTACAGGCTAAAAAGCCGAATACCACAAACAATATTGAAAATAATTTTATATTTTTCATTTTATGCAATTTTTAAAATGTTATGTTTAATCCGAGGGTAAATGATTTGGCGTTAGGGTAACTACCATAATCTAACCCAACATTAAGATTTCCGGCAGAACCACTATCCGTTCTAAAGTTTACTTCGGGGTCAAAGCCTCTATAATCGGTAAAGGTCAATAGATTTTGCCCGCTAACATATACCCTTACTTTTTCAAAACCAAGTGACCCAGGTAGGGTATACCCTAAAGAGATATTTCTCAATCGCACATAGCTTCCGTCAAAAACCCATCGTGATGATGAATGGTAACCACGACCTGTATTCGCTACGGGTACATCTGTATTAGTATTGGTAGGTGTCCAACGGTTCAGCGCTTGTGTTGTAGAATTGCTTATACCTCTCAAAGTTTCGAGTTCCATTAGCGTAAAACTATAGATGTCATTGCCCTGTGACCCTACAAAGAAGATATTCATATCAAAGTTCTTATAGGTAAAATCATTGTTAAAGCCCCAGAAAAAATCAGGATTCGGATTACCGATGATGATTCTATCATCTGGTGTAATCTCTCCATCTGGTACCCCGTCAGGCCCTGAAACATCCCTCATTTTTTCTCCGCCCTCGAATTGATCAAAGTTTCCAGGTAGAATTGTCTCTCCCTGTTGGTAAACACCATCATATACATAGCCGTAATATGACCCTACAGGCTCGCCTACCCGTAAAATACTGGTTGCTTCTATACCGACCATATGACCAGGACCCGAATTTATTCGTATATCATTCTCATCAGGCAGTTCAAGTACTTCATTACGGTTTCTTGAGAAATTAAAATCGGAGGTCCATCTAAAATCATCCCCATCAAAATTTATGGTTGAAAGCGTAAGATCCAAACCTTTGTTCTGCACGCTTCCGATATTATTTAAAAAACTTGAGTACCCCGAGTGTGCTGGCAAGGGCTGGTCAAATATTAGGTCGTCGGTTACTTTTTTGTAAAAATCCGCGACCAGGGTAATCCTATGGTCGAACAACCTCAATTCCACCCCAAAATCTGTTTGGGTCGTACTCTCCCAAGTTAAATTATCATTAGCTACAGCACTTGGTCTTACTGCATTTACAAGGGCCGAATTTTGAACAGAATGTACAAATCGAAGCTCTGCCAAAGATTGGTAAGGCGATATGGACTGACTGCCGGTAACACCATAGCTTGCTCTAAACTTCAACTGGCTTATGGCATCGTTGTCTACCAAAAAAGACTCCTCTTTAACATTCCACGCTACAGCGGCAGAAGGGAAAAAAGCCCATTTGTTGTTTTTCGAAAAACGTGAAGACCCATCGTAACGTGAACTAAGGGTAATCAAATACCGGTCAAAAAGCTTATAATTAAGACGGCCGTAAAAAGAACTTAAGACCGTTTCTGACAAACCTGATGTAGGTGGTTTAGCCACCGAAGCACCATTCAAACCCCACCAAAAACCAGAATCGGTCAACAAAGATTCACCCCCAGCTCTCCATGACTCAGAACTGGTTGTTTGATACGAATAGCCCCCCATAAGGGTAAAATCATGATTTTCAAGGCTTTTTGTATAGGTCAAGAAATTTTCATTAAGCAGTGCGGTGTACTTCCTTCCTGTAATAAATCCTTCGCCACCAACTACAGAACCCCTCAATAAAGTGGTGGGAGCGTACAGGCCGTGTCTGCCATTTTCTACATTCGCACCAAAATTCATTCTTAGCTTTAAATCTTTATTGATTGCCCAATTTCCAAAAAAATTGGCCTGTAACAAATCAACCACATCTTCATCTTTATACTCCCTAGCACTGGCTACTGCATGATCTCTAGGGTCTCCACTATTTGATATTGCATAATTGCCATCTTCATCAAAAATAGGAAGGGTGGGCTCGGCAATAAGGGCACTTGAAATCACCCCTGGGGCTATGGCACCTGCAGAAGCTTCTTGAGAATTAATACCATCTTTATCAGATCTTCGAGCCATAAGATTGATTCCAAAATCAAGACTTTCAGAGGCTTTGATATTTAAGTTGCTCATGATCGAATAGCGTTTGAAATTCGACTTTATAACAACCCCTTCTTGGTCATAATAAATACCCGATACATAATAATCAACATTATCTGTTCCGCCACTCAATGAAAGTTGGTAATTTTGTGTTAAACCCTGTTTGAAAATTTCTTCTTGCCAATCTGTGTCAACACCAGTAGCAACAGTACTGCCTGGGTTCACTTCATTGTTCAGGGCAATATATTGTTCAGCATTTAATAAATCTAAGCGACTAATTTCTTTCTGGATGGAAGTCGAAGCATTAAAAACAATTTGTGGTTTTCCTAATTTACCTTTTTTTGTGGTAACAATAATCACCCCGTTTGAACCTCGTGATCCGTAAATAGCGGTCGACGAAGCATCTTTTAAAACTTCAATTGAACTGATATCTTCAGGAGCTGGCAAAACGGCTCCGGGAAAACCGTCTACAACATATAATGGATCAGATGATGCATTGATTGAAGTAGCCCCTCTAATACGTACTTTTAAACTTCCGCCAGGCTCACCATTATTGGCCGCCACAATGATACCAGAGGCGCGACCTTGTAAAGACTGTACAACATCTGCAGCTGGAAAAGCGATAAGTTCTTCAAGTTTGACATGAGATACAGAACCCGTAAGATCTTTTCTTTTGACCGATCCATACCCAACAACCACAACTTCTTCAAGTGCCGCAGAATCAGTTTTTAAAGTGACATTAATGGTTGATTGCCCGTTTATAGCCATTTCCACGGTTTTAAAACCCAAATACGAGAACACCAAGGTTTCACCATTTTCGGGTACGTCTAATTGGTATTTTCCATCAAAGTCGGTCACAACACCCACTGTGGTGCCTTTGACCAAAACATTGGCTCCGGGCAATGGTTGTCCGTCACCATCTGTAATGGTTCCGCTGATTTGTGATTGATCCGCTACGATTGTTTTCGTATTCAACAGCAAAGTATTGTCAGGAACGACATCAGAGTGGTTCTCCTTCTTTTTAAGGATGATCTGCTTTCTTCGCACTAAGAACGAAATGTCAGTATCTTCGAACAATCTCGTCAAAATGTCTTTAAGAGGTTCGTTGTCCGCTTTTAAGGATACAATTCTATCAACATCGATTTCTTCATGGTTGTATAGAAATTTGTACTTCGTGTCTTTTTCAATTCTTTCAAAAATGCTTGTGATTTTAACATTTTCGAGATTGCAGGTTATTTTTGCCTTCTGCGAATAGGTATTGGCTTGAATTGAAAATACTGAAACTAGTAAGAGAATGGTAGTTAGTTTCATGGTCAAATTGAATTTAAACGAATAGGGCATAAAATGCCTTATTCTCTCATCATTTTTCATACTTTTGTGTTGCTTTAAATGGTTAACTTTTGTTGATCATTTTCGTAGATCGGGAAATGTTACTGCATTTTCCGATTTTTTTTTACTTCATACGCAAAATCTGTTAGTTTAAGGTTCGCTAATGGTTATTGTTCTGTTGTCTATTTCAAAAACGAAATTTCTGTTCTCAGCAAAAGAGCCCAGTACTTCATCTATCGTTTCAATATCAAAGGATGCGGTAAATACCTGATTATCAAGTGCCCTAAAGTTGTTCTTGATTTCAACGTTATAGTGTCTTTCAAGTTTCTTAACGATATTCTTAAAAGACATGTTCTTAAGCACCAGTCTACCTAAGATCCAACTAGTATAAACGTCGGTATCTACTTTCACTATATTGGTTTTTCCGTTATCGATATCCCATTTGGCCTTGTAACCAGGCTCAAGTTGTATACGTTCATTATCGTCTTGATCTGTATCGGACAAACTTACCGAACCTTCTACCAAAACGGTATTTATAAAGTTGTCTTCTGGATAAGCGGTAACGTTGAACTTGGTTCCTGTGACCGTAACATCCATTTCAGAAGTATTCACAATAAAAGGATGTGCCTTGTCACTACTAACATCAAAAAAGGCTTCGCCAACCAAAAAGACATGCCGCTCCTCCTCTTTTAAAAATTTAACCGGGTACCGTATTGAAGACCCTGCATTAAGGTGAACGATAGTACCATCTGAAAGCATAATCTCAAACCTTTTCCCGTTGGGTATTTTTAAGGTATTGTAGACCAGTTTTTCAACTACTGCCTTTGTATTTTTATAATCAAGTTTGTTATCTTGCTTTGTGCCCAATACATTTCCTTTTGCATCGGTAATTGCATGTGCGCCATCTGAGGATAGTACTTGTATATCGCCATTGTCCAATTGTAAGGTAATGGCATCAGAATCCATTTTTAAGGTATGGTTGTCGGAAGGTGAATACTGGAAATAGCCATAGCCAAGAGCAATTAATCCAATAAAAATAGCGGCATATCTATAGATGACGGGGTTTATGGCAAAAAACCTTTGTTGTTGGTTCATTTTCGACTCGTACACCCGTAGTGTCTTACTCCATGCCAATTCTGAATCAAGATTGGCCATTTCAGAAATATCGACCCCTCTTTTTTTAAGCACACCCAAACGGGCGTAGAGCTCTTGGTTCTTCTTTGATTTACAAAGCCATTCATTAAAGGATCGTTCTTCTTCTTTAGAGATGGTTCCGTTTAGTTTTGCTACAACAAGCTGCGCTAGTTTCATGTATAAAAATTAGTGCCAAAAAAGAGGCGTCTTTAGTAGTAAGACCCAAAAAACAGAAAAGAGGGTAGTGAAAAAGTAAAAAAATAGAAATTGAGAGCCTGTTTAGGAATTTGTGATTATAATTTTTATAGGTCATTTTCACGAGCCTTTTAGGCAAAATTTTCTAGCATAGCCTTAGCTACGGTCTGAAATTTTAACGAAGAAGGGTGTAAAAAGGGGCATAAAAAAATAATCGGCGAATTTCTAAACAGGCTCTGAACCTAAATATAAGAAACTACGATTGTGTAAAAAACGCTATGGCAAGTGCTATCGAAAAATAAACATCGCCCATTTCAACGCGAAAAGTTTTATACGCTTTTTTAA
>VAPK010251338.1_pt1:0-15000 | contig 18095 bp, 12 predicted proteins | sample 3395031 | NCBI WGS metagenome assembly VAPK01 (sample SAMN08290443, study PRJNA428436) | hydrothermal vent metagenome | isolation source: Deep-sea hydrothermal vent chimney 1 | place: Pacific Ocean: Juan De Fuca Ridge
GAGGAGAAAAAAAAAGTAACAGAGCCAGTGGTCAATCAAACGAAGTAACTACAACAACGACTCACATTATTCACGCTGCTAATACTGTTCAGAAAATAAAAACAAGCCCAACAAAAAGCCAGCCGCAATCGCTTTCAAATCACGAATTAGGGCGTAAAATTTATAATTTTCGCTGTTATTTTTGCCATGGCTATTCTGGAAATGCCAAAACATTGGCAAGTTCCTTTGTGTCGCCGCCGCCGCGTGATTTTACGCTCACGTCACCTGATCAGCTTAAGCGCGATGCTATGATTATTGCGGTAAGCCAAGGTAAATCTGATACTGCGATGAAGGGATTCAGCAGTATTTTGAATGCGAAGGAAATTGAAGCCGTGGTGGATTTTGTCCGGCAGGAATTTATGACGGATAAAAAAATCAACACGACGTACCATACAATAGAAAACGGCTGGGAAAACCATGAACAATATGCAGTCGCGTTTCCCTTTGCCCTGAATGAGGTGCCATTGGATAGGCCCTGGGACGAATTAACGCCACTGCAACAGAAAGGAAAACGGCTTTTTATGTCTGCCTGTGTGACGTGTCATGATAGAGCGCGTGTCGAGTCCGAGGGTGCCGTTTGGGAATCCAGACCCTTGTCTTATCCGCGGAATAATTATTCTCATAAAGCGCCAAGGAAAGTGGATGCAAAGTCTGGCGCGACGCCGTATTCCGTGCATGAAATTGCACCGGTAATAGCGTCGTTAAGCGAGCAGGAAAAACAAGGCGAACGATTGTTTCAACAAAATTGTGCATTTTGCCATAGCGCAGATGGTACCGGTAAAAACTGGATTGGCAGTTTTTTAGATGCCCACCCGAGAGATTTAACCTCAGTCAGCATGAAATCAGTCACTGTGGAACAATTAACCCAGGTCATTCGGGATGGGTTGCCCGGTACGACGATGTCTGCGTGGAAATCGGTATTAAATGAAGAGCAGATTCAGGCTATTGTTAAGTATGTAATGAAAGCCTTCATTCACAATGAAAAACGTCAAAATGATGAGCAGTTACAAAATGAGAAACAATCTACTCACATTCAATAAAGATTTTTTAATCGAAAGAGCCTAGGATCTTGAAGGTTTTGTTTTTTTGCTTCATTTATTGCCGAATAATCCTTAACATCAGAGATTCTCCGGCAACAAATTATTGGTAATAATTCTTATGATTAAAGTAGGCATAGTCGGCGCGACAGGTTATACCGGCGTTGAATTACTTCGATTGCTTGTTACTCACCCCGACGTGAAGATCGAGATTGTGACGTCCAGGTCAGAGTCAGGTAGATTTGTAGCAGAGTTGTTTCCGAATCTTCGGGGGCATCTCGATATTCAATACAGTAAACCCGATCCCGCTGTTTTAAGCGCTTGTGATGCCGTTTTTTTTGCTACCCCAAACGGGACGGCGATGAAAATGGTGCCGCAATTGTTGCGAACTGGTGTCAAAGTCATTGATCTTGCCGCTGATTTCAGGATCAAGGACAAAACTGAGTGGGAAAAGTGGTATGGCATGGCGCACGCCTGCCCTGAATTATTGGAAGAAGCGGTTTACGGCTTATCCGAAATCAATCGTGATGCGATAAAAACGGCTAAACTGATTGCTAACCCAGGTTGTTATCCGACGGCGGTGCAGCTTGGTTTTATGCCGTTGATCGAGCATGATCTTATCGACTTATCCAACCTTATCGCAGATACTAAGTCGGGTGTCAGCGGTGCTGGCCGGAAGGCAACGGTGGATATGTTGTTTTGTGAAACACAAGAAAATTTCAAAGCCTATGGGGTTGATGGGCATCGTCACCTGCCAGAGATACGCCAAGGATTAATCGCGGCTTCAGGAAAGGCGCTTAATCTGACTTTTGTTCCACATTTAACGCCCATGATCAGGGGAATGTACGCGACACTCTATGCACCGTTGATCAAAGAGGGGGTGGATTTACAGGCGTTGTTTGAAAACTACTATAAAAATGCGGTATTTGTCGATGTTATGCCGCAAGGCGCGCATCCGGAGACACGCAGTGTCAGTGGTGCCAACGTTTGTCGACTGGCGGTACACCAGCCTCAAAACAGTAAAGTTGTTGTGGTTTTGTCCGTTATAGATAATTTGATGAAGGGCGCCGCCGGACAAGCAGTACAAAATTTCAACATTATGTTTGGTCTGGATGAATCAGCCGGCTTGGTGTATGTGCCCGTGTTGCCATAAAGCGTTGTCCTAAATAGCCTTGACGGTGTACTAGGTTGTATTGTAATTAGCTGGTCTTGTGAAAAAGTGAAAAACTCTTTTAAAGTAATGTATCCATATGCCGATGATTAATTATATCGCCCTGCTCCAAATTTTTTGTTTTGAAGTGAAATATTGAACGCACCACGTCAGATGTCGAAGAGATCTACACAACTCATCATAAAGCAACATCAACCGGCAAAAACATGGTTTTTGGTTATTGCTTATGGTGCGATTGCATTTGGAATTAGTTGGATTTTGTATAGTTTTGGTCTGGTTCAGGCGGGTTACAGCAATGTCGATCTTGGCAAAGAAATTGCGCAGCTGACCGAGCGGCGCGATGAACTGAAAGGCGATAATGACAATTTAAAGGAACAGGTCGCAATGTTAGAGCGCTCGCGCCAGGTAGAAAGTGGTGCTTACGCCGAAGTTGATACCCGGTTACAGGAGCTTCAGCAGGAAATACTTGAGTTAAAAGAGGAAGTTGCGTTTTATAGAGGAATTGTTTCTTCACGTGAGTCGGCTGGTGGATTAAATATCCAAAGTTTTAATATTGAGGAAACACCGCGAGAGGGCGTTTACCAGTTTAAACTTGTGTTAACACAGGTTATGAAAAATCAACGGGTTGTCAGAGGTAAAATCGAACTGGCGTTTGAAGGTGTCAATGCGGGGAAATTGCAGAAAATTTCGATTAAGCAAGCTTCAGGTGGTGCTAAGCTAAATTTGGATTTGAAGTTTAAATATTTCCAAACAATTGTCGGAAATGTTGTTTTTCCGGACGGATTTCTACCAACACGGGTTTTTCTGGAAGTGAAGCCCGTCGGTAAAAAATTAACCAAGATCGAGAAAGCGTATGATTGGACAGCGATTTTGAAATGAGGTGTTATTGATATGTTTAAAAGTAGCGGTAAACGTAAAAATACCAAAATTGATTCTTTGGTAGGCAGTAATACTGAAGTGGTTGGCGATGTCAACTACAGTGGCGGTTTACATATCGATGGTGTCGTCAAAGGGAATGTGATTGCTGATTCGGATGATATGTCCATGTTATCGGTGAGTGAACAGGGCGTGGTGGAAGGTGATGTACGTGTCTCTTACATTATTTTAAATGGTACTGTTATTGGCAATGTTTACGCGTTGGAGCGTGTTGAGTTGGCACCGAATGCCCGGGTGACAGGCAATGTTTATTACAATTTGATAGAAATGGCCATGGGATCGGAGGTGAATGGCAATCTGGTTCATCAAATTGACACAGAAGCGTTTGCTACGTCTGATAATAGTTCCGATAATGTCGCAGACGTCGCGATACCAATAATGCTGGATCAAGCAACGCAAAAGTAAAAAAACAAACGGCATTCTTTTAGTTATTTGCTGGCCCGACATAGATTAATTTTCGATTATTCGGGCTATTAATTCGTGGCAATTCTTGACTATTTTGCTTTGGAATAGGATAATTTTGTTGTCTATAGGAAAGTTATCGAGGAGAGAGCTTTAATCAAGTTACTTTGTAGCTTAAAATAGAGTCAAGCACGCGATAGATTAGTTTTAATGAGGTAAATAGAAATGAACCAATCTGTAACTGACCCAACGGTTAATTCTGCCGCTAGTTCTACTGTGAAATCGGAAAGCACCATTGTTTTTACTGATAATGCCGCAAATAAGGTAGCACAGCTCATCGCTGAGGAAGGTAACGATAATCTTAAGTTACGTGTATTTATTTCTGGTGGCGGCTGTTCCGGTTTTCAGTATGGATTCACCTTTGATGAAAAAGTCAGTGAAGGCGATACACTGGTTGAGAATGTTGGTGTGACCTTGTTGATAGACCCGATGAGTTTTCAGTATCTGATGGGTGCTGAAATAGATTACAAAGAAGATCTTGAAGGTGCACAATTTATTATTAAAAATCCAAATGCGACTACCACCTGCGGTTGTGGTTCGTCTTTTTCTGTCTAGACTTCATAAGTTAAGTTACTGATATCTAATTTTTTAACCACTACCTTTATATATCCCCCCCAAAACGATACTGCGTTTCGCACCTGTAACAGCAGGAATATTTCCCGGGTTACCATCCACGGCCATTTTTGCCAGCCAGGCGAATGCTGCTGCTTCGACCCAATCGGGATCAAGACCGTATTTTTCAGTTGTTGCTACATTACAGTTGTTCAATTCGGACGCCAATTTGTTCATTAGTGTTTTGTTTTTTGCGCCGCCGCCACAGACAAGTAACTCGGTGGTATCGGCGGCGTACTTATTTACATCAGCAATGATTGTTGAGACGGTCAATTGGTTAAGTGTTGACAGGATATCAATTGGCTCGAATGGTTTATTTAGATTTCCTAGATAATCAGTAAGCCAATTCATATTAAAATATTCTCGCCCGGTACTCTTAGGTGGAGGTTCTGTGAAATAGGGATCAGTTAGCAACATTTTTAACAGGCCGCTATTAACGGTTCCTCGATGCGCGAGTTCACCATCATCATCGAACGATAGATTGAAGTATTCCTGTGTCCATGCATCCATTAAAATGTTGCCCGGACCCGTATCAAAACCAGAAACCTGGTGTGGTTCTTTTGCGTCCAGAATCGTTAGGTTGGCGATGCCGCCAATGTTAAGTATGACCCGATTAACGCCGCTTGAACCAAAAACGTGGTGATGAAATGCGGGTACCAGCGGCGCACCCTGGCCGCCCGCAGCGATGTCCGCATTACGAAAGTCAGCAACAGTGGTAATGCCGGTTTGTAATGCGATTGTGGACGGGTTGCCAATCTGTAAACTGAATGGATTGTTTGCATTAGGTAAATGCCTGATGGTTTGTCCGTGACTGCCTATTGCAATAATGTCGGTTGCGGCTATATTCGCTTTCGATAACAAGGTGCGGGCCGCATTAGCGAACGCGTGGCCCACTTGCATATCGAGTTGCCCCATTCGTTCTATTTCATTTTGCCCGGTCTGACACAATGCCAATATCTTTTCACGGATTTCATTTGCATAGGGGTGTGAATGTGTATGAATGATCGTCGCAGTACGTTGACCTAAATCGACTACAGCGGCATCGATTGCGTCGATGCTGGTGCCGGACATGAGACCCAAGTAATATTTGGACATGATGTTGCTACTTTAAATGTGACGTTAGTGCGACGTTGCGATTGCCCAACACATCCAGTAACGCGATGTATCCGCTGGTTTTATGATTAAAGTCATCTTCAAATTTTTTTGGGACCGGTTTTGCGTTGGCAAATTTCAGTTTTAATGGATTACGGTGTACACCGTTAATTCGAAATTCGTAATGCAAATGCGGTCCGGTTGTACGGCCGGTGCTGCCAACAAACCCAATAGTTTGCCCCTGTTTGACGTGTTTACCGCGTTTAATGCCGCGCTTATACCCCGACATATGTGCATACAAGGTTTGTTTGCCACTGCCATGTTGCACGATGATTGTTTTTCCATAGCCGCCTTTTCTACCTTTAAAAAAGATTTTGCCGTCGCCCGTTGTTCTAATGGGTGTGCCCCTGGGCGCGGCATAATCCACCCCCTTGTGTACACGCATACGGTTGAGTATTGGGTGACGGCGTTTACCAAACCGCGAGCTGATGCGGGTAAAATCGACAGGTGATCTTAAAAATGCTTTGCGCATATTGCGGCCTTCGGGTGTGTAATAGCCGGTTTTTCTAGCCGGGTCTGTGTAACTTACGGCGCGAAACGTTTTTTGGTCATTTATAAATTCGGCGGCGACGATTTTGCCATTGCTGATTTTTTCTCCATCGAGAAACAGTTCCTCATAAGCTACGATAAAAGAATCACCTTTGCGTAAGTCCAACGCAAAATCGATATCCCAACCAAAGATATTAGCCATATCCATGATCAGATTTTCTGATAAGCCTGCTTTTTTTGCCGAGCGAAAAAGCGAAGACGTTATTTCGCCCGTGGCATGTGTAATATGTGATTCCGGTACGCGTTTGATGTCAGTGGCGACAAAATCAATGCCTTTTTTATCAATCCGTATATGTTTCGTTTTGCTAATTTCATGAATTAGCGATGTAAATTCATAATCGGTGAATAGAAATTTTATTTTTTGTCCTGGTTTCAAGTGTTTTAGACGCCGCGCTTTTTTGCCCGAAGATAAAATACGCTGTAAAAGCGTTGGGTCCAGATCTAAACGCGAAAAAATGCGGGCGAGATTGTCTCCTTTACGCACTTTAACGGTTCGCCAGTATTCGCTGTTGGGTGTCAGTTGATCAATATTGGTTTTGCTTTCATTTAATTGGGGCAATGCCAATGACACTCTTCGTTTTGCTGGAACAGGCGTTTTGGCAGATGTAGAAGCAATTGTCGAAGTAAATGCCGAATCAGATGTTGATGTCGTCGTCGGCATGGTCGTCGGCTCTAAAGCGGTGAGCTTCTCTAACGCGGGTTCTTCTGTTGTTGAGTGAGGCGTTATGCTTATCTGTGGCGTTTGAATTGTGGTTAAAGGCGTATTTAACGAAAAAAGGGTTATGGCGCCGACGACCAAGCCCATCCCGGTTGTTATTAACGCCCAATATTTACTCGATATTGGCGAAGCAATACGGTTATTCTGGGAGGGAAGGTTTTTATAGTCGCGATTTATCGGTGTGTATTTTGACATACGTGTTAGTTAATCGTGCTCCCTAAAAGTTCGAATAAAGTTCGAAAATGCAAGAACTCGAAATGCCTGATCAATCCTTATGTGCGGAAATTGCGCGCAAATACAGCCGCCCATACTTCCTAAACCTTATTTTTACTGCTTTATAGTATATCGGCCAAAAATGATGACAAGTTGATTTTTCATTACAATATAAATCATGTTAAATGTAGCACAATACGCTATATTTCCTAATTTTGTTTTTGTTTTAAGTCACTTAGGCGGCCAACGAGGGTGTGTATCTGGTCCTTTTATTCCGCAGTAGTGTGTTAATCTTGCCTTTTTGTAATCAAAAGTTATAGTCAAAAGAGATTTCGAAGGGATATTGTGAATAAGAAAAAGTCTATGCCATCGCTAAATGAATCATTGGACCTCATAAAAAGGGGTGCTCAGGAAATACTGCTTGAAGATGAGTTGGTTAAAAAACTTGAATCTGGCCATCCCCTTAGAATCAAGGCCGGATTTGATCCTACCGCGCCGGATTTGCATCTGGGGCATACTGTGCTGATTAACAAATTACGTCATTTCCAGGACCTGGGGCACCAGATCCTTTTTCTGATCGGTGATTTTACCGGCATGATTGGCGACCCGACAGGTAAAAACACCACGCGTCCCGCATTAACCCGCGAAGATGTTGTCGAAAATGCACGTAGTTACGAATCGCAGATTTACAAAATACTTGACCCTGAAAAAACACAGGTGATGTTCAATTCAAGCTGGATGGGCCAAATGAGTGCGTCTGATTTGGTGCAACTGGCGGCAAAGCACACTGTGGCGCGTATGTTGGAACGAGATGACTTCAACAAGCGTTATTCAGGTGGACAGCCGATCGCCATTCATGAGTTTTTATACCCATTAATACAAGGGTACGATTCTGTCGAAATGAAGGCCGACGTTGAGCTGGGCGGAACTGACCAGAAGTTTAATATGTTGGTGGGGCGCGAGTTGCAAAAACATTACAAGCAAAAGTCACAAGTTGTGTTGACAATGCCGATCTTGGAAGGCCTGGACGGTGTTCAAAAAATGTCAAAGTCGCTTAATAACTACATAGGAATCAACGAAGCGCCAGATGAGATGTTTGGCAAGATCATGTCTGTCTCAGATGAGCTAATGTGGCGTTACTTTGAATTACTGAGCTTTCGGCCTTTGCCGGAAATAGAAAGATTCAAAAATGAAGTATCCATTGGTGCTAATCCACGTGATATCAAATTTTTACTAGCAGAAGAAATTATTACGCGATTCCATGACGCAACTTGTGCGACAAAAGCCCGGGAAAATTTTATCGCCCGGTTTCAGAAAGGCGCCATGCCTGACGAAATGCCAGAGATAGAGCTTGATCCAAAGGAGGGGCGTTACCTCATCGCTAATTTACTGAAAGATGCCGCATTAACATCCAGTACTTCTGAGGCGAACCGTATGATTAAACAGGGTGCGGTAAAAATAGATGGTGAGCGTATAGTTGATAATAAGCTGACAATAAAGTCTGGTAGTACGCATGTCTATCAGGTAGGTAAACGTCGCTTTGCTCGTGTTTCGATTACTGGTTAGCGCGATGATATGCCTGTTTGAATAAGTTTGTCGTTTGGTACTGGTTTTAAGTGATGTATCGGTAAATTTGCTCTGTATTGGAATAGGTCTATAATCTTTGTTGTTGGCGTAACTGGAAGCTTACTCTGCTTGTTGTGTGCCTGACATATAAATGGTCATTTTTTGGTGGTGTGCTTGGCCGCTTGCATATCGGGTAACTTTTTCATCTGTTATGGGAATGGCTGCTTGTGAAATGTGGACTCGATTTACCAACCTGGCGATATGACTCAAGAACCGCGTTTTTGCTTGTTGTCATAAGCATCACTTTTTTTTCGCTGCTGTTTATGTCGTTGTTGTCACCTGCAGCTGATATTGCAGATGATCAACAGAACACCCGTCAAAACACCCTTGATGTTGTTGCAATTGTGCCCGCCAATTCTCCCCCTCTCTACGGTCTCGATGATGAAGGCAATACCAAAGGTTTTGTTCAATGGTATGGTGGGCAACCCATTTTTTGGACGGTAGAACGTGTATTGATTTCTATGGGCGCACTTGTGTTGCTGTCCATGGTTGTTATGTTTATTTGGCGGTATGTTTCTTTGTCTAAAATTAATCGCCAGTTACTTACGCTAGTTAAGGCACACCAGGAAACAAAAGACACGCCGAACAAAAGTGAAGATCAGGTTCGGTTGTTGCTTGATTCCACCGCCGAGGCAATCTACGGCATTGACGCGGATGGCCGCTGTACGTTTGCCAATCAATATATTCTGGATATGACGGGCTACAGTGAAGAAGAAATATATCAAACCGGTATAAAGGATTTGATTCATCCGGATCAATACGAATTTGTCCTGAGTCAATTTAAACGGCGTATGGCCGGAGAAAATGTACGAAATCGTTATGAGACGGTGTTGGTAAACAAGCTTGGTAAAAATATTCCGGTGGAATTGACAGCGGCGAAAACTCTCTGGCAAGGCCGGCCGACAGTGTTGGTCATAGTTCATGATATTAGTAAGCGTAAACATTTGCAGGAGCTTGTAGAAGAGCGTATGCGTGAGTTGAATGAGTTAAAAAATGCGCGTGATGAAGCACTTGAAGCAGTTTCTGCCAAATCCGTATTTTTGGCGAAAATGAGCCATGAGTTACGTACTCCATTAAATTCCATTATTGGTTTCAGTGGGCTAATCAAGGATGGTATAGCCGGACCTGTTAATGAAGAACAAAAGAAACAACTTGGTATGGTGTTTGATAGTGCTCAACACCTGCTGCAGTTAATAAATGACGTGCTGAACCTGTCTAAAATAGAGGCTGGAATGTCGGTAGCGAGTAAGTCACAGTTTTTATTGGAACCCATGTTAGCGGAATTACAGGATATGTTGTACTTACAAGCAGATAGAAAGGGCTTAAGTTTGCGTGTTGAAGCAAGCAACGCGCCGCAAGTCTTGTTTACTGATCAAAGCAAAATCAAGCAAGTATTGGTTAATCTGCTAGGTAATGCCGTTAAATTTACTGAGCGGGGGACTGTGACTCTTTCGTGCTGGCAGCAAAAAAAAGCAGTTTATTTTTCAGTAAAAGATACCGGGGTGGGTATAAATAGAGGTCAATTAGAGGAAGTTTTCAATGCGTTTTACCAGGAACAGAGGGGAGCTGCCCGACAACATCAGGGAACCGGTCTGGGTCTGACTATTTGCAAAGAATTTGTTGCATTATTAGGGGGTGAAATCAGTGCTCAAAGCGAGCCAGGGCGGGGCTCGGTTTTTACAGTTTGCTTACCGAATGCGGTTGTGGAATCCGAAATCAGCAAGCAGACGGTGTAAAAAAGGACGGCTAAACAAGCTCACAATGAGTGAAATCAGAGCTGAGATCAGAGCGGAGATCAGAATGAACATAGTGCCAATATGGAAAATGATATGCGATGAATGCGTATCACTGTGCCAATGCCACGATAAAATACGATGCTGCAATAAAACAAAATTTCGTTTTTTGTTGTTGTGCTGGCTGCTGAGCGTCAGTAGTTTTTCTGGTTTAGTTTTTGCGACCGAAAGTTTGGTGTTGAACACTGCGCTTACGACCCCGTTAACTAACGACGCACAAAATGGCTTTGTCGATGTTATTGTAGGAGACGCTTTAGAACGTATCGGGTATAAATTAAAATCAGTTAAATTACCGGCTGAACGCGCATTAATTAATGCGAATGCCGGTATCGATGATGGCGATTTACTGCGTATCGGTGGGCTGCAGAAAACCTATCCCAATTTGATCCAAGTGCCGGAACCGATCATCGATCTTGAATTTGTGGTGTTTACTAAACATGTTGCATCGCCAATTAGCAATTGGCAAAGTTTGAATGCGTATTCTGTTTCTATTATCACCGGTTGGAAAATTCTGGAGCGAAATATTACTCACGTGGTTGAACTGACAAAAGTCAAAAATGTCTATCAGCTTTTTACCATGTTACAAAAAGACCGGGTGGATGTGATCGTTTATTCGCGATGGGCGGGGTTGGATTATATCAACCAGTATCAGATGAAGGACATAAGAATTCTTGAGCCGCCACTGGATCGCAGTAGCATGTATGTGTATCTACACAAAAAACACCAGCAATTAGTGCCAAAATTGGCTGCTGCGTTGCGCGCACTCAAAGCAGATGGAAGCTACCAACGTGCTTATCAGCGCATATTGTTGCCATTGATTTGGGGGGCGGGTAGGTGAATAATCGTCTGGAAATCAGGTCTGGTGTTGCCCGTAAACTTATTATTTATGTGGTGCTGTTTAGCTCTTGTATTACATTATTAACAACCACAATTCAGTTGTATCGGGACTATAACAGCGATATCAGTCTGATCGAACAGCAATTGCAAGAAACCGAAACGGTTCATTTAAAAAGTCTAACGGCGACGCTTTGGGTGTCTGATGCCAAGGAATTAAAAACACACTTGGATGGTATTTCACAGCGCCGTGATATACAGTTTCTGGAAATCAGGGATCAGGATAAAGTATGGGTGTCCATCGGAGATCGACAGGTTAACAACGCTATTTCCCGGAAATATCCGATGGTGTATACGCACCGTGGTCGGGATATCGAAATTGGCACCTTGACCATTGTCGCTAGCCTTTCGGGTGTATATCAACGCCTGATTGACAAGGTTTGGGTTATATTGATTAACAATGGCATTAAGACTTTTTTGGTGGCCGGGTTTATTCTTTTTGTTTTCTACAAATTGACTACCCGGCATTTAATCCGCATCGCAAATTTTACTCGCACATTTGACGTTAATAATGAAAAAAAATTATTGCTTGATCGCAAAGCGAATGATGATAACCAAGTGGACGAGCTTGATTTTGTAGTAGACGCTATAAATGAAATGCAAAGTAATATCAACCAATCCTTTGTGGCATTAAAGGCGAGCCAGGATCAGGTGCAGCTATTAATGGATTCAACGGCTGAGGCTATCTATGGTATGGATGGGCAAGGTAGATGCACATTTGCTAATCGGTCCTGTCTCGAAATGTTGGGTTACGACAATATAAACGATTTGCTTGGCCAGGATGCGCATCAGTTGATCCATCACACCCGCAAGGATGGTGTGCATCACGCGGTTGAAGATTGCCATATATATCGGTCCGCTACACAAGGGGAGACGACACATATCGAAAGTAAGATACTGTGGCGCAAGAATAATACGAGTTTTGCGGTTGAATATTGGTCGCATCCTATTTATCAAGCAAACGAACTGGTGGGTGCGGTGGTGACTTTTATTGATATTACGGATCGTAAGCTGGCCGAGATCGAACTCAAGCAACACCGTGATAATCTCGAAGAACTAGTCGAGGAACGCACAAAAGAATTGGCGCAGGCGCGTGATGCTGCACTTGCTGCCACACAGGCGAAGTCTGAATTTCTGGCCAACATGAGCCATGAACTACGTACCCCGTTAAATTCTATAATAGGTTTTAGCGGCATCATCAAGGATGGTGTTGTCGGACCGGTAAATGAGGAACAAAAGAAACAACTGGGTATGGTCTACGACAGCGCTAAACACTTGCTGGAATTGATCAATGAAGTGCTCGATCTTTCCAAGGTGGAGGCCGGGAAACTTGACATAAACAATTCGCAATTAGATATCCAGTCTTTGCTCGAAGAGCTAGAGGAACTGATGTCAGTGCAAGCGCAGGCGAAGGGGCTGCAATTGATTGTAGAGGCAGAAAAAGCGCCGACCACGTTATATACCGATAAAAATAAACTGCGCCAGGTGTTGGTTAATTTATTGAGTAATGCGCTGAAGTTTACCGAGCAGGGTTGCGTGACACTTTCATGCAGGCAGCAGGGCGAAGATGCAATTTTCGTTGTTAAAGACACCGGGGTTGGTATCGATACTGAACATCTTGAGGGCGTATTTGATGCATTTCGTCAGGTGGAAAGTAGTGATACACGTGTACATCAGGGGACAGGTTTGGGTCTGGCTATTTGTAAGGAATTTCTTTCATTGCTGGGTGGTGAGATCAAAGTAGAAAGTCAAGTCGGGCAGGGTTCAATATTTACAATTTGTTTACCCTTTGCGGTTGATTCGTTTGGCCATACACATAAAATAATTGCACCCAGACGTGTTGGTCATGGTGTTGGTGACGAAAGCGAAGGTCGTTTAGTGCTGGTGGTGGATGACCAGCCAGATGCGCTGGAGTTGTTACGCAGTTATCTGCATAACGAAGGTTATAGAACAATACTTACAAAAAGTGGAGGAGAAGCTCTGGCTTTGGCGCAGCAGCACAAGCCGTTTGCTATTACGCTGGATATCTTTATGCCTGGGCAAAACGGTTGGGCAACACTGGCGTCTCTGAAGGGCGACCCAGCCACGTTCGATATTCCGGTTATTATTATATCGATTCTTGATGAACGAAATCTTGGACTGTCATTGGGTGCGGTGGATTTTATACGAAAGCCGGTTGAGTCCGGGCGTTTAATTGATGCATTAAATGAAATAAGGTTGGATGTGGCCAACGATGTGCTCGTTGTAGAGGACCATAGCCAAGATGCCGAACTGCTCAGGTCGATGCTGGAACCTGAGGGTTATCAGGTGCGCCATGCGACAAGTGGTGATTTGGCCTTGGGCATGGTGGATAAAAAGAAACCAGGCATTATTTTGCTTGATTTGATGATGCCGGGCATGAGTGGTTTTGAAATTATCCGGCGCTTAAAAGAGAAAACACAAACCAGAGATATTCCACTTATTGTAGTTAGTGCGAAAGCCCTGAGCGAAGCCGAGAAGGATTATTTATACACAAATGTTGGACAGGTGCTTAGCAAAGGAGAATTTAATCGCCAAGATATGTTGCATGAGGTGGGTCAGGTGTTGACCCGTCCAAGTTTCACAGTGAGTTCTAGTACACCGTCAAAATAGCCTTGACGGTGTACTAGTTGAAAAGGTGACATGGTATGAGCCTTATCTTAATAGCCGACGATAATGCACAGAATCTATATCTTGCTCGTTTTTTACTTGAGCAGCGCGGTCATTCAATAAAGGAAGCACATGATGGGAAAGAAGCGGTGGGTGCGGCCAGACAGCACGCCTTTGAATTGATATTAATGGACATTCAGATGCCGGTGATGAACGGCCTTGATGCCACAAAATTGATTAAGCAGAACAATGCTGCGCTCAGGGTTATCGCGTTAACGGCAAAAGCCATGGCAGGTGATCGAGATGAAATTCTGGCCTCAGGCTGCGATGGCTATATTGAAAAGCCGATAGATCCACAAAAATTTGTCGATCAAATCGAAGATTATTTAATTGCTGGGTAGGTATTGCTTAATACACAAATTATGAAAGGAATATAGTGTGAGTATTTTGGTTGTCGATGACATAGAACAAAATCGATACATGCTAAGCGTGTTGTTGGAAAGTGAGGGTTATGACGTTGCCGTCGCCTCAAACGGAGAGGAAGCGCTGGATTGTGCCAAGCAGCAGCAACCAGAGCTTATCGTCAGCGACATTCTCATGCCCGTTATGGATGGTTTCAAGTTGTGTCGACAATGGAAAACTGATCCGGATTTACGTCATATCCCGTTTGTGTTTTACACTGCCACCTATGTTGAATCCGACGACAGGGCGTTGGCTCTCAGTCTGGGTGCAGACCGGTTTTTGATAAAACCGTTAGAGCATCAACAATTGGCTGAAGAAATAATTGATGTAATACACTCTGGAGTTGCGACACATCATCATCCGCAACCACCTAAATTGGAAGGTGACGATTTTTATGAGAAATATAGCAAGACCCTGGTTCAAAAACTGGAAAAAAAAGCCGCGGACCTTGAACAAAAAAATAATGTACTATTAAAAAAGGAAGCCGCCTTGAGTGCGCTTAATAAAGAGTTGGAATTAAAGTTGCAAGAGAGCGTCAGGGCGCAAGCGGCGGTTCGCCTCAGCGAAGAGCGATTTGACTTGGCTGTCAGAGGTTCCAGTGATGGTATTTGGGACTGGAACACCGTGACGGATGAAGTTTATTATTCACCTCAGTTCATGGAATTGCTTGGTGTGGATGTCGGCGAGGCGAGTGGTGCGGAGAAGTCC
>VAPK010347128.1_pt1 | contig 18092 bp, 14 predicted proteins | sample 3395031 | NCBI WGS metagenome assembly VAPK01 (sample SAMN08290443, study PRJNA428436) | hydrothermal vent metagenome | isolation source: Deep-sea hydrothermal vent chimney 1 | place: Pacific Ocean: Juan De Fuca Ridge
CCAGCCTTTAGTCCAAGCCACGTTTTTGATATCACGGCAGGGTTTTCGCTCGGACTACTTTACTGATGTGGGACCAGCAGCAAGGACAAACGGCAGGGGTAGCATCAATACAACGATACTTTAAGTTAAAAAGTTAAATTCCCCTTTAAGTTAAATTCCTTGCAAATCGATTTTCAATCTCACTTTTTCATCCCTATCAACGACCGTCAATCCTTTATAATTAGCTGCGGGTAGTGTTACTACTGCACACGGGTTAGTAATTATCTGGGCCCTCATCAAACCCTGCTGTGGTTCCACCCATTCCAGTTTTAATTCAGCAGTTTGTTCTCTTACCTTCAATACCTTGCTCGCTAGACGCAAACTATATCCAGCTGTCGGTTTTTGACCCATATGAATTATGACCACTCTTTGTTTAGAGAAATCAACACTGGGCGGCGGCATACCAGTAGATGAATATTGATTGGATAGTTTTTCAAATGCCCGCTCCAACATCATTGGATCACTAACCCACTCGACATAAGCTGATCTGGATTGTGAACCACAATCGAAACCGGAGTATATCTGTACAACACCATCTGCAGCCGTCTTTTTTTTACCAGCACTACAGGCAATCAAAATCAATATCGAAAAAAATATAAACATAACTGTTAATGTTCGCATCATATTATCCGTAAGTAATAAACCGGTACTCCGTCCAGGTTATATTAATTTAGTTCTATTATTTAGTTCTTACAGCGCTCTGGTAATAGTGCTCTGGTAGTTACTCTAGCTCGAGCAGTTGTTCTGGCTTTTTCAAGAGCATTAATGGAGCCGGATAACTTTTCAACGTAGCACCAACATCGCCACCAAAACGACTTATAAAATCAATATTTTCTACATTACTATTGCTAACCGTAACACGAGGAAACACCCCACAAGATTCACCAGAATTACAATTTAAAATATTATTATCAAGATCGCTAAATGCCTGAATTTCATATCGGCCTGGTTTAACACCCCTAAAGTTATATTTATACGACCCATTAGCTGGGCTTCCAATCAGTTCAATACCTATAATAGAAGAATCAACGCCATCAATGAGTACACCATACTGATAGCCTGTATCACCGACAGTGCTTAATGGGCCAACTTGCATAATAACGGCCACACTCAGGCTTCCAGTAATATCGCCTGAGTAGTCTATTTTTATCGTCCCCTGATATTGCGCGTTCGCAAGACCTGTTCGATTGACCGAAACAGAGTACCTACCCAACTTTGTTACTGGATCATCAATCAAATCGGGCGTTACCGATAACCAGGGTACGTCGCTGCTAACCAAATCAAGTACAATACTACCGCCGCCTAGATTTTCTGTCGATAAATCTATCTCAGTATCAGGTTCCAGAAAAAAAATAGATTTCATATCAACAAACAAAAACGGGGGCAATGCAGCCGCGCCGTTAGCCTGAATTAATTTTGCCAACTGAACTGCTTTTTTTGCATTTACCAGTCCAAATCCAAACTTATCATTACGTACTGATGCTCCATCATCTGTCACATCTGTGGTAATCAATCCCGATTCAAGCATAATATCAAATTCAAGTGGCGTCATATTCGGGTAGACCGCTTTCATTAATCCAGCCACACCCGCAACATGCGGCGCCGCCATCGACGTGCCCGACAAATGTCGATAATTCGCTTCGCGAATACCTGTATTTTCTAATTCTGCAGATGTACTACGCACTCCGTTTACCCCACCGCTACCACCCGGCCCAGCAATATCAATGAATTGCCCAAAATTTGAGAAAATTGATAATTTTTTACTCGTCAATACATTTTTATCCACCGCACTGACTGAGATTACCCCTTCATAAGACGCTGGATAGCTCGGCACATCTGTTGCTGTATTTCCAGCGGCAGCCACTACAATTACACCGACATTTCGTAGCTCGGTAAAAATATCCTGTTCAAATTGGCTATACCGTCCACCGCCAAGACTAAGGTTAATGATATCGGCTTTTTGCGCAGGTTGCGGTTGGGTTGTTGTATCCAACCCGGCGGCATACCTCACCCCTTGCATAATATCAAAACTGGCACCGCCACCAAATCCAAGCGCGCGTATTGGCATCACTTTAATATTTGTATTCCAGGTCACCCCAGCAACGCCAAGGGCATTGTTAGATAACGCAGCTATCGTCCCGCTAACATGCGTGCCGTGAAATACAGAATCGAGACCATCTTCACCCGGATCATCCGGGTCGGGATCCTGACCGTCACCATCGACAGAACTTGCGAAGGAGCTTATAAAGTCATAGCCCGGAACAAGCTTACCGTCAAGATCAGGATGAGACAGAACAACGCCAGTATCGACCACTGCGACCACAATATTTGTACTCGGCGCCAGTGCATCGGCAATTACCAAATCCCATGCGTCGGGTAAATCAATCAATGGATAGTGCCATTGTGAAAAATATTCAGGATCATTAGGCTCAGCTAGGGGATGGCGAATATAATTCAAATCCGCACTGTGCACATCAAAGCGTCGACGCAATGCTTTGACTGCCATAATAGTATCAAATTTTAACTGCTTCTCAGAATCACTGAATCCAGACGCTATACTTTCACTAGTACCAGAACCCGCTTTAATTCCCAACACTGAAAAAGCAAACTCTTTTTGCTTTTTATCTCCTAAATTAAATAACATTGCGTTTCCCGGCTGACCTGCTTTGGCCACCATTCCGATAGAAGCGGCTCGACTTTGCATTGTCGCGTTCGTAGTTGCATCCGCGCTCAGTTGCGATTTTGTATTATTTTTAAATTTTACAATGACGTCGCCAGGAACAAATTCATCCTGCACACTTAATTCCTCACCCATATCCAAAACAGCCCTATTTCCAACCGTCAATACATAATTTGAATACCCGTTGAATGCGCAAACCACGATGTAGTAATTACCATTTGCAGGTACCACAATATTTTCAACAGCGGAACGACTGAATGATAGATCAACTGCATCGACAGGAAGCTCACACGAATTAGCTGCAAAGGGCGCCATATTTGACATATCAGACGACATATCAAGCAAATATAGATTCAGATCATGCTTTTGTGGATCTTGCGGCCTAAAATTACTTATCGACAAAGCTATGGTTTGATTTGCCGTTAAAGTGGCGCTGTATATGTCAAATTTATCCGCGTCAAACTCAAATCGGTCGCCCGCCGAAGCGACACTTGAATCGGTGCTTGTCGCAACCGCGCTAGCGAACCCACCGATCACAGCCGGATTAGGCACCGCTTGCGCTGTAGCGGGTGAGTCATTAGTCGCAAATGGGGCAAGTGGATCATTCACATCGCTGTCAACAACAGAACCTGGTTGCGCAATAATGGTGCCACTAACCGAATAACCTACAGGGATATGCTGGATTACTTTTTTCTGCTCGGCATTATCATCAGTGACAATCAAGGTAACTTTGAAATTACCGAATCCCGTGAATTTATGCGAGACTTTTAGCCCGGAACGCAAATTGCTGCCATCGCCAAAATCCCATTGGTAATTTTCAATATTCCCGGTTGAACCAGTGCCGTCAACCGTAACCGTGTAAGGGGGGCTGGTATGATCGCCACTGGTCCCTGTAAAAGTGAAAGAAGCTTTTAATGGTGGGCGCGAATCAGAGCAGCCAGCCAACACTGCCAAACACAGCATCGATAGCCAAATTATCCGTTTGCCGAAAAACATCCTTAACTCCCTGATATACTCACTTTTTTTCACGCAGCCAGAAACACAATAAATACGCCATTTAATCAAACACCTGCTAATTCCCTACTATAAGCGCTATATGTGATTAATTTAGTGATCGACTTAACACTCACATACCGTTTCAGATCGCCAAATCCACATTGTTTTTCTGGTAATTTACTGTTAATAATAGACAAATTATAAATTGTTTATTATATCATGGACATCCGCTTGAAATTCGCGAAAAAGCCTAAACAGATAATAGGGTGGAGTTGCCGTACGCTCGAAAACCGCCCCTTTCAACGGGTATTGGCCGCAGAAATTGTACTACAGTGCTAATTGAACAGTACAAATTGGGCAATGCGGCATATATCTTAAAACAATAAATTCACTTACAATACCGGCCCGATACTATTCGACTCGACGTAAATTAAGTATGATCTTAAAAGAAACACTAAAAAGCAGTTCAGGACAGACACAGCGATGAATACAAAAAGAGTTTATAAAGTCATTTTCTCTAATCAAGGAGAAATATACGAAATATATGCCCAGGAAATTTATCAGGGTGAAATGTTTGGTTTTGTCGAAATAGAGGAAATTGTGTTCGGTGAACGTTCTGCCGTTCTAGTCGACCCATCAGAAGAACGTTTAAAAACTGAATTTGCTAATGTAAAGCGCACTTACATTCCTATGCACACCATTGTGCGGATTGACGAAGTTGAAAAGGAAGGAATCAGCAAAATCACCCCTGTGTCTGCCTCTTCCAACGAAGGTAAGATCACCAGTTTTCCTGGTTATGTTCCACCGGGCAGTGATTCCGGAAAAAATTAATCCTCAACTGATTTTCAACTGACGTTAACATTTCAACTGATGTTAACGTCAGTTCGGATTACCTGCTGGCTGCGTTAATACTGATCCCGATTGTGTTAGTGACCACTTATCGTCGTTGTGATTTTTTCTATTTACATTTAATCACTTACAATAGAAAAACTCATCCAGAAGCAAAATTTTAATTAACTCTACTCTGTCAGCCTTGGTCGCGTGCATTTCCCCTAATATTTAGTGGAAAACTTGCAATATTAAATGAGAATCATTATCATTTAATATTCGCATTAAAACACTGAATGAGGTTTGCAATGAAATACACCCCCGCCAGAGCATGCTTAATCGGGCTCTCTTTTTTACTTTTAATTAACATATCAACAACCTGGGCCAATGATGAAATTATCGTGTTTTCAGGGCGCAGTGATAAATTTATAAAACCAGCCATAAAGGTCTTTACAGAGCAAACCGGTATCAAGGTTTCGCTTCACAATGCAAAATCAACCGCGTTGATTAACAAATTAAGATTAGAAACGCGACACACCCAAGCCGACTTATTCATAAGTAATGATGCGGGCAATTTACAAATAGGCAGTGAACTAAATCTATTTCAACGCATACCGGAAAAAGTGATTTCAGTCATACCGAAAAATTTCCGCGCCGCTGACAACAGCTGGGTTGGCCTTTCAGCACGCGCCCGTGTACTCGTGGTTAACAAAAATGCCGCTGATATTGGCTTTGTAAATTCTGTATTTGATCTGGCAAACCCCAAATTAAAAAGTCGCCTTGCTATTACCAATAGTGCAAACGAAAGCTACATTGCAGGCGCCACGGTATATATGCTGGCAACGGATACAAACAAAACCAGAAATTGGTTAGCCGGGATGAAAGCGAATGTAGGAAGTGATGTATTTAATAAACACAGCAAAATTGTAAAAGCAGTCGCTAAAGGCAAAAAAGACATTGGTTTGGTGAATCACTATTACATTTACAGATATTTGGCAAAGCATCCAGATGCGCCGATACGAATTATCCTGCCCGATCAACAAAAAGACCAAATCGGCGTAGCCTGGAATGTTGCCGGTATTGCGATAAGCAAATACACGAAAAAGAAAAAAGCCGCTATAAAGTTCATTGAATTTTTAGTCTCGGAGAAAGGGCAGGCACTCTTTGCTGAAGTCAATCGTGAATATCCAACCCGCCCAAATATTGCTTCTGCACCCGAAGTACCCCCGGTAGACTCTTTCAAGGTGGCAAAAATCCCCATGTACGAACTGGGTAAAAAACGAAATGCCACTATTGACCTAATAGAAGAAGTGGGCATGCCGTAATAGTTAGAGAGTTTATTGGCAACTGTAGATTATTGATATGGACCATAGATTTACCTATGCAATCTTACCTCACACAGCCTACCGCTACGCACACCCTTGTGCTCTCGCGGCACAGGCCGTGCTAAGCACGACCCGCCGCTACGCACATCCTTGTGCTCTCGCGGCACAGGCCGTGCTAAACACGACCCGCCGCTACGCACGTCCTTGTGCTCTCGCGGCATAAGTACATCCATGTACAAAAACAAACTAACATCGCTTAATTCGCTTTCGGGTGGGGTTGTCGCCTTTGCGGCCATTCCTTTGATTTTTGTAGTTTATAACAGCCTGTCACTGCCTGCTGAAAAATGGTTAATTTTCTGGAACAGCCGTATTCCAGAATTATTGTGGAACACACTATCGCTCGCCACGGTCGTTGCTATTGGCAGCCTCTTTTTGGCGATACCGGCCGCCTGGTTCATTGCTCGACGTGATTTCCCCGGACGGCGTATTGCAATCTGGTTAATGGTATTACCATTAGCGATCCCCACCTACGTATTTGCGCATATATATACCGCGTTACTCGAAGAAGAGGGTTGGCTCGGTCAATTGTGGTTAATGTTATTTGGTGACGCCACCACCATTCCCGAACCCTATGGATTTCTTGGCGCTGCATGCATATTGTCGATGGCGAGTTTTTCCTATGTTTTTTTATTGTCGCGAAGCGCCTTAGCACGTTCCAGCCAAACCCTCGAAGAAGCCGCACGCCTGCAAGGGGCGACACCAGCCGAGGTTATTAGGCGCATCACTTTACCCCTGTTACGTCCGGCCATGGCCGCCGGACTCGCCGTTGTAGTACTTCATGTGCTATCTGATTTTGGTGCGGTCAGCATGTTGCGCTTCCAGACATTTACATTAAGTATTTATTTACAAATGAGCGGTCGTTTTGACCATCAGGGTGCCGCAAGCCTAAGCTTTATTCTGGTCATACTCAGCCTCACTTTTTTAGTACTTGAGCGCTTTTTTCGTAGTCGTCAGCGTTATTATGCAAACAGCCAGTCTCGTGTTGTCCGTATAAAAAAAGCAACACTAAAGGAAAGTTTTATAATCTGGTTATGGGTAGGCAGCATCGCATTATTTACATTTATATTACCCCTGGCATGGATGCTTTCCTGGAGTTGGGAGGCCTGGGTCAATAATCTTATCGGCAGTGAGTTCCTGGGTTACACATTGAACTCTATCACAGTCGCATTTATTGCCGGTTGTGTCGCCGTATTAATGGCGCTCCCTGTTGCCTTGTACCATACCCGTTTAAGATCAACTTTAAGTAATATATATATACAATTATCAAGCGTTGGCTTTGTGCTCCCTGGTCCGGTTATTGCGCTGGGTATATTGACGTTTGTGCTCGCAGTGGTACCGGATCTTTTTCTTACAGGTGGCATTAGCATTTTGATAATGGCGCTTGTGATTCGCTTCTTACCTCTTTCCGTTCAATCACAAGAAGCATCACTGCAACAACTAACCCCCACTATTGAGCAAGCGGGACGTGTTTTTGGCGCAGGACCTTTGGAAAATTTATGGCGTGTCACACTACCGATGATTCGAACCGGAGTAACAACGGCGTTTGTACTGGTGTTTATCGACGCACTAAAAGAGTTACCGGCAACCTTAATATTACGACCTACCGGGTTTGACACACTGCCTGTACGAATATGGATAGAAGCCAGCGAAGAAATGCTGGAACTCGCGGCGCCAGCAGCACTCTTGCTGGTCCTTGGCACACTGCCCGCGCTCTGGATTATGATGCGTAATGAACGAGAGAACTAAGGTTTCAAAAATCGGCTGGGTTTATTCTCCAAAGCTTTCAAATATCGTAAATTTTATTAATTCGAATTCTTGTTCATTTAAATTCAAATAACTTAGAACCAAAGCCGATTCTTCTTCCCAGTGAGTTCGCTCTGCTTTACCGTGATAGGCATATGCCAGGTACTCAGCCATGGCCAGTAATGCCACCGATGCTTTGAGTTCAGACGTATATTTATCGGACCCTGACATCAATATTTCTTCGATATTATGATGATTCAAAATCGCCAGGCTGATCCGTTCAGGCATATTCCAGGTTTTGCAAACATAATACCCGACGACCGCGTGATTAGTACTAAAATTATCATCTTCAACTTCAGTCAAAGACTCGCCAACTGAGGAGTAAGCGCATTGTAGAACTTTGGCGTAGTTGTCAAACTTTTGCAGCAACAAGGGGATACCAACATCATGAAAAAGACCTAACATATAGGCCACATCAGAGTCCATAACCAGCAGATCTTTCGCCAAACGTGCTGTAACCAATGCCATATCATTTGCAATGGCCAGATAATTATCCATTTCGGGATAATCAAATTCGCGTAATGCCTCTTTTAATGAGTAAGAATTTACGATATTGACTACATTCGACATACCAAACAATGTCACTGCCCGCTGGATATTTTCAATTTTGTTTTCTAATCCAAAAAAAGGTGAATTAATCGTTTTAATCACGCCCGCTGCGACTGTCATATCTTTGCTAATAATGTCGCTGATGGTTTTACTCTGCGGGTGCTCCCTTGATAACTCTTTTTTTAATGATATAAGAGCCAATGGTTGGGGGGGGATTTTGATACTCCTTATTATTCTTTCTGCGCCCTCGTAATCCAGTGCGTCTGTTTCGATTTCCACTTCCTCTATATAATGAAGGGATTCACTGGCGCTTGCGATTTTATTCTTCATTCTTATCTCCTTACATCAGATCCCGACTCACCGCGATCTTGAACTTGGCAAGGCCCCCAGATCTCCCAAGATCTGGTCACAAGAAGCCACGCTGTCTTTGCGACAACATTTATTTAGCGTCCCCGATTAAAAAATGTTTATATTAAATTTACCTGCTCAGAGAAAATTACACCTAGTACACCGTCAAGGCTATTAGACAGAGTCTAATTTACAGCTTGAGCGGCAACCGATAACTTAAAATAATGCCACTGTAGAGGAGATAATCTCTCCCCCCTATAAGCAACTGATTTTCAAGTAGTTACCACACCGAAGCCAGGGTCACCCAGCTTTTGACTAGCCGCAGCAAACACCCGTATAATCTGCGGTTCGACATAAGTATTAGGTTAATGTGGAAGAGATCCTGTGTTTTTGTAGTTTAATAAAGACAGGACGCCGAAGGCGCAACCCGCTCGGAATCGCTCAGGCAAAAGGACCACATCGACTTGTTGAATCTGGAGAGTGGTTCTCTGGCACTCATATTATTGAACCCACCGAAGGGGCTAAAGCTCTCAGGTACCTGGACAGAGGGGCGACAAAAATACGTTACTTGCGGTATTAAAAGTAGCCTATGTTTGTCGCCTTTTTTTGTGCTTATTTTTTTTATTCACATTCTTTGCGTAATGGTTTTTTGTACAATGATAATCCTAAATAAGCTACCCAAACATAAACTTAAGAGACAATTATGAGTAAAGAAACACCGCTTTACCTACAGCATATCGCCATGAACGCAAAAATGGTTGATTTCGGCGGATGGGACATGCCAATTAATTATGGCTCTCAAATTAACGAGCACCACCAGGTTCGCAATGATGCGGGCATGTTCGATGTCTCACACATGACAATCGTTGATCTTCGCGGCGACAATACACGTGAGTTTTTACGCTATTTATTGGCTAATAATGTCGATCGATTAAAAACAGCGGGCAAAGCCCTCTACACCTGTATGTTAAACGAACAAGCCGGCATTATCGATGATCTGATCGTCTATTTCATGCGCGATGACTGGTTCAGGATGGTGGTAAACGCCGCAACTCGTGAAAAAGACCTTGCCTGGATAACTCAGCACGCAGCAAAATTTACAGTAGAGGTAACCGAAAAACCCGATTTATCGATGATTGCGGTGCAAGGACCAAACGCACGCGAAAAAGTACACCAAATCCTCGCGAATACTGACAAAGACCTGTTACCGCAACTTAAGGAGATGGCCGCTTTCAACGCGTGTGAATTATCGAGCTGCTTTATTGCGCGCACTGGCTATACTGGAGAAGACGGATACGAAATCATTCTTAAAAAAGAGCAGGTTGCTGCATTTTGGCAACAATTACACCGCATTGGCGTAAAACCAATTGGCCTGGGTGCGCGTGATACATTGCGCCTGGAGGCAGGAATGAACCTTTACGGCCAGGACATGACGGAATCCACGACCCCATTGGAATCGGGTCTTGGCTGGACGATTGGCTGGGAACCGGCAGACCGCGATTTTATCGGCCGTGAAATACTTGAGGCTCAACGTAGTACAAAAGAACATAAAAAATTTGTCGCACTTATTCTTGAAGGCAAGGGAATATTGCGACACGATCAAAAAATAATTAATAATAACGAAACGATCGGCGTCGTGACCAGTGGCAGTTATTCACCCACGTTAGAGCGATCTATTGCACTGGCAAGAATTTCACCCACAGTAAATCAGTCTGGCTCTGTCGAGACTGTTTCGGTTGAGACTGTTTATGTTGAGATAAGAGGAAAACAAGTCCCGGCTAAAATAGTAAAACCGCCATTTGTTAGAAATGGCACATCTTGTTTATAATAATCTGTTTACAATAATTTTTTTAATCTAACATCCGAGGGAAAATATAATGAGCGATATTCCAGGGGATCTTAAATTCACCAAAACGCACGAATGGCTAAGAATAACCGACGACCAATCGGTAACGGTTGGTATCACTGATCACGCCCAGGACTTGCTAGGCGATATTGTTTTTATTGAACTCCCCGAACTAGCCAACTACAACGCTGGCGATGACTGCGCAGTTATTGAATCGGTGAAAGCCGCGTCTGATATCTATTGCCCGATTAATGGTGAAGTTATTGAAATCAATGAAGCACTCACCGACACGCCCGAGTTGGTCAATAAATCACCCTATGATGATGGCTGGATTTTCAAATTACGCGCAGAAGATATTATCGAAATAGAAGGTTTGCTCAGCCCAAGTGACTACGAAGACTATGCTCAGTCAGAAGAACACTAAGCAAATACTAAGCAAACATTTTTTCAAACCCGATTTTTTAACACTCCATAGTGTAATTTTATAATGCCATTTATTCCCCATACTGACAAAGACATAAAAAACATGTTAACCAGCATAGGCGTTGGTGCAATTGATAATTTATTTGACGAAATCCCTTCATCGTTAATAAATGAAGACTTGAAAAAAATTCCATCAGGTTTAAACGAGATGGATATCTCGCGCCTTATGCGTGACCGAGCGGCGCAAGATGGCACACCTACTTGCTTTATTGGCGCCGGTGCTTATGACCATCACATACCCGCGGCCGTGTGGGAAATTACAACTCGAGGTGAATTTTACTCTGCCTATACACCCTATCAGGCAGAAGCAAGCCAGGGTACGCTGCAGTTGCTTTATGAATATCAAACAATGATGTCACGGCTCACGGCGATGGATGTTTCGAATGCATCATTATACGATGGCGCATCGAGTTTGGCAGAAGCGGTATTAATGGCAGTACGTGCGAATCGAAAATCGAAATCAAAGCGAATTTTGATGCCGCGAACCGTCCATCCAAACTATCGCAAGGTAGTCAATACAATTGTTAAAAATCAAGGCATTGTCCTGGAAGAATTGGACTTTGATCTGCAAAGTGGCCACCTAAACCCAGCCTCTTTGCCAGAAGAACCCGGTGATATCGCCGCTTTAATTATCCCACAACCCAATTTTTTTGGCGTGCTTGAAGAAGTTGATACACTCACTGATTGGGCACACAAAAAAGGCATGCTGGTTATTGGCGTTGTTAACCCGATCGCTATTGCACTGCTTTCACCACCAGGGGAATGGGGCAAGCAAGGTGCTGATATTGTTTGTGGCGAAGGCCAGCCATTGGGTGCTCCGCTCTCATCCGGTGGACCCTATTTTGGGTTCATGTGCTGCAAACAGACACTGGTACGACAAATGCCTGGACGAATAATTGGTCGCACTACCGACATCGATGGCAAACAAGGTTTTACCTTAACACTTCAAGCACGTGAACAACACATCCGCCGCTCCAAAGCCACATCGAACATCTGCACTAATCAAGGCTTACTGGTCACGGCGGCGACTATTCATATGTCCATACTGGGTGCAGACGGCCTGGAAAATACCGCAAAAAGGTGCCACCACAACACACTCAAATTAATAGACGCATTAACGTCAATTAATAATGTTAAAAAATTGTTTAACCGGCCCCTATTCCACGAAGCGGTCATGCAAATTGACGCACCGGTAACCGAAGTGCTTAAAAAACTTGCTGGCAAAAACATTGTAGCGGGCTATGCGCTGGAAAATGATTACCCCGAACTTAAAAATACATTACTTGTTTGTGCAACTGAAACCCGTAATCAATCCGATATCGATAATTATAAATCAATCTTAGCCAACATCTTGGCTTAACATTTCGATCCAAAAGGAGACACTGAATGGCCAGCATCACGTTAAAAGGAAGTCCCTGCTCAACCAGCGGCGAATTACCCACGGTTGGTGCAAATGCACCTGATCTCAATTTAGTAGACAGCGAGTTGAATGAAGTTACTCTGGCCACCTATGCTGGAAAGAAAAAAATATTCAATATCGTACCCAGTCTTGACACGCAGATTTGTGCAATTTCTACCAAAAAATTTAACGAACTCGCAGCCAAACTCCAAGATACTGTCATTCTCATTATCTCCGCTGACTTGCCGTTCGCTCAGCAGCGATTTTTCAAAGATAACAAATTATCTAACGTTATCCCATTATCGATGATGCGATCTCGGAAATTTGCTAAAGATTATGGTGTGCTGATTAATGATGGTCCTTTGGCGGGTGTTACGGCGCGTGCAATTGTTGTGATTGATGAAAACGATAAAGTGATTTATACCCAGTTGGTACCTGAAATCACCCACGAGCCTGATTACGAGTCAGCAATACAATCATTGAGCTAGGCATTGAACTAAGCATTGAACTAGGCATGAGCTAAATCTCACCCCACTATGTTAATAAACACGGTTAATAAACACAGCCAACAGGCAAACACAATATAAAATATTATGCTAATATTTGAACACTCACAACCAGAGCGCATCAACAAAGCACAACATATTGATTCTGGTTCGCTAAGCAATACGATTCCAAAAGAATATCTCCGAAAAAAAAGCGCAAACTTGCCTGAAGTTTCCGAGCTTCAAGCAGTACGACACTACACCAGCTTGTCACAGAAAAATTTTTCGATAGACACACATTTTTATCCATTGGGCTCGTGCACAATGAAATATAACCCACGTTGTTGTAATTCTCTTGCGATGTTGCCTGGCTTTCTTGCGCGTCATCCCGAGAGTGATGCGTCCCTGGGCCAGGGTTTTCTTGCATGTATGTTTGAATTACAGGAAATGCTCAAAGAAGCAACGGGGATGCAATGTGTTTCTTTAGCGCCCATGGCGGGTGCACAAGGCGAATTCACCGGCATCGCGATGATCCGTGCATACCATGATTCCCGCGACGATCACGCCAGGACTGAAATTATTGTCCCCGACGCAGCACACGGTACAAACCCGGCCACGGCCGTGATGTGTGGTTATAAAGTCCGCGAGATAGCCACTCGGGAAGATGGCGATATCGATATTGATATTCTCAAAGACATAGTCGGCCCACAAACAGCCGGCATTATGTTAACCAATCCGTCAACACTGGGTGTTTTTGATCGAAATATCGAGCAAATGTCTAAAATCGTTCACGATGCGGGTGGGCTGCTTTATTACGATGGCGCTAACTTGAATGCGATTTTAGGTAAAGTTAAACCAGGTGATATGGGTTTTGACGTAATTCACATTAATTTACACAAAACGTTTTCCACACCCCATGGCGGCGGCGGACCCGGCGCGGGTCCGGTTGGTGTAAGCAAAAGACTCATTCCCTTCTTGCCAGTACCACACGTTGCCCGCGACGAGCAGCATTATCATTTATTGACAGAAGAACACTGCCCGCAAACCATAGGCCGCCTCTCTACATTTATGGGAAATGCAGGGGTGCTAATAAGAGCCTATATTTATGCACGTTTACTCGGCCGCGAAGGTATGAAGCGGGTTGCTGAATTTTCAACGTTAAATGCAAATTACATCATGGTAAAACTCAAGGAAAAAGGCTTCAATATCGCGTTGCCAACGCGGCGCGCCACACATGAATTCATCGTTACACTCAAAAATGAAGCGAAAGAAATGGATGTCAATGCCATGGATTTTGCCAAACGATTATTGGATTATGGCTTCCACGCACCGACAACCTATTTTCCACTCATAGTACCAGAGTGTTTACTCATCGAACCAACCGAGACAGAAAGCAAGGAAATTCTTGACCAATTCATTAATACCATGGCCAGCATCAGAGCTGAAGCACAAGATGACCCGCAAATAGTAAAAAATGCACCGCATAATTTGCCGGTCAAACGGCTCGATGATGTCAAGGCGGCAAGAGAATTAGATCTGGTTTTCAACCCCGGCGATAATAGAAAATTATGATTTGGGGAAAAACTGGAGCAGGCGTAAAATTATGACGAACAAAGGTGCAAAAGGTTTTACTCGCATATTCAAAGCCACTGGTTATTCTCTGGCAGGACTACGAGCAGCACTAGATAATGAGACCGCTTTTAAACAGGAACTATTGCTTTTCATCATACTGACACCAGTGGCGTTCTGGCTCGGCGAAAGCAACATCGAAACTGCCATTCTTATTGCTGCCCTTATGCTGGTTTTGATAGTAGAATTACTGAATTCGGCGATAGAAAATACGGTAGACCGGATCAGCAAAGAAAGGCACGAAATTTCAGGCAGAGCAAAAGACATCGCGTCCGCTGCGGTATTTCTTTCATTGCTTAACGTTGTTATAGTCTGGACACTGTTACTTACAAATTAGCTAACAAACTAGCACCATCAATCCATCACTAATAAAGTGTTAATAACTGACTAATAACTGACAACCATTAACCATAAAGGAATTTCTCTATGTCCGCCTTAATTTGCGGTTCTTACGCTTACGATACAATCATGGTATTCCATGATAAATTTAAAAATCATATTTTGCCTGACAAAGTACATATGCTGAACGTATCATTTTTGGTACCAACGCTACGACGCGAATTTGGAGGTTGTGCAGGCAACATTGCCTACAATTTAAATATGCTTGGCGAAAACCCCATCCCTATGGCCACTGTTGGCACTGACTTCGGCCCCTATTCAGAATGGCTGGCGAAATGCGGCATTAACACAACTCACATAAAACAAATTGAAGGCACCTATACCGGCCAAGCCTTTATCACTACCGACATGGAAGACAACCAGATTACCGCCTTTCACCCAGGCGCGATGAGCATGTCCCATGAAAATAGAGTTTCTGACGCTGTCGGCGTCACACTCGGCATTGTCTCACCTGATGGACGCGACGGCATGATTCAGCATGCAGAACAATTTGCCAAACAAAATATTCCGTTTATATTTGATCCTGGCCAAGGCATGCCAATGTTCGATGAAAAGGAATTGCTTGCCTTTATCGAACAAGCCACCTGGATTACGCTTAATGATTATGAAGCAGAATTGATGCAAAAACGCACTGGCTTAACCCCACATGAAATAGCCGAACGTGTATCTGCTCTGATTGTCACACTGGGCAGCAAAGGTTCACACATTTACACATCAAATCAACGATTTGATATTCCCCCTGCTGTTACTAAAACGATTAGTGATCCAACGGGTTGTGGTGACGCTTATCGCGCCGGCCTATTATATGGTTTAACGAATGACATGGATTGGGAAACAACCGGGCGAATCGCGTCATTAATGGGTTCAATAAAAGTAGAGGTCAACGGCACACAAAACCATTCGTTCGCATTAGATGAGTTCGAAACGCTGTTTCGCGATGTTTTTGGTAGAGATATGTAGTCAACATACTTAAACTTAAATAAATCACTCTGCAATATTCTTTTGTAATATCTTTATTGCAATAATAATACAAAATCTTTTTTTGTTGTTATTGGTGGTTTGCATTCAAATCCCTCGCATACATATGCAACGGTTTGCTGTTGCGGTTTGTTACTGACCAACGCTCCCGGCAAATCTGTTTCATCGCTGGGTATCGCAACTAAAAATCGTCTGAGTAAATAATTGTCTTTACACTGCTGAACCCAATCACCTAATAACTTTTTGTCGCCACGTAATACAATATATTGTTGCGGAAATAAAAATTGTTCTAATGCGAGCAATAAAGCATTGTGAATATACGGTATTTGCAGGATATCGTTCCAGGCTACTTTTAATGTGCGTTCTGCGGCGTCTATATAGCGACGTTCACCCAATAAATGACCAAGTCGCACGAGTACTGACGCTGCAATACCATTACCTGATGGCAGCGCATCATCAGAAAAGGGCTTGGGTCGCATAATGAGTTTTTCGTGATCATTCGCGGTGAAAAAAAACCCACCTTTTTCCTTGTCTTCGAATTGCAGCAAGACAACATCAAGTAATTTAATTGCAAAATCCAGATCATCTTTACGCCAACGCGCTTGCAATAATTCAATAATGCCATCGACAAGAAAAACATAATCATCAAGATAGGCGCTTAAATGTACCTTGCCATCTTTACAGGTTGCCAATAAACGATCATCTACCCATAATTTTGTTTTTATAAAATCCACTGCACGCTGTGCCGAATCAATAAATCTTTCTTCACCTAACAAGCGGCCTGCTTCAGCCAGGCCCTTTATCATCAGACCATTCCAGGATGTTAATATTTTTTCATCACGCCCTGGCTTAACGCGTTTCTCGCGCGCACTGAAAAGTTTTTCTTTCGCCGAAAACAATATATCATCAATCTCTTGTTCTCCTATCCCTATAATATTGGCAATGTCGCGAGTATTTTGCTTTACATTAAAATGCCACTTTCCTTCAAAATTTGCGCTCGTATCAAGACCGAAATATTTTTCCACCACACTGAACTCAATTTCATCTGTTAAAATATTTTTTACTTCTTGCCTTGACCAGGCGAAATATTTTCCTTCTTCTCCTTCAGAATCAGCATCCAACGTTGAATAAAACCCACCTGCTGGTGATTGCATTTCGCGCATCACCCATTCACCGGTTTGTTCGGCAATACGTTTAAACACAGCATTATCTGTCGCTTTATATGCCTGGGCATATAAACTCAATAATGGCCCGTTGTCATACAGCATTTTTTCAAAATGCGGTATTTCCCAACGTTCGTCTACTGAATAACGACAAAAGCCCCCGCCCAACTGATCGTAAATTCCGCCAGATGCCATGGCATGCAAGGTTTTTGATAATATATCAAACGCCTCTTCATCCTGCTCCCCATCAGCCTCTTTAATCGCCCAGTGTCGCAGCAATCTTTGCAGATTTGTCGGGTGAGGAAATTTGGGCGCTGCACCGAAACCACCGTAGTCACGATCAAAACTTTTTGCTAATTGTTGTCTTGCGATATCCAAAGGCACTGCGGTTAGCGGAGAAACACTCACGGTTTTTTCTTCAGCGCGTTGCAGTGCTGCCATGACAGATTCGTTTTGCTCAACGAGGTCAATCATTTGTTTTTGGTAATAGTCATGGATATGCACCATCAGTTCTTTAAACGAAGGCATACCATGACGCGGCTCGACAGGAAAATAAGTCCCACCGAAAAAAGGCACATGGTCATCCGGCATTAAGAACATCGTCAAAGGCCAGCCACCTGTTCGTTGCGTCAATAAATGATGTGCCGTTTGATAAATTTTATCCAGATCAGGGCGTTCTTCCCTGTCAACTTTTATATTAACGAAGTATTGATTCATCACCTTTGCCGTTTCGTCATCTTCAAATGATTCATGCGCCATAACATGGCACCAGTGACAGGCAGAATAACCAATGGATAATAAGATGGGTTTTTTCTCCTGGCGCGCCTTTTCTATTGCCTCCTCGCCCCAGGAATACCAATCCACAGGATTGTTTGCGTGTTGCAATAAATAGGGGCTGGTTTCATCGGCCAGGCGGTTTTTGTTTGCATCCTTGTTCATTTTTTACCTAATTTAGGGTGACGTTGTTACCGATTTAAAATAATATCATACCATATTACTTGGTTATGCGATTATGTTTCTATATTTGCGCAATTATTTTTTAGAACTATATTATGCCTTTTTAGATCTATAGGAGTGACAAA
>VAPK010084380.1_pt1 | contig 18074 bp, 18 predicted proteins | sample 3395031 | NCBI WGS metagenome assembly VAPK01 (sample SAMN08290443, study PRJNA428436) | hydrothermal vent metagenome | isolation source: Deep-sea hydrothermal vent chimney 1 | place: Pacific Ocean: Juan De Fuca Ridge
TCAGTAGAGCGAATATCTGCAATGTAATAACCGGCCATGGCAGCAACCGCTGCACCGTCAGAAGTTGGCGGGGTTTCATCAACAATATGGTTAAGAACAGCAACGGATGTATCTGCTTCTATAGGATAGGTGACCGCTAACCAGACGCCGTGGCCTAAAGCAACAATCGAAGCAGGTTGATCGGTTTGGTACATGACATTACAAGCCTCTACCGCATGTTGCCATTCTTCATTTTGAATAAAAACAGTAAAGGTAGAACGAGCTTCATTCCATGCCTGTTCTTTTTGATCCAATGCCAATAGAAGTTCTGAAATGTCTAATTGAATTAATGCGCGGTCGAGATCGTTACTGTCAGCAGGTAAAGATTTCAGCTTGTCTTGATAAGTCGTTAGTTTTTCGGCTAACTGCTGACGTTCGTCACCAGATAAAGCTGCGCTGATGTCGTTTGATTCACTCATTTGGAACTCCTACTATGGATCTTGAAAATTTTGGAGGGCTATTATAACGAAAAAACATCATGATTTGCTTATATATCATCCAATTTTAACCTTTATTATTGGAAGGGTACTGAATACTGCAATAACCTTAATCGGCTAAAGGGAAATATAATTTTAGATAATCATTCTCCATGTGTTATTAAGTACTATATTGAACTAATAAGGTAGCACCGGGTCATCTAATTACGTTTTGTTTGAATACACATTTTATAATAATTAAAAATAAGGTTAATACTATGTCTTTATTAACAGAGCTCACAGCTCAAGGTTTAGATTTTCTCTCATCCCTCTTTATATTTATGGTGGGGTTTATTATTTTTATTATTGTACTTATATTTATATCAGATATTTCTCAAACCAAAGATGCCATTCGTCGCAACTATCCGGTAATAGGTCGTTTCCGTTATCTATTCAGTACATTAGGTGAATTTTTCAGACAGTACTTTTTCGCCATGGATCGCGAGGAAATGCCGTTTAATCGGGCGGAGCGTGAATGGGTTAACAAGTCTTCACGCAACATCGATAACACCATGGCATTTGGTTCAACTAAAAATCTCAGTCCTGCAGGTACACCCTTATTTATAAATTGTCCGTTTCCCACTTTAGATGAACATGCGACTTCTGCTCCCACAGTCCTCATTGGTCCTTATTGTCATGAACCTTATGAAGCTGCTTCTGTGATTAATATATCGGGAATGAGTTATGGCGCTTTATCAAAACCTGCTGTGAGAGCTTTATCAAAAGGAGCAAAACTGGCAGGGTGCTGGATGAATACCGGGGAGGGCGGATTATCTGAACATCATCTTGAAGGCGGTTGCGATATTGTTATGCAAATTGGAACTGCAAAATATGGCGTGCGTACAGATGACGGAAAACTTGATGACGATAAACTGCGTGAAATAGCAAAATTACCCCAGGTTAAGATGTTTGAAATTAAAATGAGTCAGGGGGCAAAGCCAGGCAAGGGGGGAATTTTGCCAGGTGCTAAAGTCACTCCTGAGATTGCAAAAATTCGCGGTATAGAAGCAGGGAAAGATTCTATTTCACCTAATCGACATCCGGAAATCAGTAACATCAGTGAGTTACTGGATTTTATAAAACATGTACGCGAGGTCACGGGAAAGCCAACCGGGTTTAAAGCTGTAATGGGTTCAGATGGCTGGTTGAAAAAAATGTGTGAAGAAATTCAAAAGTGTGGCACTGAGTGTGCGCCGGATTTTATTACTATCGATAGTTGTGATGGTGGAACAGGTGCGGCACCCATGCCCTTAATGGATGATGTTGGTCTTCCTATTAAGGAATCGTTACCTATGGTTGTTGATATTTTGTCTCAATATGGTTTACGAAAACGTATTCGGATTATTGCATCAGGTAAATTGATTACACCTTCTGGTGTTGCATGGGCACTTTGTAGTGGGGCTGATTTTATTACTTCTGCTCGTGGTTTTATGTTTTCTTTAGGCTGTATTCAGGCATTAAAATGTAATAAGAATACCTGTCCAACCGGAATTACGACGCATGACAAAGGTTTGCAAAAAGGTTTAAACATAGAAGAAAAAGCAGTACGTGTTAAAAACTTTGCAGAAAAAATACATTACGGTATCGGTTTAATATCACATTCATGCGGCGTAAAACATCCCCGTGAGTTATCCCGACATCATTGTCGTATTGTCCAGTCAGATGGAAAATCAAAATCTCTGGATGTTTTATATCCGCAGCCAGAGGTGTTAGAAAAGTATAAATAAAAAATTTTCGTGTTAATTATTAAGGTAGCGGAGTCACTTTATATAATTTATATTTGGTTGAATAAACGATACGACATTTAGTCAATCATTGTGTATTGAAGAAGAGTGACTCCGCTACCAATCATGCTTTAATTCCCTACTGATCGACATTAAGGTTATTCAGGTTTTTTTGCCGTTGAAAATAACGTTTGTACATCCATCCAAAGACCATCTTTGCTTATGAGTTTTTCAATTTCAGTACGATGCTTTGCTTCAAATTCAGTGCGATGTTTATGCGCTAATTGTTCATATAAGCCCCGGTAACCTGCGCTTTGAATGACTTCCCACCAGTCCTCAAACTTTGCTAAATGGTAACCAAGTTGTGCCTGGGTTACTTGAACAGCTTCAAAGCCATTATCAGTTAATATTTGCTGACATAAATCTTCTTCAGCAAGTTGTAACCAGCGTGGTGTTGGTGGAACAATGCCGTATTCGGAAAGATTCTTCATGAATATTTCTGTTAACGGTTGAAATGCTGAAGGTGCAAAGCTTGTGAAAATAATTTTTCCGCCGGGTTTTAAAACACGCAACCAGCTCTTTAATGCCGCTGACATATCGGGCATAAAAAATAAACCGTATGAACATGTGATGACATCAAAGTAATTACTTTTAAATTCCAGATTTTCTGCATCCATTACATGAAAATCAACATTATCCAGGCCGGCATGTTTTAGATTAGCTTGAGCCTGATGGATCATGTTTTTTGATAAATCGATTGCCTGAACTCGTCCACCATTTCCCAGGCATTGTGCAGCAGCCATTGCAACCATGCCTGTTCCAGTTGCTATATCGAGTACTTTTTGGCTGGGTTTTATTTTTACGTAGTCAACAAGCTTGTCTGCGCAAAAAGGAAAAAAGCGTAAAGAAGGGTTGTCATATTGTGTGGCGACTAAGTTAAAGACATTAGTAATTGCTAGTTTTTCGTCCATTTTGTCATCCAAATATATTAAGTAGTTTGTACTGCAGGTTAAATAATTATACGAAGAAATGTTAATTTATTGCCTGTCATTGCGAAGGAACGATAGTGACTGTGGCAATCTTTTAAGTCAATGTTTTGAATTGGAGATTGCCACGCTTTGCTCGCAATGACAGGCCAGCATTTAAGCATAATTGGTTTGAATAATTTGTTGAGTAAACTCGGGGCGCAGATAAAATCCGCGTGGCAAAGTTTGTATTGTGTTGCCTTCTTCATCAAGTGTTGTTGTTAGTGATTTAGCATTTGCACCTTTAGGGCGAATTTGTAAATAACGTCCCATGTGCGATGTTATTTGTTCAAGCCTGCCGAGGCAAACCAGTTCCATTAATTCTTCCCAGTCCTGTTGTAGTTGCATCGTTTCTGCTTCACTCGGGCTCCATAATATAGCATTACCAATATGACGTTCAGCAAGCGGAATGCGTTTATCTGCTTCTAATGGTAACCATAATACACGTTGTAATTTTCTTTTAAACCAGGATGTTGACCATTCCTGCTCATGTGAATTAGTTAACGGTACAGTACAAACGTAGGTTGATTCTTTGGGTTTTCCTGAAGGAGTAAGCGGCAAAGTTTTAAGTTCAACATTGATGAGTTGAAAATCGGGTTCAGCACGGGACGAGGCGGTGGCACCTAAACTTGTTTCAAGTAGTTGCCCCATCCAGCCTTTTGCGTGGCGTATGTCTTTTGGTAAGGGTTGATTAAAATTTAAAGCCAGCTCTTCGAGTGTCAGGCCAGCAAGTTTTCTTGCCCGGTTTAATAATTCTTTTTCACTGTTAGGAGGGGAGACTGACATACGGGTATTGTATGTCAGCCATTTATATTTAAAAAGTTTAACGACTGGTTAAATTAAAAGATGAGCTGCCTTTAGTACAAGAGATACTGTTTTTACCTTTAATATGACAGGCGAGTTTTCGTTTCTTACCTTGTTTACCTTTTTTAATACGGGAGGGTGATTGTTCAATAATATCACCATCGCCATCTTCAACTGCCAGCGTAGTAACTTCAAGCACATTATTAGTATAAATAATATCAAAAGATGTTTTATTCTTTATCGTGATATTACTTTCAGTATTGTAAGTAATAATTTCTGAACCTGTGCTGCGTTCTTGTGATGTTGAAATACAATGTAATGAGTTATAGGAGTCATTTACACAATTTGTAATGTTTGAGGGCAGATAACCAGCTGCTTTTTTTCGTTTAAACCATTGGCCATTTGTAATGGTTTGAATTAATGGTGAAGGAGCTTTTTTTGCTTTAGTGACAGCCTGTGATGTTGTATTGCGTTTAATAGAACCACCTGTTTTTAATAATTTTTGTAAGCGAATAACTTTAGCCTTTGCAAGATAATAGCCAAATTCATCAGATTTTTTATACCAATATATCGCTTTTTTCAGGTTCTGGGATACGCCTGTTCCCAGTTCATACATATTTGCAAGCTGGTATTGAGCGCTGGGTACATTATCTCTTGCTGCTGCATTTAAGAGTTTTAGTGCCTTGTTATAATTTTGTTTAACGCCACGACCTTCAAAATACATGATACCCAGACGTGACCGGGCTGATGTTTGTCCTGCATTGGCTGCTTGTTGATACCATTTTACGGCAAGTTTTAAATTGAGATTTGTACCACGGCCATGTTCATAGAGTTTGCCAACATCGTACATGGCTTTAATTTTGCCTTCTTTAGCTGCACTTAGCTGGCGGTTGAAACGGTCAACTAATACCCAATCATCTTGATTTGCTAATGAGGGCAAACTGATTGTCAGACACACTAAAAAAATGAATAAATGCTGGAGAAAGGGAATTTTTATAGAATATGGGTAAAGTTTCATGTTTTTAACTCCCAGCTTCAATAATAAAAGGGGTTCGTACCATTATTATTAGATAATCATGTATTAATAGTCGGCTTAATTATAAGCAACTTTAAAGTATTTGAGGGTTTTTACCAGCTTTTAAGATTTTTTTAGTTGCCAATGCCCTGATTTTCCTCCCTTTTTCTCGATTAGGCGGATATTGTTCATTGTCATGCCGCGATCTACGGCTTTACACATGTCATAAATAGTCAATAGAGCAACTTGAATGGCAGTGAGTGCTTCCATTTCAACGCCCGTCTGGCCACGTGTTTCGACCCGACAAGTACAATAAATACTGTTGTTATCCGTATTGGGTACAAAATCAATATCAACATGGGTGAGCATAAGCGGGTGACACAGTGGAATTAAATCGGCGGTTTTTTTCGAAGCCATAATACCGGCAATACGTGCGATTCCCAGTACATCCCCTTTTTTATGATCACCTTGAAGAATTTTTTCCAATGTTTTGGCTTGCATGCTGATGCTGCCTTCACATACAGCGATACGATGAGTTTGATTTTTTTCACCCACATCAACCATATGAGCTTCGCCCTGGTCATTAAAATGTGTTAAATCTGACATGCTAGTCCTTATATATCAATAGGTTACGCGTTGGTGTCGTTGGTTCATCCAAGAGCTAAATCATGATAGGCTTGCAGGCTTAAATACGCAAACCAGAGAAAGTGCCTTTTTATGACGAATGCAGTAATTAAAATAAAATTTTTCGCCAGCTTGCGTGAACTTGTTGGTCAGGCTGAGGCTGAAGTAGATCTAAGCAAGGTGAAAACGGTTATCGAGGCCTGGAATAGTGCAACAAGTAATATGAGCATGCCTGAGAATACCCTGATGGCAGTGAATATGGATTATGTTGAAGCAAACTATGCTGTTAAAGCAGGCGACGAGGTGGCTTTTTTCCCTCCGGTCACTGGCGGTTAAGAAGCATGTTGATTGAAATTAAAGATACTCCTTTTGAACCCTACCAAAGATTGCTCGATTATCAGGCTAATGCCGGTTTTGCAGGAAAATACGGTGCAACCGCTGTCTTTGTAGGTAGTATGCGTGAATTTAACCAGGGTGATGATGTTGAGGGAATGTTGCTGGAACATTATCCCGGCATGACAGAGAAATATCTAAATAAAATCAGTGAAGAAGCGGCTAGTAAGTGGGATATTATGGATTCGCTGATTGTTCACCGGGTAGGTGAGATGTTGCCGAATGACCCGATCGTTTTAGTGGCTGTGTGGTCTGCTCATCGGGCAGCAGCATTTGATGCGAGCCGCTATTTAATGGAAGAACTAAAATCACGTGCTCCTTTCTGGAAAAAAGAAAGCCTTGCCGAAAATACACGTTGGGTAGAGAAAAACACCTGAATACAATTAAGGTCAAAAGATTTCACCGCAGAGACGCAAAGTCCACAAAGAAAATATTTTGTATTTCTCTGCGAACTTTGCGTCTTTGCGGTGAGATATTAAATTTAAAATTTAACTATGTTTTGAAACCGGTGTTTTGTTGTAGCTGAGCTCATCTTCAACCGGAACTTCACAAATCTCAAACTCCATTGCTTCAAGATCGCCCATTACATAGGTCGGTGCGGCACCAACACCACCCACGGTACCAGGATTAATATATAACGTTGTGGCATTTTTTATATTCTCAATATCACGAATACTTGCTTTGTGGTCATGTCCACAGCAAACAATATCCCAATTACCGGTTGTCGCCATGGCTTCGGCATAATGAGGGTAGTGAACCATGAAAATCTTTTTGCCTGCTAATTCAAGTCCTGCATCTTGCCCGTAATATTGGATAACACTGTCCGGGTGATGGGATAGATGAGACAGGCTGAACATGTCACCCGTGTTGTTGCCATGAATGACATGCACAGGTAAACCAAAGGGGTTTAAAATCCGCAGTGTTGTCGGAGCAACCACATCACCGCAGTGCAGAACAGCCTCTGCACCACGATTTTTGGCATCTTTTACTGCAGCAGCAAGTAAAAACCGGTTATCGTGACTATCTGAAACAATACAAACTTTCATTATTTTCTACTTTCGAGGTGTTATACGTCTTAGAAACAGGGTTTTTCAGGAGCGTCCAGGAAACGCTGGATAGCAGAAGTAATTTCAGCTTTCGCTTCTTTTGCTTCTAACCAACCTTCCACTTTCACCCATTTGCCTTCTTCAAGATCTTTATAGTGTTCGAAAAAATGCTTAATTTGATCCAGTAATAATTGAGGTGCATCTTGAGGGCTTTCCATGTCTTTATAAGTTTTGCAAAGTTTGGTAATTGGCACAGCAAGAAGTTTAGCATCCGGGCCAGCTTCATCGGTCATGCTTAACATACCAATAACACGGCACTGAATAACTGAACCACTGATTAATGGGATCGGTGTAATCACCAAAACATCAACCGGATCACCATCTTCAGATAGCGTGTGAGGAATATAACCGTAGTTACAAGGATAATGCATCGCGGTATTCATAAAACGATCAACAAACATGGCGCCGGTTTCTTTGTCGACTTCATATTTGACTGGATCACTATGAGAAGGGATTTCAATAATAACGTTAACTTCGTCCGGGACATTTTTACCGGTGCTTACTCTATCCAGATTCATAGCGTTGATCCTCACGATAATTCAGAAAACCTGCTTGCCGATGGAAGCAGAAAAAAGGCCGGCTATTCTAACAGTACATGTTGCAAAAACACATAATTCTCGGAAATTTATCCACTTTATTGCAAATAAGTCGTTTTTACTGGTTTTTCTGATGGTAAATTAGATCGTGTTAGCAATATGTAATATTGTGAATATCACAAAATACAAAAAGGACATGAAAAATCACCATTAATTGCATTGACTTAACGGAGATCAACGATTAGTTTTAGTGTTCATCTATATTATTAACTGGATTGTGTTGAAATTATAAATAATCCGGATGTTATCAAAACACAGATTAAAACCCGAGTTAAATGGAGTATAAGAATAATGAGAATCGTATTAATAGGTGCCCCTGGCGGTGGCAAAGGCACACAGGCTAAACTACTAGTAGAAAAGTATGGTATTCCTCAGATTTCAACTGGTGATCTGTTACGTGCAGCCGTAAAGGCAGGCTCAGCATTAGGTATGAGAGCGAAGCAAGCAATGGATGCCGGGCAATTAGTTTCTGATGATATTGTCTTAGGCATGATTAAAGAACGCCTTGCTGAAAGTGACGCACAAAATGGTTTTATTCTGGATGGGTTCCCTCGTAATATTCCACAAGCTGAAGCATTAGACAGTATGTTGGCTGATGTGGATAAACCACTTCAGGCAAGTTTACTGATTGACGTTGAATTTAATATTTTAATGCAGCGTTTAACTGGCCGCCGTACTTGCGGTTCATGTGGTCAGATGTTTAACGTGCATACTTCACCTCCTCGTATTGAAGGACGTTGTGATAAATGTGGCGGTGGTTTAGAACATCGTGCAGATGATAATGAAGATACCATTAGTAATCGTTTACGGGTTTATGATGCGGAAACAGCGCCATTAGTTGATTATTTCCGCAAGCAAGGAAAATTACGTACTGTTCGTGGTGTTGGTGAAGTCGATTCAATTTTCTCTGCAATTCAACGTGTTTTAGAAAGCTTGCCAAGCAGTATTGAATCGAAAGCTGATGTGACAGTCGTAGCCGAGAAGCCTGCTGAAGCCGCACCGGTGAAAAAAGCAGCGACAAAGAAAAAAGCCAGTAAAAAAACAGCCAAGAAGAAGAAAGCGGCTGCTAAGAAAAAATCAAGCAAGAAAAAAACGAGTAAGAAGAAAACTGCGAAGAAGAAAGTTGTGAAGAAAAAAGCAGCCAAGAAAAAGGCGAAAAAGAAAGTCGCCAAGAAGAAGGCCAAGAAAAAAGTAACGAAGAAAAAAGCCAAGAAAAAGGCGAAAAAGAAAGTCGCGAAGAAAAAAGCCAAGAAAAAAGCCAAGAAAAAGTCAAAAAAGAAAGTTGCGAAGAAAAAAGCCAAGAAAAAGGCGAAAAAGAAAGTCGCTAAGAAGAAGGCCAAGAAAAAAGCGAAAAAGAAAGTAGCGAAGAAAAAGGCCAAGAAAAAGGCAAAAAAGAAAACCGCAAAGAAAAAAGCCAAGAAAAAGTCACGTAAGAAACGTTAATTCTTAGGTTTGGTAAGACAGTATAGAAATGCGGGCATTAGCCCGCATTTTTACTTAAGCAGTATAAAACTGTATGAATAAAAGCCTTATTTAAACTACAGATATTAAGTAAGATTATTAGATTGAAAATTTAAAAAGAACTAATACTTTTATTAATTGTGCCGATAACTTTGTAATGGTAGATAAATTTATTGTCCTAACTGAATAATAAGAATGCTTGAAGAAAATACAATTAAAGAAGCGAAGATTTTAATCGTTGATGATCAGCCTGCAAATGTCACGTTGATAGAGAAAATGCTGGATATTGATGGTTATATTAATGTTATTGCAACAACTGATCCTACCCAGGTTGAATCTATTTATATGGAGCAAAACAGTGACCTGGTTTTGCTTGATCTGAACATGCCGGTTATGGATGGTTATCAGGTATTAGCAAAAATACGTGAGGTTGACCCGGATTATCCCCCTATTATTGTATTAACCGCACAAAGCGATCGTGAATCCAGAATTAAAGCACTGGATCTTGGTGCGCGTGACTTTTTAGCGAAGCCTTTTGATCGGGTTGAACTTATGACCCGTATTCGAAATATGTTAGAAGTTAGAATTATGACCAAGGCCATGAAGAATCAAAATGCAATTCTTGATGGCATGGTGAAAGAACGAACAAAAGAATTAAATGATACCCGGCTTGAAGTGATACGTCGCTTAGGTCGTGCAGCTGAATACAGGGATGATATGACCGGCTTCCATATTATTCGTATGAGTCGGTATTCTCAGCTACTTGCACTGGCAGCCGGTATGTCGGAAGCAGAAGCAGAAGTATTACTCAATGCCAGTCCAATGCATGATATTGGTAAAATCGGGATTCCGGATAGTGTGTTGTTAAAACCAGGAAAACTAGATCCTGAAGAATGGAGGATTATGCAAACGCACGTTGATATTGGTGTAGAGATCCTTACTGGTTCAGATTCTTCGTTAATGAATATGGCTGCTGAAGTTGCCCAAAATCATCATGAAAAATGGGATGGCTCTGGCTATCCACGTGCAATTGCCGGTGAAGATATCCCTTTTACTGGTCGAATTGTTGCTGTTGCTGATGTTTTTGATGCTTTAACAACAGAGCGACCCTATAAAAAAGCATGGTCTGTTGAAGATGCCATAGAATTTTTAAAAGAACAAAGAGGCCAGCATTTTGAAGAAAAATTAGTTGATCTCTTTATAGAAATACTTCCTGATATCCTTAATGTGCGCGATCAATATTCAGAGCAGCCAGAAGAAAAAGCCAAAATCATATAATGGAGATGAATGAATATAAAGTAAAGATTTTAGCCGTTGATGATAATGTTGTTAATATTAAAGTTCTTGCCCAATATCTTGGCAAACAAAATTATGAGGTAATTACTGCTGAGTCTGGTGAAGAGGCGATTGAAAAATTCAAATCGGAAGCACCTGATATCATTTTGATGGATATTATGATGGGTGATATGAATGGGCTTGAAGCAACGGCAAAAATAAAAGCCTTATCAGGAGATAAGTGGATTCCGGTTATTTTCATGAGCGCCCTGGCTTCAGAGGAAGATAAAATCAAGGGGCTTGATGTTGGTGGAGATGATTACATTTCAAAACCGATTGAATTTAATATTCTCGGTGCAAAATTAAAAGCTGTTCAGCGTATCTCCGATATACAAGATAAACTTTCTGCCGCTATGTTAGAGCTTCAGCAGCACAAAAAAGCTGAAGAACATGAGCAGGCGATGGCTTATGATCTAATGGAAAGTTTATTTGATACTGGTCATCTTGAAGGAAAGGATTTTCATGTTTGGCACATACCTGCAGCTCGCTTTAGTGGTGATCTGATTGTTGCGGAGAAACAATCTGAAGATCGGTTTTATTTATTACATGCAGATTCAACGGGACATGGTTTAACGGCGGCACTGCCATTATTACCTGTATCACAAACATTTTATCATATGGCTAAAAAAGGTTATTCAATAGGCCAGATTGCAAGACGAATGAATAAACAATTAAAGTTTATTATGCCCATTAATCGTTTTGTTGCAGTTACATTATTACTTGTTGATTTTGAGAATAATGTTATAGAAGCATGGAATGGCGGAAATCCATCTGTATTTGTCGTAAATGAAAATAAAGAAGTTGTTAAAAGATTTGACTCAAAGCATTTGGCGCTGGGCATATTGCCTGATGAAGCATTTGACGGGAAAACAGAATTTGTAAGCTGTGAAGGTAATAATTCTGTTGTAATATATTCTGATGGTTTGATAGAAGCAGAGAATGCTGAAGGTAAACCGTTTGATGAAAATATGTTATTAGAAGTAGTGAAGACGGATATAAGAGCACCTGTTTTACGCAACAATATTGTTGATGCTGTAACTAATCATCTTAATGGTGAAAAAGCACATGATGATATGTCTCTCATTGTCCTGAATAGCCAAAAAACACAAGATGATGTTTAACGTTTAAATTTTCTACCAAGAAACCCCAGTCCGCTAATAACCAGTCCTGAAATCCACTCCTTAATATGTTGTATAAAAGAGCGAGTATTCCACTGGTTTAAAATAATTAATGTGCTTTTTGAAAAGTCGGAATTAAATAATTTAACTATTTGTTGGTGGCTATGTTCATCATAAATCTCTATGTTAGCATCAAGATTGAGAAATTGATTCCAGCGATCCAGATTACTTGAACCAATAGTAAACCAGTTATCACATAAAATTATTTTAGCATGGGTGAAACGAGGCTGAAATTCATAAACAGCTATGTTTGCTTTTAATAAACGCTGGTAATACCGTTGTATGCCATAAGTAATCCATTTATGATCACTATGTGGGCCTGGAAAAATCAACCTGACATCTACTCCTTTTTTAGCTGCGTAACGTAATGCACGTCTTATTTTCCGGCTACTGATAAAATATGGAGAAGTTAACCAGACCTGTTTTTTACTGGCGTGTATGCGGCTGATAACAGCACGGATTATTTCATTTTTTTCTGTGCCGGCAGAAATGAGAACACGTGCTTTATTATTAGTCTGCCCGGAAATATTTTTTATTGGTATATTATATGTTTGTAAGTTTGCTTTTTCTTTTTGCCATACTTTATTAAAAGAATGGATAAGGTCAAAAACAATATCCCCGTCAACTTTTAGCATTACATCATGCCAGTAATTACTTGTGGCATCAGGTGTGAATTCATCAGTAATTCCCGCTCCACCAATAAAGGCAGTATGATTATCAATAACCAGCAATTTTCGATGATCACGTTTCAGGCTTCTGCCAAAATGAAAAAAATTAACCGGGTTATAAAGTAGCAGTTTAATGCCTGCAGCAATAATTTTCTCTTTATCTTTACTGTTTAACCCTTTTGTACCGTATTCATCTAACAAAATATAAATTTCAACATTACGTTTTTTAGCAGCACATAATTCTTTTATAAAAATATCTGCAATTTTCCCGGATTCAAACAGGTAGGCTTCAAGTAATATACGATTTTGAGAGTTCTTTATTTCGTGTAGCATAGATGAAAAATAATCAGCACCATCAATTAATACCTGAAACGTGTTATTAAAACGCCAGGGATATTGATATGTTTTTTTATTTTTCATGATTAAGGAACAGGATCATATTATAATGCCTTAACAGGCGACACTTTATTGTTTTTAATCTGTAAACTAAACTTGCCTGCAAGTAAGTCCTGAATAGTTTTTCCTGCAAGTTGGTAGCGCCAACCTTTTAACAAGGCTACATTTTTTTCACCACAGATGACTTTTTCAAGCATTTTTCGATTTGCTATGTTTGTTGGGCTAATATTCTGCTCGTTAGCAATTAATTTTAGTTGGGTTAGTAATAAATCAGCAATAATTTCCTGATCTGCAGTAAGACGTTTTGGTTTAACTGTTTTTGGCAAATCTGCCTCATTCATTTCCAGTGCTTTTTTTACACAGCCAAGAATTGTTTCCCCTGAGTTTTCAATGATTGCTTGTTTTATATTAGCAATGCTTTCCAGTTGAGATATGTTTTTTGGTAGCAGTTGTGCAGCGGCGACAAGAATGTCATCAGCAAGTATCCAGCGGCGAGGTCTGTCTTTTTTTATTGCCATTTCTTCACGCCATTGTGCGATATTTTTTGCGGCAGCAAATTGTCGAGGTCTTAAACGATTAATACCTTTTACTTTATTCCACGCATCTTCTGGACGGGTGATAAATAATTCTGCCTGGCACAAAGCTTCAAATTCTTCATCCAGCCAGTTTTCCCGGCCTTGCTCTATGAGCTGGTTCTTTAATAATGGATAAAGTTGGCGTAAATAAAAGACATCATCACTGGCATAACGAATTTGTTCTTTACTTAATGGACGTTTGCTCCAGTCAGTTCGGGTATGTGCTTTATCCAGTTGCACGCCCAGAACTTTATTTACCAGGGCGCCATACCCAACTTGCTCACCATAGCCTAACAAGCTTGCAGCAAGTTGCGAATCAAAAAGGGGTTGTGGTAAATTATTAGTTAAGTCATAAAATATTTCATAGTCTTGTCTTGCTGCGTGAAGTATTTTTAACTTGTTTTTATCATTAATAATCTCCATTAAAGGTGTGATATCTTTTATTGCAATAGGATCAACACAAGCAACGATATCATCAGTTGCAATTTGAATCAGACAAAGTTTTGCACGATATGTTTTTTCTCGAATAAATTCAGTATCAAGTATCAACAAAGGAACATCTTTTATGCTTTCACAGAGTTCCTGCAGCTTTTCACTGTTATCAATATACATGATTTCGTATTCAGTCCTGTTGTTACTTTTATCATTCATTTACTAAAATCCTGAAGGGTGATTAAGTAGCTATAATAACAAAATGCTATTTCTTGTACGAGTTATGCAGGGTAAGATAATAGCTTAAATTAAATCAGCCGGAGTAATTATAAATACCGGGTGATTTTACCAAATAAGTAAAAAATGAGTAAAACGTTGTTATGCTTCAATTATTCAAAGTATTTTGGGCCATTTGTCGATTAAAAGCCGGACCACAGGATCTACCTAAAGGGCATTATCTATTGGTTTTTGCGATACTGGCCGGCATCATTATTGATAGTTTTACAACATCTATATTGATAACTGAATTATCCGGCCTTGTTATTATCAATACAGTCGTCATTTACAACGTATTACTCTTGTCAGCAATTTATTTTTTACTGAAATTAATTGGATATGCAGAACGTGGTGTGCAGACAATAACGGCTATTGTTGGTGCAGGAATATTTATTAGTCTGGTTTTGTTGCCTGGTTTATTAATAATGGATTCTGTTGAAGAAAATGTAAAATCATTCGCTCTATTTATATTAATCGATAATGTTTGGCGTATTTCGGTTAATGCACATATATTTCGTCATGCATTATCCATCAGTTTATTAATGGCTATGATATTATCGGTGAGTTATTTGCTTTTTGGTGTACTTGTTGCAGATTATTTACTACCCGCGCAAAGTCCTTAAATTGGGTGTTCAGGAAAAACAATTTATGCATATTCATATTCTGGGTATTTGTGGCACTTTTATGGGAGGGCTTGCGTTACTTGCTCGTGAGTTAGGTCACACAGTGAGCGGCTCGGATGAAAATGTTTACCCACCTATGAGTACACAATTACAGGAACAGGGTATTAGCTTAATGCAGGGGTATGCCCCCGAACATTTGAATCCTGAACCGGATCTGGTCGTTATTGGCAATGCCTTGTCACGAGGAAATCCTGCTGTTGAAGCCGTACTTGAAAGGGGATTACGTTACACTTCTGGTCCGCAATGGTTATTAGATTATGTATTACAGGAAAGGTGGGTGCTTGCAGTTGCCGGAACACATGGAAAAACATCAACAGCAAGCTTGTTAGCATGGTTATTGGAAGACAATAAATTATCTCCCGGATTTTTGATTGGTGGTATTCCCGGGAATTTTGGTGTTTCTGCACGTTTAGGGGAAACGCCCTTTTTTGTCGTTGAAGCCGATGAGTATGATACCGCTTTTTTTGATAAGCGTTCCAAGTTTGTTCATTATCACCCGCGTACTTTGATTTTGAATAACCTTGAATATGATCATGCAGATATATTTCCGGATATCGGAGCAATACAAACCCAGTTTCATCATTTATTACGTACAGTACCTGCAAATGGTTTAGTGATCAGTCATGCTGATGATCCTTATTTAGATCAAACAATTAAGCAAGGATGCTGGACACCAATAGAATATTTTTCTGGAAAACAAATAAAACATTGGCAGGCTAAACCGATTACTGCAGATGGACTTGAATTTGATGTCCTGTTTAATTCGAAGAAAATTGCTTCTGCTAAATGGTCATTGTTAGGTGAACACAATATGCAAAATGCGTTAGCCGCGATTGCTGCTGCAAGACACGTTGGTGTGCCAGCAGAATTGTCTATTGAGAGTTTAAGTCGTTTTAAAGGTATAAAACGTCGTATGGAAGTGCGAGGCATTATAAATAATATTACTATTTATGATGACTTTGCTCATCATCCTACTGCTATTCAACATACTTTAGATGGCTTGCGAAAAAATGTGGGGGACAAAAGGATTCTAGCCATTCTTGAACCACGTTCAAATACAATGAAAATGGGTGTACATAAAGATACTCTGGCAGAATCTTTAACACTTGCAGATGAAGTTTATTTGTACCAGTCTGAGAGTTTAGATTGGGACATAGCCGAAAAATCAGAAAACAATACAATACAGGTATTTTCATCAACTCAAGCCATTATTGATAAGGTATTAATTGATGTGGAAGCGGAAGATCATATTGTTATTATGAGTAATGGCGGTTTTGAAGGAATTCATCAACGAATACTGGATGCACTAACAAACAAGTTTAATTAGAGATCACAAAAAGATGGCAGAACAAGATCAAATTCAGACCCAAACTCCGGTAATTTTAGCCTTAACAGGTGCATCCGGTGTGCAGTATGCATTACGTTTAATGGAATGTTTGCTGGATGCGGGTACCCCTGTTTATTTAATGGTATCCAAGGCTGCGCAAATTGTTTTATCGATGGAAACTGAATTATCTGTACCAGCAAAATCAGCAGAGATGGCACGCTTTTTCACCGAACTTTATAAAGCAAAAGCGGGGCAATTGGAGGTCTTTAGCCAGGAACAGTGGACTGCACCGATTGCAAGTGGCTCACATAAGGCTTTATCAATGGTGGTTTGTCCGTGTACAACCGGAACACTGGCTGCAATTGCGAATGGCAATAGTGATAACTTACTTGAGCGTGCTGCTGATGTGATGTTGAAAGAAAAAAGACAGTTGATTATGGTTGTGAGAGAGACGCCCTTTTCACAAATTCATCTGGAGAATATGCTGCGGCTCTCACAAGCGGGAGCCACTATTATGCCTGCAAACCCGGGTTTTTATCATAAACCTGAAAAATTGCAGGATATTATTGATTTTATGGTGTCTCGTATTCTTGATCATTTGAAGATTAGTCATAATTTATTGCCTCGTTGGGGTGAGTGAGTAGAAAAGACTGGGCTTTTTTCTATTTTGTGCCACACTGAATAGATGTCTTAAAGAGAAATCGTTTTAACTTATTATCATTTTTATAGATGTGTTGATGAATATTAATAGAGCATGGATGTTTTAGAAAAAATAAAAATACCCTTATTTCCGCTTGATGCTGTGCTGTTTCCTGGCGGTGCATTGCCATTACGTATATTTGAACCTCGTTACCTGGATATGGTTAGTGATTGCCTGAAGTGCGAAGGTGGGATTGGTGTCGTCTTGATTGAAGAAGGTAAGGAAGCCGGTACTGCTGCAAAAGTGCATGAATTTGGCACTATCAGTTATATCTCTTACTGGCATAAACGTAATGACGGTATGTTGGGTATCACACTAACAGGTAAACAGCGTTTTCGTGTCTTATCAACAGAGGTTAAAGCAAATCAACTCACTGTTGCTGAGGTTGAATTATTACCTGATTTTGAAAATCCTGAAAAGGAGCATAATGCAGAACAGTTTATTAAACTATTAAAACAAATTATTGCTCAACTTGAACCACCTTATACGACAATGACAAAATATTATGATGACCTGGACTGGGTTAGTGCCCGGCTTATTGAGTTGTTACCATTGCAACTAAAAGACAAACAAAACATGTTGATTATGGGGGATATGGATGAAAGAATAAACTATCTTCAGCCACTATTAGTTTCAATGGAACTACTTTAGTTTTTATTGTAATAAAAAAATTGTACGGTTTTTAAATATAACTTTCTCATGAGTTATTATGTTTTTACCCTCGAGCATTATTTCTCTTATTTTTTCTTTTTTTGTCGTTAGATAGGTGAACCCTAAATGTTCTTTCATTTCCATAAAACTAATACTGCCAAACCAGAGTGGCTGTAATGAATCTTTTTGTCGAAGCTTGTATTTTGATGGCCATAATCGAATAACGGTCAGCTCCTGCTTAAGTTTATTATATTGATAAAAACGTAAAGCCTCATACTTACCTTCATGTATATGAGGTAACACAGGAAGCTGGTTAATATTAACTTCATCCAGCAACCAGTTTGAAATAGTCCTTGATGTATTTAATCTGCTTTTAAATCCTAACTGAGATAACTGTGAGGCTATACTCTTTTTTGTTCCTGACCATTGTAGATTGAATAATGTGTTATTATTTTTCTGAATTCCCTGGCGTGAAACAGGTAATAATTCCCATCCACTTTCTAACCAGCTACTGGCTCCCATAACAAAATAATCATCAGACTGGAGATAAAGTTCTTCTTGTTGGAAAACTTTCCAGCCGGGATATAAAA
>VAPK010999067.1_pt1 | contig 18067 bp, 16 predicted proteins | sample 3395031 | NCBI WGS metagenome assembly VAPK01 (sample SAMN08290443, study PRJNA428436) | hydrothermal vent metagenome | isolation source: Deep-sea hydrothermal vent chimney 1 | place: Pacific Ocean: Juan De Fuca Ridge
CTTCCATGGAATCGGGTAACCATACGTGCAGGGGCACTTGTGCGGATTTGCCCATCGCCCCGATGAATAACAAAATACACAGCAAGGTCAGCACCGACCACTCAACTCCTGGGTAGATCTCGATGGTCACCTCTGACATCACCGCCGCTGACTGGAATACATCCGCATAATCCATGCTATTGAAATACACCAAGATCAAGGCGATCCCCAAGATGAAGCCAAAATCGCCGACTCGGTTGACAATAAATGCTTTTAAATTGGCATAAATCGCGGTTTCTTTTTTATACCAAAAACCAATTAATAAATAAGAAACTAAACCAACGGCTTCCCATCCAAAAAACAATTGCATGAAGTTATTGGACATGACCAACATCAACATGGAAAAGGTGAACAACGAAATATAACAGAAAAAACGCTGGTATCCCGGATCATCTTTCATATAACCGATAGTATAGATATGTACCATCAAGGAAACAAAAGTCACCACCATCATCATCAGGGCTGATAGTTTATCAATTAAAAAACCGACCTCGAAGGTAATGCCATCACTGACCAACCAGGTATATACTGCTCCGTTAAATGGTTCCGCCTCTCCCCATTGGATTTGGATGAAGACAAAGAGTGAAAGGATAAATGAGATACCCACGCCAATATTGGTCACCCAATGGGCGCCAGCACGTCCAATTTTTCGGCCAAATAATCCAGCGATAATAGCACCGAACAGTGGCGCGAGTATGATTGTTATATATATGTTTTCCATGCGGCTTATCCGTTATTACCCTTTTAGCAAATCTAAATCATCCACGTTAATTGTGCCTCTATTTCTAAATAACACGACCAGGATTGCCAAGCCAATGGCCGCTTCTGCCGCCGCCACTGTGAGGATAAAGAAGACAAAAATTTGGCCTTGGGCATCGCCGAGATAATGAGAAAAAGCGACGAAATTTATATTAACCGCTAATAACATCAATTCGATGGACATCAATAGGATAATGACATTTTTCCTATTTAGAAAAATCCCCGCGATACTGATGCAAAATAAAATCGCAGCTAAAATCAAATAATGTGATAGTGGAACCATTATTCCTCCGGCAATGAATGGGCAAAGCCTGAATGTTGCAGGGCCTTGCTTGTTTGGATCAAAGATGATTCCATTTATGGTTTTTCATCCGCGTTCATTTTAACAAGTTTGACACGATCGCGACGCTTCACTTTCACTTGTTGCTCCGGTGAGATATATTTGGGTTGACGCTTGGTACGCAAGGTCAACGCAATGGCGGCAATAATCGCGACCAACAAAATCACCGCTGCAATCTCAAACGGATAGACATAGGTGGTATATAAAAGGCGGCCAAGTTCCTTGGTATTGCTATAGCCCTCCGCTTGCCCCGCCGGATCCGCGATCACATCCAGCCCAAACCGTTCCGGCCCAACGATGATGGCCATTTCAACCATTAACACCAGTGCAATGAGTCCCCCAACGGGCAAATATTTAGCAAAGCCCTCTTTTAACTGGGCAAGATCGACATCAAGCATCATGATCACGAACAAAAACAGCACCATCACTGCACCGACATAAACCAATATCAACGTCACCGCTAAAAATTCAGCTTCCAGCAATAGCCATAAACCCGCGCACACCACAAACGCTAACACTAAAAACAAGGCCGCTTTTACCGGGTTGCGTATGGTGATCACCATCAAGCTGGCTAAAACCAGTATTACAGCAAAACCATAAAAAATTAAAAGTTCTACAGTCATGAAATCATTTCCATCGTTATGTTAGCGATATGGCGCATCAAGCTGACGATCTGCCGCAATTTCTGCTTCATATTTATCTCCGATCGCGAGTAATTTCGCCTTGTCCATGATGCCTTCTTCTCGCGTCTCAAATATATATTCAAACTCACGCGTTTCCACTATTGAGTCAACGGGGCACGATTCTTCACAAAATCCACAATAGATGCACTTAAACAGATCAATATCATATTTTGTGGTTCGTCGGGTGCCATCTTCCCGTTTTTCGGATTCGATGGTAATGGCTAAGGCCGGACAAACGGCTTCGCATAACTTGCAGGCAATACAGCGCTCTTCTCCATTAGGATAGCGACGTAAGGCATGCAATCCCCGAAAACGATAAGATTGCGGGGTTTTTTCTTCGGGATATTGTACGGTTATTTTTTTAGCGAACAAATATTTTCCCGTCAGTTTCATCCCTTTCAATAACTCCCAAAGGAACAGGCTTTTTATATAACTCAATATCGTGCTCATTAGCCGATCCTCTTATTTAATCAAACCAGGGTCCAACGTTTTGTAAGATAGCCGCTCCCACGACCAACAACCAAACAATGGTAATTGGAATAAATATTTTCCATCCTAAACGCATAATTTGATCGTATCGATAACGTGGAAATGTTGCCCTGAACCATAAAAACAAAAATAGTAAAACTGTTGTTTTAGCCAGCAACCATAACAGGCCCGGCACCCAGGAAAAAAGTCCTTCCAACACAGGAATGCCCTGAAAAGGTGATAACCAGCCCCCTAAAAACATTAAGGCTGTTAATAATGAAATGAGAATCATGTTGGCATATTCTGCCAGGAAAAACACCGAGAACGTCATGGCTGAATATTCAACATGGAAGCCAGCCACAATCTCTGATTCACCTTCCGCGACATCGAAGGGGGCGCGATTGGTCTCTGCCAGGCCGGAAATAAAATAAATTAGAAACAGCGGCAACAACGGTAACCAGAACCAGTGTAACAAGCTGCCATCTTGTTTCAGCACAATCTCGGTGAGATTCAAACTACCGCCGGCGAGCAACACCCCAACCAGGGCAAACCCCATGGCAATTTCATAGGACACGATTTGTGCGGCCGAACGTAAGGCACCGAGAAAGGCATATTTGGAGTTTGATGCCCAACCGGCAATAATGACGCCATAAACCCCCATGGATGTCACTGCCAGAATATATAATAAGCCGGCATCCATATCGGACAGCACCATCCCCTCATCAAACGGCACGACGGCCCAGGCAGCGATGGCCGGGACAAAGGTCAATACCGGCGCAATAATAAATAGAAACCGATTGGCATTCGTGGGGATAATAGTTTCTTTCAACATCAGTTTAATGCCATCAGCAATTGGCTGTAACAAACCACGCGGCCCAACCCGGTTCGGCCCAATCCGTACTTGGATATAGCCGATCACTTTTCTTTCCGCGAGGGTAATATAGGCGACCGCCAGCATAATCGGTATGACGATGGCCAGTATTTTAATAATGATCAGTAGCAGGGTTTGCACTCCTTCCGGAAAAATCGAAAGGATGTTTTGTATTATTTCAAGCATGCAGTGCTCTCACGATTCGGTTTTTCATTGTCCATCAAGCCTTTAATAATTCAACCTCATCAAAAGGTGAGCCTAAACTTAAATTTGCCGTGATGGCTGTTGACAAATATACACACATATCCGGCACCCGCCCATCGATTTCTAGCGGTAATGTCACCTCTCCACCCGCTTGACGAAGCTTGGCTTGACTCGCTTCTGACAAACCGGCTTGCTTGGCAGTAGATGCACTGAGGCGTATTTTGCCTAGCTGCGTAACATCAGCGGTTTGTTGCAATGGCTGTGATCGCCGAACCAAACTATCGGTGGCATAAATCGGCAAATCACCAATGCGTTGATAGCCTTGATGAGTAGCTAAGGCATTGGATACCGGAAATGCGCCATGATCGCCTGACGTCGAATCCCCCATTTGATTTTTCAGCTCAGTATATACCTCTTGACAAGACATATATTCAAAGCCATCTAGCTCGCAAAGATTGCCCATCACTCGCAACACCTTCCAAGCGGGCCGCGCTTCCCCAACGGGTTTGAGCGCCCCTTCAAATGATTGCCAACGTCCTTCACAATTTACCAAGGTACCGGCAGTTTCAGTAAACGCGGCGATGGGCAATAACACATCGGCATACTGCTTCATCTCATCCGTGACATAAGATGACAGTGACACGACAAACGAGGCTTTATCGAGCGCCTGTCGCGCATTGCTGGCGTGTAAACTATCAAACTCAGGTTCAACGCCAAGCAACACATAGGCCTTTAGCGACTCAGCCAACATCGCATGAGCACTTAACCCAGGATCCTTAACGGCGGCGCCACTCGCCATACGATGCGGTACCATGCCAGCCAGCCAAGCGCCGGAGGTGTTGGCACCATCGTGTAAAATAGCCAACCGACTTTGGGACAATTGAGCCACCGCCTGGGAAAGGGCTAGCAAGTTGCTATATTGCGGGTGCATGCTGGCTTGGATACCGATGATTATCAGGCTATCTTCAGCGTCCAATAAATCTTGCGCCATGGCTTGCTGTTCTGCCTGGCAAGTGGCCGATTTAACAAGCGAGCTGATCTCATCAGACAATGCTTGTTTGGTGGTGCCCGCTAGTGCTTTGACAACACCGGCTAAATTAGCCAGCATTTCCGTCGGTGGGACAATTTGTTTTTGTGCTACCTCAAAATGAAAATCATAATCTACTGCATTAATCAGCGATAGCTTGGCACCTTCGAGAGCGGCTTTGCGCAAGCGATGCGCTAAAATAGGCTGGTCTTTTCTGATATTGGAACCAATCAGTAACGCCGCTCCGAGTTGGTCGATGCTTTCAATCGGGATGGCTAATCCAGGAAAACCATGAATCGCCGCTTGATAAGCCACATCGGCTTGGCGTAATCGGTGATCAATATTTTGGCAATCTAAACCGCGTGCCAATTTTTGCATTAAATAATATTCTTCCAGTGTTGCATTTGGCGAGGCTAAAAAGCCCATTTGCGCGGCGCCATACTCACCCGCGATTTTTCTCAGGCCGTCACAAGCCGCCGCCAGCGCCGTCTCCCAATCGGTTTCCCGCCAACCATTCGCGTCTTTCAACATAGGCTGGCTTAATCGATCATCACTGTATAGGCCTTCATAACTAAAGCGATCACGATCCGATATCCAGGTTTCATTGACGGTTTCGTTATCATGAGGGACGACCCGCAATACTCGCTGGTTATGCACGTGCAAACAGATATTTGAACCCACATTATCATGCGGGGCAATGGTGCGCTGTTGGCGCATTTCCCAGGCACGGGCAGAAAAACGAAAAGGTTTTGAAGTTAACGCACCAACTGGGCATAAATCAATCATGTTGCCTGATAACTCAGAATCAATGGTGGCTTCCACATAGGTACCAATCTCCATGTGTTCGCCCCGCCCAGTCGCCCCTAATTCTTTAATGCCCGCAATTTCATCACCAAAACGAACACAACGGGTACAATGAATACAGCGGGTCATCTCGGTAGAAATCAATGGGCCTAAATCTTTATCGGCAACGACACGTTTTTTCTCGGTGTAACGTGTGATATCGCGACCATAACCCATGGCCACATCCTGCAGCTCGCACTCGCCGCCTTGATCGCAGATGGGGCAATCGAGCGGATGATTAATTAACAAAAACTCCATGACGCCTGTTTGTGCGGACACCGCGCTTGCCGAACGAGTGAATATTTTCATTCCCTCAGTGACCGGTGTTGCACAAGCCGGTAATGGCTTGCGTGCTTTGTCAACTTCAATGAGGCACATGCGGCAATTGGCGGCGACGGATAATTTTTTGTGGTAACAAAAACGTGGGATAAAAACCCCGGCAGCATCCGCTGCCTCTATCACCATCGAGCCACCTTTAGCCCGTACGAGTTTACCGTTTATTTCTATATTAACCATGTTTTATTGAATCTCGTTCAGTACGGCTGATCGCTAACAAACCGACAGGTATCACAATATACATACTTAAGAGACACCGACCATACATTTTTTATGATCAATGTGATATTGAAATTCGTCTCGATAATGCTCGATAAAACTCGCCACCGGTAAAGCGGCCGCATCGCCTAAGGCACAAATGGTGTGACCTTCAATTTTCTTGGCAACATCGGTTAACAGATCTAGGTCTGCATTTTTACCTTGACCATGTTCGATACGATGTACCACTCGGGATAACCAGCCGGTTCCTTCCCGACAAGGTGTGCACTGACCACAGGATTCCTCATAGTAGAAATGAGAAATGCGAGCCAACACTTTAGCCATGCAGGTATCTTCATCCATAATGATAACTGACCCAGCACCTAACATGGAACCCGCCCTGGCAATCGAGTCATAATCCATAGTGACATCCATCATCACGTCGCCCGGCACCACCGGTACCGAAGAGCCGCCAGGAATCACCGCTTTTAATTTTTTGCCATCTCGCATACCACCGGCCATTTTCAAAAGCTCGGCAAAGGGTGTCCCCATGGCAATTTCATAATTGCCGGGTTTATTCACATGTCCAGAGATAGAAAAAATCTTGGTACCGCCATTGTTGGGTTTTCCTAGCTCTAAAAACCATTGACCACCTTGCCGCATAATGGCAGGGATCGATGCTAAGGTTTCGGTATTATTGACAGTCGTTGGGCGTCCATACAAGCCGTAACTCGCAGGAAATGGCGGTTTAAAACGCGGCTGACCTTTCTTCCCTTCCAAAGACTCTAGCAGGGCCGTTTCTTCACCGCAGATATAAGCACCGGCACCCAGGTGAGAATATAACTCAAAATCGACCCCCGATCGTTTAATGTTTTTGCCAAGAAAACCCGCCTCTCTGGCTTCTTTTAGCGCGGCATTAAAGCGTTCATAAGGTTCCCAGAATTCACCACGAATATAGTTATAACCCAGGGTTGCCCCAATGGTATAGGCGGCAATCGCCATCCCTTCAATCAGTGCATGAGGGTTGAATCGTATAATATCGCGGTCTTTAAAAGTGCCCGGCTCACCTTCATCTGAGTTACAGACAATAAATTTTTGGCCAGGCGCGCTGCGCGGCATAAAACTCCATTTTAACCCGGTGGGAAACCCAGCCCCACCGCGTCCTCGTAACACCGAAGTTTTCACCTGACTAATGATTTGTTCAGGTGGGGTTTTTTTCTTTAATATCTGCGTCCAGGCTTCATAGCCACCCACCGACTGATAGGCGTTTAATGTCCAGGGCTTGTCTAGATGGAGCGTGTTAAAACAAACTTCGTTAGCCATGCGCTCCCCTTTGTGAATATGTCATTTCTGATAAATCTGCTGAACCGATCATTTGTCAATTTTTTCAAGTGAATTTAAAATGTCATCGATGCGCTGAGGCGTTAGGTTTTCATAATACTGATTACTAATTTGAAACATGGGTGCGCCACCGCAGGCGCCTAAACATTCGACTTCCTTCAAGCTAAATTTACCATCCTCCGTGGTTTCTCCCAGCTTAATACCCAGCCGTTGCTGCAAATGACTGACGATATCATCGCTGCCAAGCAACATACAAGAAACGTTGGTACAAACACTTATTTTATGTTTGCCGACAGGCTTGAGTTCATACATGGAATAAAATGTGGCGACTTCATACACAGACACCCGAGGCATCGCTAAATAATCGGCCACGGCATCCATGTATTCTGTCGTGAGTGAGCCGCCATTATTATCTTGCGCGATACGCAGCGCCGTCATCACAGCCGATTGCTTTTGATCGGCAGGATATTGTGCAATCCAACGATCGATCTCGGCTTTTGATTCAGCGGATACCAGTTGATCTAAAGTTCTAGCCATTAGCGATCAACCTCCCCAAACACAATATCCTGGCTACCAATAATGGCCACCACATCCGCCAACATATGCCCTCTCGTCATTTCATCTAAGGAGGCTAAGTGCATGAACCCCGGTGCTCGAATTTTCAAGCGATACGGCTTGTTCGCACCATCTGAAATCAAATACACACCAAATTCCCCCTTAGGATGCTCAACACAAGCATAAGCTTCACCTTCTGGTAAACAATATCCTTCGGTAAATAATTTAAAGTGATGAATCATGGCCTCCATGTCACCTTTCATGTGATGACGTGAAGGAGGGCGAATTTTTTGGTCATCAACCATGACCGGACCTGAATTATTTTTCAACCAGTCAACACACTGTTTAATAATACGATTGGATTGACGCATTTCTTCAATTCGAACCAAATAACGGTCATAAGTATCACCGTTGACACCAATGGGAATATCAAAGTCCAATTGATCGTAAACTTCGTAAGGCTGTTTTTTACGCAAATCCCAGGCAATACCCGAACCACGTAACATCGGGCCGGTGAAACCGAGCTGATACGCCCGTTCAGGCGATACCACGCCGATCCCCACCGTTCTTTGTTTCCAGATGCGATTATCGGTTAATAAGGTCTCGTATTCATCGATATAGGTTGGAAATCGATCAGTGAAGTCTTCAATAAAGTCTAACAAAGTGCCTTGCCGATTTTCATTCAGCTTGTTAACTTCTTTTTCATTATGCCATTTTGAGGGAGAATAGATCGGCATTTGATCCGGCAAATCACGATACACCCCGCCTGGCCGATAATACGTTGCATGCATGCGTGCGCCCGACACGGCTTCGTAACAATCAAACAAGTCCTCCCGCTCGCGAAACGCATAAAGAAACACCGTCATCGCACCAATGTCCAGTGCATGGGCACCGAGCCACATTAAATGATTTAAAACACGCGTAATCTCATCAAACATCACTCGAATATATTGCGCACGCAGTGGCACAGTAACATTCAGTAATTTTTCGATGGCCATTACATACCCGTGTTCATTACACATCATCGATACATAATCTAGGCGATCCATATAACCAATGCTTTGATTATAGGGTTTGGACTCAATTAATTTTTCGGTACCACGGTGCAACAAACCAATATGCGGATCGGCACGCTCGATGACTTCACCATCCATCTCTAAAACTAGCCGCAATACCCCATGGGCCGATGGATGTTGTGGCCCAAAATTCATGGTGAGATTTTTAATTTCTGCCACGTTATTTCTCCTCTTCGGCCCGGCCATGATAACGATGGTCGTCTCGTATTACACGCGGCACCAGCACTCGAGGTTCAATGCTGACGGGCTCATATACTACCCGTTCTTTCTCTTCATCATAGCGCATCTCAACTTGCCCAATCAGCGGGAAATCTTTACGGAAAGGATGTCCGATAAAACCATAGTCAGTTAATAGTCGCCGTAAATCAGGATGTCCCTCGAAAATAATTCCGAATAAATCGAAGGCTTCGCGTTCAAACCAATTGGCACAACTCCAGATTGGCATCACCGAAGCAATCAAAGGCATGTCTTCTTCGACAAAACTCCGCACTCGCAAACGATGATTTTTAGTGCATGACAATAAATGGTAAACCACCGCAAAGCGGGGTTTCGTCCAGCGATGATGTTCGTTTTTAGAAGCCACCCAACCTCGACTAAAACCCGTTTCGGTCGCGGATTCGGTGCTCCATTCCGTATCACCAAATGCGATATAATCGACACCGCACAAATCAATGAGTTGCTCAAAAGCAAAATCAGCCCCATCGCGTAAGGCGAGACACACCTCGCTAATATTTTTTTTGTCCACTTCAATGGTAATTTCTCGGTGATCGGAAATTACACAGGATATTATTTTTTCCGCAAAAAAATTTTTTAAATTTTCTACCAGAATCTCGTTTCGATTGGCCATGAATTTCGCTCGTTAACGGGCTATTGTGTTAGTGCGTTTGATTTTATTTTGTAGTTGAATGATGCCGTATAACAGTGCTTCAGCGGTTGGCGGGCATCCAGGGATATAAATATCGACTGGAACAATACGATCACAACCCCGGACTACCGCATAAGAATAGTGATAATAACCGCCACCATTGGCACAAGATCCCATGGAAATGACCCAGCGCGGCTCGGACATTTGATCATAGACTTTACGTAACGCCGGTGCCATCTTATTTACCAAGGTCCCCGCTACTACCATCACATCCGATTGGCGTGGGCTCGGGCGAAAAATCACTCCAAAGCGATCCAAATCGTAGCGAGAGGCACCGGCGTGCATCATCTCAACCGCACAACAAGCCAAACCAAACGTCATGGGCCATAGTGAGCCGGTACGTGCCCAGTTGATTAATGCATCCGCTGAGGTTGTCACAAACCCTTTTTCTAATATGCCCTCTATTCCCATTCTAAGGCCCCTTTTTTCCACTCATACCAAAACCCAATGACCAAGATTAAAAGAAAAACAACCATCGCCATGTAGCCAAAAATACCAATCTCTTCAAGTACCACTGCCCAAGGGAACAGAAAAGCAATTTCAAGATCGAAGATAATGAATAGAATGGCGACCAAATAAAACCGCACATCGAACTTCATTCGAGAGTCTTCAAAGGCAGCAAAACCGCATTCGTAAGTCGATAATTTCCGGCGATCGGGGCGACTAGGTCCAACCATCATGCTCATCATAATTGGCACCCCGCCAAAAGCAATGCCGAGCACAATAAACACCAAGATGGGTAGGTAACTCTCTAGCACGACAGCCCCCTTGTATACTTGATAACACTTGAAAAACTGTTTTTCACTTTTACCACTTTTGATATTTTATTCATTCAGTCAAATCCTGCAGGCACGCGACACCCAGCCAATCCTGTCTCACTATTTTCATGCATGACACTTAGCTAGCAACATTGATTTAGCCAGTTTATCGCCTATGCGACTCACAAAACGGCTGTTAATTTTATTGAGCTGTACGGCTTCTAAATTAATGATGGATGCAGTCTAGGCTAGACTGCAGGATCATGTCAAGCCGGTCTTTTATGCGGTTAACTTATACTATCAATAGCTTACAACGCAACAAAAACTTTTTTATTTTTTTTGTGGTCAAATGAAGCTCAGCTCGTTAAAGATTTGTCTGGATTAATTGATGTGGATCAAAATGAAATGATGCAAACAACAAGCGGTTGAATTCGTATATATAAGTTGATGGTGGCTATTTAATCAGGCCGATAAGTAGGCAGTCGCTCTATTTTCAGCCAGCCGTAAAGAGGTGAATCAAATTATCGAGGGGTACGGTGAATATAAAGTAATCGCATTGACAGCTTATCGTTCAATAGGAAACCAATTTGAAAAATAAACGCCAATACTCAGCACGACCATAAAAATGGGATTTTCGCGCCCAGATTTAATGATAATTTATGGCCGTGCTGAGTATTGAATATATGAGTAAGCGAGTGACGCCCGTTTCTGATTAAAATCCCAGTGGGTACTTACACTGATTCCCATTCAAGGCTGGCGACAAACTGATTATCTCGAAAACTTTGTAGCAAGTTTTGATGGGTATTTAGTCACGGAAAATTCAAAGCCAGCGCCTTTGAAGCAAAGCGGAAGATTAAAAACAAAGCAGTCAAATTCCCTATATTTCTAAACGAAACCCAAAAAATCTGCCGATTTATCACCCGTTAACCGCTAGTTGCTTTTTTGAACAAAAGATGAGAGAATTCACCGATTCAACCGCCTACATTTCGCACTAGACCAAAGGATCCGATTTGTTCCTTGGTTCCACAATGATTTTTCTTCGCTCGGCAAGACAGCAGTATTACACTCAACCGGAAAAAAACACTGTGAAATTGCAATCGCATTGCGCTTGGGCAGACCGAATATAGGTGAACAGTCAATAACCAAATTAACTTTTTGCCAAAATTAAAAAATCATTCACAATCTTACAATATAAGGCATAATTCATGACACCCGCTGTAACTAGTTTTAGCCAATTAGCACTGGCACCACCCATTTTGCAGGCACTTGAAGAAATTGGCTATGAAAGTCCTTCACCGATTCAAGCCATCAGCATTCCGCATTTGCTTAACGATAATGATCTTGTTGGGCAAGCACAAACCGGCACCGGTAAAACGGCCGCTTTTGCCTTACCGTTACTCAGTAAAATTGACTTATCAATACGCCAACCACAAGTGCTGGTATTAACCCCAACCCGTGAACTCGCGATCCAGGTCGCCGAAGCTTTTCAAGCTTATGCCCGACATCTAAGGGGCTTTCATGTCTTGCCCATTTATGGCGGGCAAAGTATGAGCATTCAGTTACGTCATTTAAAACGAGGCGCCCATGTCGTGATCGGCACACCGGGCCGAATCATGGACCATCTACGAAGAAAAAGTCTTGTTCTTCAATCAATTAAATCATTAGTGCTGGATGAAGCCGATGAAATGCTGAAAATGGGATTTATTGAAGACGTCGAATGGATTTTAGAACAAACGCCAAGCAATCGGCAAATAGCACTTTTTTCTGCGACCATGCCAGAAACCATTCGTAAAGTCGCCCGCCGCCATTTGCACGACCCTCAAGAGGTGAAAATAAAAAGCACCACCACCACGGTTTCGGCCATTGAGCAGCGCTATTGGCAAGTCAGTGGCTTACATAAGCTAGACGCATTAACACGTATTTTAGAAGTCGAAGATTTTGATGCATCCCTCATTTTCGTGCGTACCAAAACAGAAACCGCCGAGTTAGCCAACAAACTGGAAGCGCGCGGTTATGCGGCCTCTGCACTTAATGGTGATATGAATCAAGCCCATCGCGAACGCACCATCGAACAATTAAAAAATAATACCTTAGATATTGTTGTTGCCACCGATGTCGCGGCGCGTGGTTTAGATGTGAAACGCATTACTCATGTCATCAATTACGACATTCCCTATGATACCGAAGCTTATGTGCATCGCATTGGGCGCACCGGACGTGCAGGACGCAAAGGCAGTGCAATCTTATTTGTTTCACCCCGAGAAATGCGTATGCTGCACGCGATCGAAAGATCGACCAAACAAAAAATAGAACGCATGCAATTGCCCTCCGTGGAAGCTGTTTCGGATCGCCGCATTACCCAGTTTAAGCAACAAATCATTGGTATTATCGAATCGGAAGATTTAAACTTTATGCACCAGGTGGTCAGCCAAGTCGAACAAGAACATAACATTAGTTCGCACGAAATTGCCGCCGCACTCGCGTATTTAGCGCAGCGTGAACGACCATTACAAATCAAAGTAAAAAAGTTGCCACCAGAAAAAAGTCGTCCCCCTCGTCAGAAAAAAGATAAGGATTTTTCAGAAAAAAATAGCTATCGATCCAAAAAAGCCCCACCAGAGGACATGGTACGTTACCGGATTGCGGTTGGTCGTAACCAACATGCGACACCGCGAGATATTGTTGGTGCGATCGCCAACGAAACTGAATTAAACAGCCAACAAATTGGCCATATTAAATTGTATGACGATTACAGTACGGTTGATTTGCCAAGTCAAATGCCCAAAGCCCTTTTAAATCATTTAAAAAATGTGCGTGTTCGGCAATGCAAACTTGATCTCTGTCTTGAGGGTACAACACCAACTAAAAGCAGCAAACCCAAAAAGAGAAACTCAACGATTAAAGACAAAGAGCTAGACTCAAGCAGCGAGAAAGGTAGTAAACGCAAAAAAAAATCGATGTAATATGGCTAACGCGTCTTCAGTCTCATGCGATCGGATGAGACTGAAGCTCTGTCATGACAGCCTCTATCGATTTTAAATTTATATGAGTAATCGGATGGATTGAACGAAACGAATCCACCGGAGCAGAGCACAAATAGTGGATTCGCTTCGCTTAATCCACCCTACCCCATTATCATCTGCGTATAATCCGTTGGACTATAGATGCTTAATTTAAAAAATACAGCAGTTCTAAATTCAGAATGGTGCCGATGGCCGGAGTCGAACCGGCACAGCTTTCGCCACCGCCCCCTCAAGACGGCGTGTCTACCAATTCCACCACATCGGCTATTGTGCGGAATATACTCTTATTACCCACGAATGTATAGTGCTGCCTAGGTAGCTGAGCATATTTGGTTAAAAAAATTGCATATCTCGGTGGTTTGTCCATTGCCTAAGCGATCTCGGTAAACACTGGCAAACTCAACAAGCCGTCCCTTATTCGCTTGATGGCGGTTCTATTGGCGGCGCTGGCACGGTTGTCGCTGGTTCGGGCTGGGTTGTCACTTCTTCCACGGGAATTTGTGGCACATCATCGGCCGTGGTTGGCGCGGTTTCAATCGGCACATCGAATGGCACGGGTGCCGGAACATCATTGGCTTGTTCTGATTTCTCAATCATGTCAATAATGCTACTTTCTCCTTTCGAAGACTGGCCGGAATTATAGGCTAGCATCAAGCTGGTAATGAAAAAAACGGTGGCCAAAACGGCCGTGGCTCGAGACAAGAAAGAGCTAGAACCCTGTGAGCCAAACACCGTCTGTGAAGCCCCGCTACCAAATGCCGCGCCCATGTCAGCCCCTTTCCCTTGTTGTAACAACACTAATCCAATAATCGAAATGGCTATCGCTACATGTACAACCAGAATAATGCTTTCCATGACCTAATCAAACCTTTGTTGCGGCAGAGCAAATTGCTATGAAATCATCACGACTTAATGATGCTCCACCGATTAACCCACCATCAATATCACCCTGAGCCAATAACTCAGTTGCATTCGCACTTTTCATACTGCCACCATAAAGAATTCGTATTTTAGCCGCAATGGATGCATTTTGGATATTTAGTAATTGACGAATAAAAGCATGTACCTCTTGCGCTTGATGAGGTGTGGCTGTCTTACCCGTGCCAATGGCCCAAACGGGTTCATACGCAATGACAGCGTTGGAGAAAGCAGCAATACCATTATACTGTATTATTGAAGCCAGTTGTCGTTCAACCACATTCTCCGTGGTACCCGCTTCCCGCTCTTCCAATGATTCACCCACGCAAAGAATCGGGGTCAGACCTAATGCCAGTGCAGACGCAAATTTTTCAGCGATAATTTCATCGCTCTCACCATACAACGCACGCCGTTCGGAGTGCCCGATAATGACATATTCGCACCCAACATCTTTTAACATGGATGCAGAAACTTCTCCAGTAAAAGCCCCTTGTTCAGGTATGGCGACATTTTGTGCGCCCACGGCAATTCGACTGTGCGCTAAAGCTTGGACAACCTCAGACAAAAATACAAAAGGTGGACAGACAACAATATCTGCTCCCTCCAAATCAGTCGCGCCGGAAATTATACCCTCAATAAGTGCCTGAATACTGGTTCTGGAACCGTTCATTTTCCAGTTTCCAGCGACCAGTGGTTTACGCATACTCTCCCCCAAAGGTTAAAAATACGCAAGCTTAACCAGAATGACGTTAAAAATCAATCCAGAAGATGATTAAACTCGACAATCAATTCCAGCTCACGTATTTTACCCTTTAAAACGACAACCTTAAAATCAAAACGAATAAATATCAGGCAACATTGGGCGTTGCGTTGATGGATTGCTCAACCACACTTGCTAAGCTGTGTGCGATATTCTCAACCACTTTTTTATCTTGCCCTTCGACCATGACGCGCACTAAAGGCTCGGTGCCTGACGGCCGTAACAAGACTCGGCCATTGCCTGCCAGTTGGCTTTCCGCTTCTTTTATTGCGTCGGTGACACGCTTAATGCTGAGCACATCCGTTTTGTTGGCTAAACGAACATTCACCATGCATTGAGGATATTTGACAATACCACTTCGCAACTCTTTTAAGCTGCGCTGGGTAATCACCATTTCCGCCAATACCTGTAAGGCCGATACAATACCATCCCCGGTTGAGGTTCGATCGAGACAAATAATATGGCCGGAAGATTCGCCACCTAAGAGCCAACCGTCTTGCTTTAACATCTCAAGGACATAACGATCACCCACTTTAGAGCGCTTAAGAAATATACCTGCCCGACTTAATGCTTGCTCTAAGCCCAGGTTACTCATGACCGTCCCCACCACACCACCGTGTAAGGTACCTTCTCGGCGACGTGATTGAGCGATGATATAAAGCAACTCATCGCCATCAACAGAATTGCCTTCATGATCGATCATAAGTAACCGATCGCCATCACCATCAAAAGCAATACCCAGATCCGCTTGGTGTTTTTTGACTTTTTTACACAATGCATCAGGCGACGTTGAACCGCACGCTTTGTTAATATTCAGGCCGTTCGGATCAACCCCGATGGCAATCACCTCGGCACCTAATTCGGTAAAAACACTGGGGGCCACATGGTAGGTCGCACCATGTGCGCAATCCAGAACAATTTTTAAGCCCCGAAAATCCATGACCATGGGGATGGTGCTCTTACAAAACTCGATATATCGCCCCGCCGCATCGACAATTCGCATAGCTCGACCCAGCTTAGCTGATTCCACGGTCGTCATGGGCTTGCCAATTTGGGCTTCGATTTCTAATTCAACCGCATCCGGCAGCTTGGTGCCTTTATCTGAAAAAAACTTGATGCCATTATCGTCGTAAGGATTATGTGAGGCACTGATCACAATACCCGCTTGGGCATGTAGGGTGCGGGTCAGGTAAGCAATCGCAGGCGTTGGCATGGGTCCCAGTAATTGGATATCAACGCCCGCTGATGATAATCCGGCTTGTAACGCGGATTCAAACAGATAACCAGAAACACGGGTATCCTTACCAATAAGGACTTTACCTTGGCCATTCGGGGCTAATACCTTACCAACAGCCCAGCCCAACTTCATAATAAATTCGGCATTGATTGGTCCTTCACCAACTTTCCCTCGAATTCCATCCGTTCCGAAAAAACGTTGTGACATGTATTTTTACCCTTGTTTTATCGCAGAAAAAACGTTTACCGCATCCACGGTCGCCTTAACATCGTGAACTCTGAGGATCGATGCTCCCTGGCATAATGCGATGACTGCTGCAGCGACACTTCCATAAATACGATGACTTGATTCTGCCTCTCCAATAATTGCCCCAATCATGGATTTTCGTGATAAACCCACTAGGACCGGGCGTCCAATATCATTCAATGTGGACAATTGACCTAATAAAGTGCAATTGTGTCTCAATGTTTTACCAAAGCCAAAACCTGGATCAATAAGAAGTTGATGACGAGAAACACCATGAGCCAAGCAATCATTTACACGTTGTTGCAGAAATTCAAACACACATTTTACGACATCCTTATAGGTCGCGTGTTGCTGCATATTGGTTGGCTCACCTTGCATGTGCATCAGGCAAACCGCGGAGCCCGTCTGTTGAACCACTGTTAACGCCCCCGGTGCTTGTAATGCTCGAACATCATTAATCATTTTAGCCCCCGCCTGCACCGCCGCTTGCATCACTTTAGGTTTGTGCGTGTCAATAGATATCAGCACATCAAAACGACGGCTAATGGCTTCAATAGCTGGTATAACCCGGTTGAGTTCTTCTTCGAGAGAGACAGGCTGAGCATCTGGGCGGGTGGATTCGCCGCCCACATCAATGATTGCCGCGCCCTCAGCGATCATGGTTGCTGCATGGTCGATGGCATTCGTGTTTGAAAAAAAGTTACCCCCGTCCGAAAAAGAATCAGGGGTAACGTTGAGTATGCCCATGACCTTGGGGGCGGCTAAATCAAGCACCCGGTCACCACATTGTAATTTACCGCTCATCAGGTTTGGTTGACAGGATCTCCTATTTCACTGTCATCATCGCTTTTTTTATCCTCACCTGTCGATTTGTTTTTCGTGGTTGGATCGACATCAAGATCAGATTCGTCCCAATCACTCGGTGGGCCAGGCGGTTTGCCTTGCATAATTTTATCAATTTGGCCGCGATCAATGGTTTCATACTTGAGCAAAGCTTCCGCCATGGCTTCCAGTTTATCGCGATGTTCAGTTAATATGTTTTTCGCGACCTTATAGTTTTTATCAATAATTAAACGTACTTCACCGTCAATGACATAGTTGGTTTCATCAGAGACGCTCTTGTGCTGCGTGACAGACCGTCCTAGAAACACTTCACCTTCATCTTCGCTGTAAACCACGGGACCCAGTTTTTCTGATAAGCCCCACTTGGTGACCATATTACGAGCGATTTCCGTGGTTCGTTGAATATCATTGGAAGCACCCGTGGTCACACACTCCAGACCAAAGACCAGTTCTTCAGCGATACGGCCACCAAATAAACTGCAAATTTGGCTCTCCAGGCGTTGTTTACTGTAGCTATAACGATCTTCTTCGGGGAGAAACATGGTGATACCTAACGCACGTCCACGCGGAATGATGCTAACTTTATAGACAGGATCATGCATGGGTACTTTTAAACC
>VAPK010926707.1_pt1 | contig 18066 bp, 15 predicted proteins | sample 3395031 | NCBI WGS metagenome assembly VAPK01 (sample SAMN08290443, study PRJNA428436) | hydrothermal vent metagenome | isolation source: Deep-sea hydrothermal vent chimney 1 | place: Pacific Ocean: Juan De Fuca Ridge
ACAAGGGAAGCCAATATCCAAAATGATCTTTTTTTGATTTCTGAGGTCGCTTGATTTCTACTACCTCAAAAATCGCTGTTTATGGATGGGAACTAACTATGTAGCCAAGCTACATACTATGATTTTCATCAGGAGATTACCGTGAAAAAAACCAGGCAATAATTGAGTTCACCAATTGCTGCACAATTTCGCTTAGAGGATCCTGAGAATGGCGAAATTCAAACCTTATACGAAACCATTTACAACCCGAAGGTTTTTAATAATCTCCCTAATCTGGATGTGGGTGAAGAACCCATTACTGTTTACGCGAAGGGCATTCCAGTCGAGATCTGGGTTGAAAAAGGGCTATTTGTTCGCACAAACTCATTAGGATAACCTCTCTCAAATCTAATTGGATAATCCTGCTATTTTAATGGATAATGTAGGGTTATTTTTATGACTGCTAACTATTCCATAATCGATGAAACAAAAGCTTGGCGCGCTAATAGAAAAAGCACTAGACGCGTTAAAAATACAGGGTATTATTGATCAAAATTTAACTCCCAAAATCACTATAGACCGCGCACGCGATCCTCAGTATGGGGATTTTGCTTCAAATTTAGCGATGGTCTTGGCTAAACAGGCCGGTTTAAACCCCAGACAGTTGGCAGAAAAAATTATTGCGGCTTTGCCCGAAGATCCCGCGGTCACGAAAGTAGAAATTGCCGGACCTGGCTTTATCAATTTTTTTATCGATCCTAACTCACAATTTCAAATCATCAAACAAATCCATGATTTAGGGAAAAAGTTTGGTGAAAGCAAGATTGGTGCTGGCAAGAAAATCCAGGTTGAATTTGTTTCTGCCAATCCGACTGGCCCGTTGCATGTCGGTCATGGGCGTGGTGCTGTGTATGGTTCTACCGTTGCGGATTTATTGCAAGCCGTTGGTTTTAACGTCGATCGTGAATATTATGTCAATGATGCCGGTCGGCAAATGGATATTCTGGCCACCAGTATCTGGCTGCGTTATCTGGAAGAGTGCGGAGAAATTGTTCCCTTTCCCAGCAATGGTTATCGCGGTGACTATATACGGGATATAGCGGGAGATATTTATCGGCAAGCAGAAAATGACTACCGTAAACCGGCAGATCTTGTCATTGAAGCCATACCGGCTGATGAGCCACAAGGTGGTGACAAAGAACAACATATCGATGCTCTGATTGATCGCGCTAAAGCACTGCTGGGAGCTTCGCAATATGATTATATTTTTACGACAGGTTTAAAGCATATTCTTAGTGATATTAAAGCTGATCTGGCCGAATTTGGGGTAAGCTATCAAGAATGGTTTTCAGAACGGCAATTAATGTCAAATGGAGCCGTTGAAGCTACTTTACAGCAGTTACGCGATGCCGGACATTTATACGAAAAAGAGGGAGCCACCTGGTTTGCATCTAGTCAGATGGGTGATGAAAAAGACCGTGTCGTAATCAGGGAAAATGGTCAAACCACCTATTTTGCTTCTGATATCGCTTACCACATAAATAAACTGGATCGAGGTTATGAGCAGATCATTAACGTCTGGGGCGCAGATCATCATGGCTATGTGCCTCGGGTAAAAGCAGCCATGCAGGCTTTGGGTGCAGATCCAGAAAAATTGAAAGTATTACTGGTGCAATTTGCCGTACTTTATCGTGGTGAAGAAAAAATTCAGATGTCCACGCGTTCTGGTGAATTTGTGACTTTGAGGCAGCTTCGGAATGAAGTTGGCAAAGATGCTGCCCGATTTTTCTATGCCATGCGCCGTTCCGAGCAACACCTGGATTTTGATCTAAAACTGGCAACCTCAAAAACCAACGAAAACCCGGTTTATTATGTGCAATACGCACATGCCCGAGTATGCAGTGTTTTGCGCCAACTGGATGAAAAAGGCTGGGATCGAGACCTACACAACGGCATGGATAATCTTGAAAAATTAACTGAAGAGCACGAGATTAACCTGGTATCCACTTTATCCAGGTATTGTGAAGCTTTAGAAAAGGCCGCATTACAATATGAGCCGCATCAGCTGATTCTTTATTTACGGGAATTAGCTAATGAGTTTCATACTTATTATAATGCCCACCAATTTTTAGTTGAAGATACGGCTTTACGCAACGCCAGATTGAATTTGATCTGCTCGGTCAAACAAGTATTAGCTAATGGACTAGACCTGTTAAATATTAGCGCTCCAGAGGTAATGTAATGGCCAGAGATTATAAGCCCAGAACTAATAAACGGCGACGCCAGAACCAAAGCGGTTCTAATATTGCTTGGTGGCGTTGGATACTGGCGGCATTAATCATCATCGGGTTTGGGTATTTTTTAAGTTCGTTGAGTGATACAGCACCGGAAAAAACGCCAGTCACTCAGGTCACACCTTTACCCGTCAAGCCAAAAAAACCGGTCAAGAAAGCACCGGAAAAAAAGGTGAAGGTAGAACCAGAACTAGTAGAGCCACAGTTTGATTTTTATGAGATTTTGGAAGACAAAGAAATTAAAATTCCGGAATATGAAGTTAAAACCAGAGTTAAAGAAGAAAAAGTAGGCAAAGTAAGCAAAGCTAAATCTGCGCAATACATTCTACAGGTAGGTGCTTTTAGGGAATATAATCAAGCGGACAAGCTCAAAGCGCGTTTGGCTTTTATGGGCATTGAATCAAAAATTGAAAAGGCAAAAGTAGGGAATGTGGTTTGGAACCGTTTAAAAATTGGGCCGTATGCTAAGTTATCTACTATTGAGCGAGTCAGAAGCCGGCTCAAACAGAAAGGAATTTCGACTATAGTAGTGGAAGAGAAAAGATGATTTGTAATTCTTATTCCCTCTCCTGATGGAGAGGGTTAGGGTGAGGAGATTTCATCTAATAAAAGCCCGAATACCCGCTATCCCTTGCGCTCCTGAATAATACGCTTTTTCCAGATCCTTCAATTCTAGACCACCTAAAGCATACACCGGAATATTTACCTGATTGACCATCTGAGTAAATGTTTCCCAACCTAGCGGTGTAGCATCTGGATGTGTCTGGGTGGGTAAAACAGGTCCCAAAACAGCAAAATCCAGACCTTGCTGTTCAGCAAGCTGTATATCTTCTAGACTATGACAAGATGCAGATGCCCAATGTAAGTTGTCTGGTTTTCTAGCTTGTTTTTTTAAATGCGTGCTAGTTAAATGAAAACCATAGGAAGTCAACTTGCTGGCATTGGTATTTTCGGAATTTAATAACAGCTTAGCATGATTAGCCTTACATAGTGGATAGGCAAAATTCAGAAACTCATTAAGGTTGCTTTCTGATAATGATTTAGCTCTTAACTGGATCAGGTTAATACCGTTAGCCAATATTTTAGACAAGTTTTTCTGCAGATTATCCAGCGTATTCCCGTTTAAAATGGCATAGCACCTGGGTAAACATGCAGCAGAAATAATCGGCAAATTTGCAGCGGGAAACTCATAGTCTTTAAGGGATTTAATATTGACCCAACGTACCGGTTGCCCCTCGCAAGCTTTTACTTCACCGGAAAAGTCATCAACCAGCCAAACATCAAGGCAGACCGATAAATCAGAATATTGATGATTGATTTTAATGAGTGGGCGGGCCTGCTGAACACTAATATTCAACTCTTCCTTAAGTTCGCGCGATAAAGCTTGATGAATGTTTTCTCCTGCTTCAACTTTGCCACCAGGGAATTCCCATAAATCGCCTTGATGGGCTTTTTTATGTCGTTTGGCAATCAGGATTTCACCTTGTTGGTTTTTTATTACGCCAACTGCGACATGAACTGGGGGGGTAATCATTTAGCCACTTGAGCAAGCTCATAGTACCTCTGCAACTTTGGCTTGTAGGGAGGGGGGAAGTCAAATTCAAGAGCGTTTTGAAGAAGAGAATTATTGTACTTCTCCTCACCCAACCCTCCCCAGCAAGGGAGGGCTTTTAAGCCCTCTCCTGATGGAGAGGGTTGGGGTGAGGAGATATAAAAATAAATGCTTTTTGCCATATTCTCTTAAGTTCTATATTCAGCATTAATTCGCACATAATCATAGGAAAAATCACAAGTAAGCACTTGATCATGAGCCTCTCCCCGGCCAAGGGAAATGGTCACGGTTATCTCCTCCTGATTCATAACCTGTTGCCCAGCCTCTTCAGTATAACTTTCGGCTCGGCCACCATTCTGAACGATACAGACATTTCCCAGGAAAATATTAATTTTATCCAGCTCCATATTCTCAACGCCAGCGCGGCCGACTGCTGCCAGAATTCGACCCCAGTTAGGGTCACTAGCGAAAAATGCAGTTTTAACTAAAGGCGAATGAGAAACAGTTTTAGCAACCATAACAGCTTCGGCTTCGTCACGAGCCTGTTCAACAATAATTCGGATTAATTTGGTTGCACCTTCTCCATCTCTGATGATAGCCTCTGCTAGCGACTGACACACACTATCTAATGCTTCGACAAAATTACTGTACCCGACACTATCCTTCTTAATTTCTCCGGCTTCCGACAAACCACTAGCCATTAAAATGCAAGCATCATTAGTTGAGGTATCGCCATCAACAGTAATTCGATTAAACGATTTTTCAACCGCCTTAGCCAGACATGCTTGCAAAAATTGGGGTTCAATTTTCGCGTCAGTGCCAATAAAAGCCAGCATTGTCGCCATATTTGGCTGAATCATACCTGCTCCTTTGGAAATGCCACTTAAGGTAATCGTCTTACCGCTTATCTCTATGATTCGGGTTGCACCTTTGGCAAATGTATCCGTTGTCATAATTGCTTTAGCAGCTTTATCCCAATTATCCTCAACCAAGTTGTTGACAGCAGCAGGTAAGGCGTTATTGATTTTTGCTGCTGGTAAGGTTTCGCCAATCACGCCTGTGGAAAAGGGTAGAACCTGTTCCGCTTTACCATTAACCGCTGATGCCAGACCTGAACAAGTTGCCTGTGCGTCTTGCATGCCCTGCTCACCAGTTCCTGCATTAGCATTTCCTGAGTTCACTAATAACCAGCGAGGATGATTTGATAAATTTTTTCTGGCAACAATAACCGGTGCGGCACAAAATGCATTTTGCGTAAAGACGCCAGCGCAAGCTGATCTCGGCACCATTTCGACAATCAGCAAATCATCATTTTCTGATTGTTTAATGTTTGCACAAGCGGTTCCCAGTTTTATTCCTGGAACTGGATTCATTTTCGGAAATTGATTTTGCCCTACAGCCATTATGTAATCCGTAATCCTTGATTAAAAAATAATTCTGCCCTTCTGAACCTTGAAGTGTCATAACAGATTAGACATTCTAATCAGGGACAGTATTTATCAGCTTATTATATAGTTTTTGAGTTTCTGAAGAAGGGGTAAGGCTTAATTTAGTATCAAGCAGCAGATGAAGTTGTTGATATATTTTCTCTACTTGATCAGTCTTTCCAATTTGATGATAAGATCGCATTAATCCGTGATAAAAAACCTCGGTTAGCTCATCCACATTCAGACTTCGAAGGTAAACATCAATCACCATTTGCCATTGCTTAAGATCTTCGTACTTTTCAGCTTGAAGGCAAGTAACTCGAACAAACTGACGGTGTATCCTATCACGCATAGATAGCATCCAATGTTCATTTTCGCTAGCCATAAAATATCCGGTATATAAGCCAAGCGCTTTTTCCAGTTGTTCTTTGCTGTTATCTTTTGGCTGAGACATACGTTCAAAACAACACGCATCAACCCAACAATAGGCAGGGTTCAAACTTAGCTTGCCATCAAAAAAAGTAATCGCCTGTTTTTCATTCAATAAACTACGCAAACGTTTTACTGTCGTTCGAAGGTTATCGTAGGCAGCATCACCCTCCGCATCAGGCCATAACGCCTCCGTAATTTGGGCATCAGCTACATTTTGGTTACCAAAAGCAATCAATGCTTTGAGCAACTCTAGTGGTTTTTTTGGGGCTTTACTACTAAATTCCATTGGCTCATCATTAATGACCAAGCGAAAACCACCCAGCGTATAAATTTTAATTGGATAAGGCCATAACTCAGTTTCGTAGCCAGCTATGGGTAGTAAAGTATGCCGAGAAATTATTTCTTTTACGTAATCTTGTTCAATATTGTTTTGTAATGCTAGTCCGCAAAATTTTGAAAAATCCTGATCGAGCCACCATATAGCACTATAAGTTTTTGTGGTGCTAAATAACTCATGTAATATTTTAATGCACGCATCTTGGTCATTCTTAGATAAAAAATAACTGGCTTCTGCAATATAGGATAGAAACACCATTGTTTTAGCATTAATGTTCAATGCTTTTTGTCGAATACTATGTGCTAATTTTCTGGCATTATCTGGTTCGCCATTTAGAAATAAATATTTCGTATACCCCGTTTCAACAATAATTTCTACGATACTGTTACCTGCTTCTCTGGCAATCTTTTGCGCAATCAAAACATTTTCCTTTACTGCATCAGTATTACCTTGATGCAGGGCGTACCAAGCACTAAAGTGATAGTAGATTGCCTGGTTGAGTAGATCTTCTGGTCGAATAGCATTGTGCAATTGTTCAATATAATAAGCAGATTCTTTCGTGCCGCCCTTCTGTAGGTGCAGGAAACAGCCTTTTAAATACAGCCAGGGTTTCCAGATATAAATACCAGTATCATCAGAAAGTTCGATACCTCTATTAATATTTTCCTGACATAGCTCAGCCCTAAAAGTTGTGCCGTAATAACTGCTCAACATCGAATGCCAAGTGATCTTAACCAAAGGTGGAGCTTGATCTTGATCCATCAGAGGTTGCATGGTCTGTACTAAAATTTCAGCTTTTTCAAAATCACCACGCCACCAGGTAAGATAAAATAGAAGCTGGCTGGATGCTTGGACTCTGGTTTGAATGTTTTTCCCATATAAGACCAATTCCCAAACCTTTGCTTCATACTCTGGCATCTTTTTATGCTCAGGTTGGCGATACATTAATGCCAGATAAATGGCATAATCAACTTGCTCTTGAAGAGTGGTATCCGCTATTTGTTGCGCTATCGCCAATATCGATTCCAAATCTGAAATCCAGATATCCAGAGTTTTTACTTCACCCCAGGAAAAGGCATAAGCATTGATAGCGCCACACCAACTTAATACTTGTGCAAGCGAATCATTTTCTGTTTGGCTAATTTGATATGCGCGTTGGAAATAGCCAATGGCAGGGATAGGGTCTATCATAATTTCTATCATGCCTTGCCAATAATTCAACCAATTGTTTTGTGTTTGCAGATCCTCAGGTAGACTGGCTATCCATGCCCTTAGCGTACTAAACTGGCCTTTTTCTATCATTGCTTGTGCATTATTCAGGATCACCACAAGTAATTTTTCCCAGTCCTGAGCCTGGCGAAGCAAATCCGCGGCGTGAGAAATATTGTGTTGATTTAGCAAAATATCAGCTGCTTGGGTGCGTATTTTGGCAAGTTTTCTAGATTCCCATGCATGTTCAGCTTGAGATAGCAAAAACACGCGAAATAAAGGATGATATTGAAAAACAGCAGGTGCTCCGAAACGTTTGGCAGTGAAATAATTACGTTGTGCCATTCCCTCCAGAATTTCATTGCACTTCGGGTTATCTGTCAGTTTTTCAGCAGCATCAACATTAATATCCTGAAAAACAGCGGTCTTTAATAAAAAAGATCTCTCCTCTTCGCTAGCATTCTGGAATAGCAAACTGGCAAAATAATCAAAAACAGCCTCTTTAGATCGACCTTCGCTGAAGATGGGCTGTTTCTTATCGAAGGGTTGTTCCAACATCAACACCAAGCTTGCGGCCCAGCCCTGGGTGTTTTGATGTAGCTCTGCGACTGCGATCTTGCTCAAAGATAGTTCCATATCCTTACTGCGTAACTGAATCAAATCATCAACTTCTTGTTCCGTAAACTGCAAATGCTGCCAGTTAAGGGTTTGCACAATGCCTGTGACGAGTAAGCTTGCTAAGTTATCAGGAGGTGAAGACCGACTTAAAATAATGACCCGAACAGTGGCAGGAATTTCTTCTAGAATCAGTGGTAATAAAGGTTCAAGCGGATTGTTAATACCGGCATCCTGAAAATTATCCAATACCAGAACGCTTTTTTCTGGGAGCCTGGCATAAAATTCACGTATGAAATTGCGGGCAAAAATCAAAATACCATGAACATATTCTGGTGTTAACAGCGGCAAGGGCGCCTGTTCTGGGTCAAAGCTTTGAGTTAACAAACTTAGATGATAAAAAAAAGAGGCTAGATCGTTGTCACCTTCATCAACTTGAAACCACAAAGGCAAGATAGCTTTGCTCTCAAGATAACTCAATACCAGCATTGTTTTACCCGCACCCGAAGGCCCTGATATCCAGGTAAGCGGATGCTTAAGGGAGGTATCAATCTCCGTAAAAAGTCGGGTTCTTGCCAAAATACGGATGCAATGCGGTGGGCTTAGTTTAGTTAGTGATAGAGTCTGTTCCATGCATGACCTCTTATTAGTATATTTCTGAGTATTTTATTACAAATCACCCTATCTGTCCCTAATCTGTCACGGTCACTTTGTTATTGTCAGCACTCAATGTAATAAAAATTAAAAACATATTTATTACTTTCTATTTTCAGGGGAGAAAAACTATGCAATTTCATCAAAACTATTTTAAAGACTTAAACCCAGAGGCAAGGGATGAGGTTAAGCAGCCATTATCTACTGATACCCCACATGTTTACAGTCGAATAACCCAAAACATCGGTGTTGCAGTATTTGCTGTCGTTGGATTGTCCTTAAGCCAAGTGACGATGGCGGTTTCACTGCCGCAAAATATCGTTAGTGAAATTAATTTCCATAGAATTAGTGAGTCGAATAATTTAATTACGCCCCCCGAATTCACTGCTAATAGGGCTTTCAATGACGATCCTGCCCCGCTTGTTACTGAGCATGATTTAAATGTTCGCGATAATAGATTAATAGGTACCAGCTATGCAGATGCTCAATCGCAATGGGGGCACACTGCGAGCACCAATTTTTTTAATGGTGGAGTACTCGCAACTTCTTTTTACATAGCTAATTTTACTAAGGACGATGACGCGGATGTTTTAACGACCAGAATTAGTAATACCCATTTAGAAATAAGGGACTTTGGCAGCCAGGATCAAGGTGAACTGGTAGCTGGGTTTATATTCACTGTGAAACTACTACCTGGTGCTCTTGATGGTACGAGCCCCTTAGATCTAAATCCAGCGACGAATCCTTCTCTTATCACTGCCTTTGACAAAAATGTTTCGATAAAGGGACGGGTGGGTACAACTACTGGCACATCAAACGACCCTTTCAGTGGGACTTTTCAATTATTTGGTGACCACGATATCTTTACCGGAGACTATGTGGAAAAGGGCTTTGGGACTGTTGCTTCTGAGGCTCGCTACAATTTGGATACAGTTGCATTTGAGATTGCTCTGGATAATTTTGATACTGGGCAAGACTTTACCGTTGTGTGGCAAGCAACTTCTCAGGTAGTAGCTCGGGGTGGAGAAACGTTTGCCGATGCCCAATTTTGGGATCCTATTGGTGGAACCCCTGGATCATTTTTTGAAGTTGGCCCAAGTTCTGTTTCTCCTGTACCCATCCCTGGTGCTGTTCTGTTATTTGGGACAGGTCTTGTCGGTCTTATGGGTGCAAAGGCCAGGGGCTGCCAAAATAAGACCTAAATCATTTACACTAACCGAGAAAAATTGGAGTTAAGCTTGTAAGGGTGGAAAAAGTGAAGCACATTCCGATTTTTCTCGGCTTCTTCTTGAGTTTCTGAAGAAGGTAAGGCTTTAGCAGCAAGCGACGACTCAACAAAGATTGTAAATCACGACGGCCATCAGCAATTAAATATACATACACTTTATTAATGACATTGTGATTCAGTATCCGATAAATAATTCTAGAAGGCTTAAAATTTATTTCGCGGCACTCTTTAGTCCCTAATGCCAGTAATGCAAGTGTTTCCTGGGTCTATTCATAGCAATGAACTTCATGCAATACTGCTTTTTACTTCACCATTATGGATAATAATCAAAGGCTGTTGTTCTGACAACGTCCGAATAATTTCTGAAGCATGGGATTTCAGATAGCTAATTGGTTTGATTTGACTGGATGATACAAGCTTATCTACTCCCACTGTGGAACGCCATTTTTTACAATTTATAAAGCACAAAGACATGCTCAATTAATTCAACATCTTGTTCAAGTCTGGCAGCCCCATCTTTAATCTGATCGACCAATTGTTGCTGCATCGATACAGCACGGGAAATAATGATTTCCAACTCAATTTTTCCGTCCAGATAATGAATTCTGAAATCATCAATTTCATAGCTCAGTTCAGCTAGATATTGTTTTAAATACGCCTGAACTTGTTTTCGGGTCAGTGACTTAATCTGTCCCTGTTTAAATTCGTCATCTTCGGGATCAATATGTACCAAAACATCAGCGACATCTTCAAATTGTGCTTTTAGATTATCCCTCACTGCATCACCGATCATATGGCCTTCGGATACGGTGATTTTAGGATCAACAACAATATGGGTATCAATGAATGAATCTTCGCCCATTTGCCGGGTTCTAAGCAAATGGATGCTGCGCACTCCCTCCGTTGCTTTTATTTTTTTCCGAATAGCATCGGTTTGAGTATCAGATAAAGAGGTATCCACCAGTTCTCTTATGCTCTCTAACATTAATGATAGGCCTATTTTTGCGACCATCAACGCGACTATTACCGCCGCAATTGCATCAGCAAAAGGATATCCATAAAAGACCGCCATGATTCCAAATAACACGACAATGGAAGAAATAGCGTCACTGCGATGATGCCAGGCATTGGCCAGTAGTAACTTGGAGCGGGTTTGTTTGGCCACACGTTTGGTGTATTGGTATAGCCATTCATTGGCCAGAATTGAAATGACCGCAATGATCAGCGTATTCCTGTCTGGTACCAGCAAAGTTTCGGGATGCAGAATTCGCTCAATAACATCCCAGGCTATGCCGCCCGCGATAACTATTAAACTGCCACCCAGCAACACCGTTGCCATCGTTTCAAAACGGCGATGTCCATACGGGTGATCATGGTCAGCCTCACGGCTACCCAATTTGATCGCTACGATTACAAACAAGTCACTTAGTAAATCGGATAGAGAATGTATGCCATCGGCAATCAATGCTTCGGAACGACCTACAATACCGAAGCCTATTTTGATACCTGCCAATATAATATTAACAAACGCTGCAATATAAGTGACTCGTGATTTAAGTCGGGTTACCTGATCTGCGTTGTGAGTTTTAGCCATTATTTGCCAACCTGTAAAATAATAATGTATTCACCACCATCATCATTGGCAACCTTCTCCAAAACCTGATGACCATTAATGCGACACCAAGCAGGAATATCCTGCATAACGCCTGGATCAGTGCAAATGACTTCCAATTGATCGCCAACCGATAATTGCTTAACTTTATCCTGGGTGCGAATTACGGGTAGTGGACATAGTAAACGCTTGGCATCAAGAACCTGTCGGCTCATACAAACCACTCCTGGGGAATCTCATTTGCTAATAAGGGTTTGACCTTGATAACTTTTTCAGTGCCATCCATATTTTGAATTTTTATATCCACTTGTTCTGCATCTCGCCCCTGGCCATAGCGAGCCGTAATTTGCGCCGCCAAGTGTAAATCATCATCAGAAAGTGTACCGTCCAGTAATGCCAAAGGGCCAGAATGACTAGTACAATTCATGCTGATAAAATCTTTTTTATAGCCTTGTAGGAACCGGCCTTCGCCTTCCTCTCTTGCTACCACCAGTTTAAAATTAGCTTTAGGCCGAATGTGCCGACCCACTTTTAATAGCATCACATCATCCAGAGTATATTCCTTATGGCCTCGCGTTTCCCACAAATCCACCAGTTTTTTGGAATAGCTTTTATCGGTAAGGAAGCAGCAACCGCCAGCAGGCTGGGCATAATCAACAAAACCATATTGTTCTGCCAATGCCATCTGTGGTTTGCGTGATCTGCCACTGAAGTCATACAGTTTCTCACGATTAATCCAACCTTCTTGCTCGGGTGAAGTTGCAGGTAAGTTTTTTGCACATAAAGGACGCAGCAAGCGATCATCGGCTCCAGACTCTTTAGCGACTACCGGCATGGTTTCTTTGCGTTGCGACATGGGTCGCTGGCCCATTACTTCACCGGTAATAATAAAATCAAAGTCATTTTCCTCTATCCATTGCTTAGCCTTGTTAACCATAAAGATTTTGCAATCCAGGCATGGATTCATATTAGCGCCATAGCCATGCTTGGGATTAATCAACACATCCTTGTATTCTTCAATGACATCAATGATATGCAGTTTTATGCCAAGCTGTTCCGCTACCCATAAGGAATTATTCCGTTTGGGCTTGGCTTTATCTTTCTGCCGAATTGCATGGGTATGGCCTTCAACACAAAATCCGGTGAAAAAATTAATCCCTTCGACATGCACACCCTGTTCCATCACCACCTTGGTCGCCAACATGGAATCAAGTCCACCAGAAATTAAGGATACTGCCTTACTTTGCTTACTCATTCTAAAAACACACAAATATTTGCTAAATTGGCCGCATTATACGCTTTTCAAACTGGTTATGAATGTAACTTCAGCTAAACTTACTGGGTATTATTAATCCGAATGGAAAAAGTATGGAATTAAAAGACTATTTGAAAATCCTCGTTGAAAAAGATGGTTCTGATTTGTATTTGACAGTAGATGCACCCCCAGCTGCCAAGTTTCAGGGTAGTTTAAAGCCTCTGGAAAACGAAAAATTAACTAAAGAACGGTTACACGAGATTGCATATAGTCTGATGAATGAAGATCAGCAAAAGGAATTTGAGCATGTGCCAGAAATGAATTTGGCGATTTCTGAACCCGGCATAGGGCGTTTCAGAATAAATATTTTTCAACAAAAAAACTGCCTGGCATTGGTCATCCGGAACATTAAAGTCGATATTCCCAATGCAGATGATCTTGGTTTGCCGCAAATATTAAAGAAAACCATTATGGAAAAGCGAGGGCTTGTTCTTTTTGTCGGCGGTACAGGTTCTGGAAAATCAACATCCTTGGCAGCCTTGATAGACCATCGAAACAGCACCTCGTCCGGTCATATTATTACTATCGAAGACCCCATTGAATATATACATCCTCATAAAAAATGCTTGGTTAACCAGCGAGAGGTCGGTGTTGATACCCTGAGCTACGAAGATGCATTGAAGAATACTTTGCGTCAAGCGCCTGATGTGATTTTAATCGGTGAAATCCGCTCTCAGGAGACCATGGAACATGCGTTGGCTTTTGCAGAAACAGGGCACTTATGCCTTTCGACATTACATGCCAACAATGCTAACCAGGCTTTGGACAGAATCATCAATTTCTTCCCGGAAGAGCGGCGCAATCAGTTATTACTGGATTTATCACTTAATCTGAAAGCCTTTGTTTCGCAACGTTTAGTTCCTACTGTGGATGGAAAACGAACAGCAGCTATTGAAATTCTGTTAGGAACCCAACTAGTGAAAGATCTGATTCACAAAGGCGACATCCATTTAATTAAAGAAGCGATGGAAAAATCAGAAAACATTGGCATGCAAACATTTGATAGTCATCTAATGCGCTTATTTAAAGAGGGAACAATCACTCTGGAAGAAGCCTTGCAAAATTCCGATTCCCCAAATAATCTAAAATTAAAAATCAATTTAAGTGAAGGCAGGGGTTCTGCTACCGAAGGGAAAGAGGGTGGTGAAAAATCAGGAACTAACGGTTTAGAACTGCAAGCCATTCACAAAGAGGAAGATGACGAACTGGAAAAAGAACACTAGCTCTACGTTTTAATGTATTGACCAAAAGCCCTCCGTGCAGAGGGAGGTTGGGTGAGGTGGAATAAAATAATTCTTTTATTTAATCCAAAAGATAAAATAAATATTGAATTTAATACTTTTTATTTCCCCTCACCCAACCTTCTTCCTCACGAGAGGGCTTTTTCTAGAGTAAAGGGTATGAGCAACCTGCTTAGCTCTGCATTACTTATAAAACCAGCAACCTCGCTTACTAATTTCCTATATAATTAGCCATTTTTTAACCAGCGAACTCTTAAGCATAGTGTCTAGCTCAAACAACGATTCATCTACTTTTCAGGGATTGATCCTGGCTTTACAGGAATATTGGTCTAATCAAGGATGTATATTACTGCAACCTTTGGATTTGGAAGTAGGCGCCGGAACTTTTCATCCCGCTACTTTCTTGCGTGCTATAGGCCCTGAGCCTTGGAGCACCGCTTATGTGCAACCTTCACGTCGTCCAACGGATGGTCGCTTTGGTGAGAACCCCAATCGCTTACAACATTATTATCAATATCAGGTTTTGCTGAAACCTTCTCCGGACAATATTCAGGAGTTGTATTTGGATTCTTTACGCCACCTGGGTCTAGATTTACTGGAACACGATGTCCGTTTTGTCGAAGATAATTGGGAGTCACCCACTCTGGGTGCCTGGGGCTTAGGTTGGGAAGTCTGGTTGAACGGTATGGAAGTTACGCAGTTTACTTATTTCCAACAGGTGGGCGGGCTGGAATGTAAGCCGGTCAGCGGTGAAATTACATACGGGTTAGAACGGATTGCCATGTATATACAAGGTGTCGAGAGCGTTTATGATTTAACCTGGACGAATACCCCGCAAGGTCGAGTCAGCTATGGCGATGTTTTTCATCAGAATGAAGTGGAAATGTCGACCTATAATTTTGATCTTGCTAATGTTGATTTTATGTTCAAGTGTTTTGACACCTACGAACAGGAATGTCAAAAGTTAATCGAGCAACATTTGGCCTTACCTGCTTACGAAATGGTACTGAAAGCTTCGCACACATTTAATTTGCTGGATGCCCGTCATGCAATATCAGTAACTGAACGGCAGCGCTATATATTAAGAGTACGGAATATGGCTAAATCGGTAGCCGAAACGTATTACCAAAGCAGGGAAGACCTAGGGTTTCCGATGTTAACCACGGAGGGAGTATAAGCATGGCTGATCAACAACATTTACTGTTTGAATTAGGTACAGAAGAACTACCCCCAAAGTCTTTGCTCAAATTAAGTCAGGCCTTGTTAACTAATATCACTAAAGGCTTGAAAGATGCAGGATTGAATTTTACTAAAGAGACGGCATACTCTACACCACGGCGACTGGCTGTTATCATCGAAAACCTGGACACAGCCCAGCCGGATAAACGGGTCGAAAAACGAGGGCCTGCCATTCAAGCTGCTTTTGCCGAAGATGGCACACCCAGCAAGGCGGCTGAAGGCTTTGCCAAAAGTTGTGGCACGTCAGTTGACCAACTGGAACGGTTGAAAACTGATAAAGGAGAATGGCTTTCGTATACTCAGGAAATTACCGGGCAATCAACCCAGGCACTTATCCCTGACATTATTAACCATAGCTTGTCTTTACTGCCCATAGCTAAAAAAATGCGCTGGGGTGCGAATAGTACTGAATTTGTTCGGCCTGTTCACTGGGCTGTTTTACTTTTCGGTCAGGAAGTGATCGCAACAGAAATACTGGGCGTGATGTCCGGTGCTGAAACTCAAGGGCATCGTTTTCATGCGCCCGAAAAAATTACGCTGACTCATCCAGAAGAATATTTAGAAACATTGTTACAACAGGGCAAAGTCATAGTCGATTTTGAGCAGCGGAAAAATATCATTCGGAATACTGCACAAAAAGCAGCGCAAGCTGTAAATAGCGTGGTACATATTGAAGAAGATCTGTTAGAAGAAATTACCGCTCTGAATGAATGGCCGGTTCCCATCACGGGAAACTTTGATGAAAAGTATCTGGCATTACCGGATGAATGTTTAATTACCACCATGCAAACCAACCAGAAGTATTTTCCGGTTATAGGTGAGGATGGTAAGTTACTACCGCATTTTATTACGTTTAGTAATATCGAAAGTACCCGGCCAGAATCTATTCAGCAGGGTAACGAGCGCGTGATTACTCCACGTTTGGCTGATGCAGAATTTTTCTGGAATCAAGACCGAAAGCAATCGCTTGAAGCTCGAACTAAAAGTCTATCCACCATCATTTTCCAGAAAAAACTGGGAACCCTTGCCGATAAAACCACTCGTGTTAGTCTGTTAGCTGAGTATATTGCCCAACAACTGGATGCTAGTGTTGTTTTAGCAAAACGTGCGGCGCAACTGGCCAAAACAGATTTAATGACGGAAATGGTGGGTGAGTTTCCAAGTCTGCAGGGTATTATGGGTCGTTATTATGCTGTAGCAGACCAAGAGCCTAAGGAAGTGGCGCTGGCTTTGGAAGAGCAGTATTTCCCTAAACAATCTGGCAGCCCAATTCCGGAAAGCCGTACCGGACAAATTCTTGCAATAGCAGAAAAAATGGATACCTTGACTGGTATTTTTAGCGCAGGATTGATCCCAACTGGAGACAAAGATCCTTATGCCTTGAGAAGGGCAACGCTGGGGGTTTTAAGGATCATTATTGAAGGTGAATTGCCGCTTAATATCCTGGACCTGCTTGATTTTTCTTTAACCCAGTTTAATCATGAATTTGACCTCAATGCCACACACTCCTTACTCAAGAATTTCATCTTTGAACGATTAAAACACTACAATCTGGAGCAAGGCTATACGGCTAATGAATTTGAAGCCGTGTTTGCGGTGTTACCTGAGCAACCGCTGGATTTCCAACAACGCTTACAAGCGGTAAAAGCATTCAGAGAGTTGCCAGAAGCAGAAAGCCTGGCTAGCGCCAATAAACGTATCCGTAATATTTTGAAAAAATCCGGTACTGCACAAAATTCTAACATTGGGGTATTGGTAGAAAAGGAAGAAATCAAACTACTGGAATCAGCCCAGGTGACTGCGAGCGAGGTCAAACCCTTACTGGAACAACATGATTATCAAGCGGCCTTAACTTGTTTGGCACAATTACGCAATGATGTTGATGCCTTTTTTGATCATGTCATGGTCATGTGTGATGATCCGGAACTTCGCGCCAACCGGCTCAGCTTATTGGCGATGCTGTCAGATCAATTTTTACAAATTGCCGATATTTCAAAGCTACAATCTTGATGATCCAAGACCGCTTTGTTTTACTTGATCGAGATGGAGTAATTAATCAGGATTCTGATTTTTTCATAAAATCTTCGGATGAGTGGCTGCCCATTCCAGGTAGCCTCGAAGCCATCGCTTTACTTAATAACCACGGCTATAGAGTCGCAGTCATTACCAATCAATCCGGTGTAGCTCGTGGCTTGTTCGATACAGAAACATTGGCGACGATTCACGACAAAATGTTAATCATGACAAGTGCTCAGGGCGGAAACATCACAGACATATATTATTGTCCTCATGGGCCTGATGATAACTGCGAGTGTCGAAAACCCAAACCTGGATTGTTGCATGAATTCAGCCAAGACCATAAAATAGATTTGGCAGGAATTTTCTGTATCGGCGATTCATTTAGAGATTTGCAAGCGGCCTGGGCCGTTGATGCTAATCCGCTGCTGGTAAAAACTGGCAAAGGACAAAGAACGCTTGAGGAAAACCCAAATCTTGATATACCAGTTTTTGCTGATCTTTATGCCGCAAGCCAATTTATAATTTCACAACCCTAAGTTATGGTTTATATTCGTTCTACCCTTTATTTTATTATCACGCTGACTATTACCACCATTTTTTTACCATTAATGCTGGTGTCGATAGTTTTACCTTTTTCCGTGCGTTATTTTATTGCCGCGTTATGGAGTCGTTTAGCACTTTGGAATTTAAAAATAATATGTGGCCTGAGCCATGAAATTACCGGACAGGAAAATATTCCAACTGATCGTAATGCTATCGTGCTTTGTAAGCATCAATCCGCTTGGGAAACCGTTGCTGTGCAGATAATGTTTCCCATGCATACTTTTCTGTTAAAAAAGGAATTACTTCGCTTACCGATCTGGGGCTGGGCATTGGCAACACTTGAGCCAATAGCTATTGACAGAAATAACAA
>VAPK010406450.1_pt1 | contig 18061 bp, 14 predicted proteins | sample 3395031 | NCBI WGS metagenome assembly VAPK01 (sample SAMN08290443, study PRJNA428436) | hydrothermal vent metagenome | isolation source: Deep-sea hydrothermal vent chimney 1 | place: Pacific Ocean: Juan De Fuca Ridge
AAATGTCTGAAATTCAAAACACCTTATGAAGTTTTTAAAGAACTGACCGGTGTCGATGTAAAAAAATTGATGGGTTATGCACTTATGACTTGAATTCAGGTAATTTTGATTTAAAGAATTTAGGATTTATGGGATAGAATCACTTAGCAATTAAGTTAAGAAAAGCAACATTACCTGTGGAAAGGTTAGCATAGTAAACAAAAAGGCTTTGTTATCACCTTCCCACTGAGAAGTTTTAACGCCATTCAAGGCAGAAAATATTAACCTACGTAGTAAACGATCTCAAATGCATTAAATAATGTATTAAAAAATTTATTTATCTGCTCCCAACTTCTTATTTAGTTGAGAGTAATCAGATTTTAGCTTAATAATTTGTAAGAAAGCTACTAATAGACCAATAACAATACCAGCAATTAACTCTATAGTGAGAGCAATAGTCAAAGGTAAAGAAATAGATGTAAAGCCTAAATTTATTTGTACAGAATGAAAATTAAGTACGGAAAAAATTAGCGCTATAACAAAAATTGCTACAAATACTATTAAGACAATAAATTTCATCAAAAAAACTGGAAGATTATCTAGTCAACAATTTTACATTTTTTACGAGAAGCATCTACTCTTTCTCGTAACTCTTTACCTGGCTTGAAATGGGGAACATATTTTTCAGTCAGTGATACTGCATCACCTGTTTTTGGATTTCGCCCCATTCTCGGTGCTCGATGATGTAATGAAAAACTTCCAAAACCTCTCACTTCAATCCTATCCCCAGCAGACAAAGATTCACTCATTTGCTCAATCACACATTTTACAGCTAATTCAACATCCTTTATTGCCAGGTGAGGAATTTTTTTAGTTAACGCTTCAATTAATTCTGATTTAGTCACATTCAAATCCTTAAAAAAGGAGGTACTGTAAATACCTCCACTTAAATATTATTTATCTAATTGTTTGAAGATGTCACCTAAGGTAGCTGAACCAGCATTTGCTTGTTGACCGTAGTCTTTCATAGCACTTACTTCGTCATCATTATCTTTAGCTTTAATTGATAATGAAATTGATTTTGTCTTTTTATCGACACCAATAAATTTGGCTTCAATCTCATCCCCTTCTTTCAATAATGTCCGCGCATCTTCTACACGATCACGTTGAATTTCTGAAGCACGTAGATACCCTTCTATATTTTCTGCTAATTCAATGACAGCACCTTTTGCATCAACAGATTTGATAACTCCTTTTACCATGCTACCTTTTTCATTAAAGGCAATATAATTTTGGAACGGATCTTGTTCTAGCTGCTTAATCCCTAAAGAGATACGTTCGCGTTCAGAGTCCACCGCCAAAATAACAGTTTCTACTTCATCCCCTTTTTTGTATTCACGAATAGCTTCTTCGTCATTTTCATTCCAGGTAATGTCAGAAGTGTGAACCAATCCATCAATTCCACCCTCAAGACCAATGAAAACACCAAAATCGGTAATAGATTTTATTTTACCTGAAATTTTGTCACCTTTGTTATGAGTTGCTGCAAACTCATCCCATGGATTTGTACGACATTGCTTCATACCCAGTGAAATACGACGACGCTCTTCATCAATTTCCAGCACCATTACTTCTATAGCGTCTCCTAACTGAACAACTTTAGATGGATTAACGTTTTTATTTGTCCAGTCCATTTCTGAAACGTGAACTAAACCTTCAACACCCTCTTCAATTTCTATAAAGCAACCGTAGTCAGTTAAGTTATTAACCTTACCTGATACTCTAGTAGCTGCAGGATAACGAGTAGCAATATCTTTCCATGGATCTTCACCCATTTGTTTCATTCCTAATGAAACACGTGTTTTTTCTTTGTCGTATTTAAGAACTTTTACTTCAATTTCTTGACCAATTTCAACACATTCAGATGGATGACGAACTCGACGCCATGCCATATCAGTAATATGAAGTAATCCATCTACACCACCTAAATCGATAAATGCACCGTAGTCTGTAAGGTTTTTAACAATACCTTTAACAACTATGCCATCTTCCAGAGTTTTCAGTAACTCATCTCTTTCTTCACTGTACTCTTTTTCAACAACAGCACGGCGAGAAAGAACGACATTATTTCTTTTTTGATCAATCTTGATGACTTTAAATTCAAGGTCACGATTTTCCAAAAATGTAGTATCTCTAATCGGACGAACATCAACCAGTGAACCTGGTAAAAATGCACGTAATGCACCTACAGCAACGGTAAAACCACCGCGTACTTTTCCATTAATGCGCCCAACAATAGTCTCTTCTGCTTCAAAGGCTTTTTCAAGTTCGCCCCAAGCTCTATTTTTCTTGGCTTTATCACGGGAAAGAAGCGTAGACCCTAACCCATCTTCAAACAAATCAAGTGCCACCTCGATTTCATCACCAATATTAACTTCCAGGTCACCATCCGGGCTTAAGAACTGCCATTTTGGGATAACACCTTCCGATTTTGCCTGCGCACTGACAATAACGAAATCGTTATCAATATCAATTACAGTTCCTATTAACATAGCACCTGGACGCATTTCCGTCTGGGCTAAACTCTCTTCAAACAATTCAGCAAAGCTTTCGCTCATTATTTTCTTTCCCACACTTGCATTACATGCTCCTATTATATGAATGACTGCACTCAAATTTCACAATGAAAATTAAGTGATTTTATTCATGGAACAAAACAAGCTCATTTAATCAAAGTTAAAAACAAAGTTATTCAACTGTTTTCACGATCATCGTAAAGGAGTATAGTTGAATAACCACCAATTTGGGTTCTATTGAACCCTTTTTATTACTTCCTCAATTACCTTTTCAATAGGTAAATCAGAAGAATCCAGATAAAAGGCATCCTCTGCCTTCTTTAATGGAGCATTTACACGCTCTTGATCTCTTTTATCCCGCGCTGCAATTTCGTCGGTTATTGCTACTAGATTAGCATTAAGCCCTTTCTCTTTCAACTGTTTATAACGCCTTCTCCCTCTTTCTTCAGCACTAGCTGTTAAAAAAACTTTCTTCTCTGCACCAGGGAAAACAACTGTCCCCATATCTCTGCCATCAGCAACAAGCCCAGGGGGCTGTTGAAAATCCATTTGCTTCTGTAACAAAACCGCCCGAACCTCAGGGTATACGGCAATAATAGATGCAGTATTACCTGTTGTTTCTGTAGCCAACTCTGAAGTAATATCCACTCCATCTAACTTGACAATAAGCTCACTTTTACAGTCAAACTCTAACGCCATTACCTCAGCAATTTGAACAAGTAAACTAATATTTGTGACATCTATCTTCTTTTTTAGCGCAGCGATTGCCAAAGATCGGTAAATAGATCCACTATCCAGATAATTCCAGCCTAATTGCTTTGCCACTGCTCGGCTAACTGTCCCTTTACCTGCTCCACTAGGACCATCAATTGTTAAGACGGGAATCGTTCTAATCATGTTACGTTTAATCCCAGTTTAGTTGCCAAATCACGAAACTCTGGAAAAGAAGTATTTACATTTTCACAATCTTTAATCGTAATTTGCGCAGTTGCTTTTAATCCTGCAATTGAAAATGACATTGCAATCCGATGATCTCCATGTGAATTAACTATACCGCCACCTATAGAATCTTTAGGTTTACCTTGAATCACCATTCCATCTTCTGTGGGTTGTGCATCAACACCTAATTCCTGTAACCCATCAGCCATCACTTGAATACGATCACTCTCTTTTACGCGCAACTCTTTAGCACCAGTCAATCGTGTCACACCTTCTGCACAGGCTGCAGCAACAAATAGAACAGGAAATTCGTCTATAGCTAACGGAACTGTATGTTCTGGAATATCAATTCCTTTTAATTGAGACGAAGTGACTCGTATATCTGCAACAGGCTCTCCACCAACGGAACGTTCATTTTGAATTTCAATATTTGCGCCCATTAACCGTAATATTTCTATAATTCCTGTTCGTGTAGGATTAATTCCAACATGTTTTAATGTCACATCCGAGTTTGGCGCAATAGATGCACCCACTAAAAAAAATGCCGCAGATGAAATATCACTAGGCACATCAATATCAGTCGCTGTTAATTTTCCATCCGCTGTAATACTGGCTTTATTTCCTTCCCTATGAACAGGATATGAAAAGCCATTCAACATTCTCTCAGTATGATCCCGTGTAGGAGCTGGTTCACTAACAGAGGTTTCGCCTTCTGCATACATTCCTGCCAATAACAAACAAGATTTAACCTGTGCGCTTGCCATCGGCATCATATAATTAATTGCCTTTAGATGAGGATTTCCTTTTATCTTCAAAGGAGCTGTACCACCTTCCTGCATTTCAATGTACGCTCCCATGGATGCTAAAGGATCAGTCACCCTTTTCATAGGTCGCGATGATAAGGAATGATCTCCTGTTAACTCTGTATTGAAAGATTGACCTGCTAACAAACCACTGAGAAGACGCATGGAAGTACCCGAATTACCAAGAGATAAAGGCTCTTTGGGTTCTTTTAACCCATGTTTTCCTACACCATAAATAGTTACTTCACCGTTTTCTGGTCCTTCAATTTTTACACCCATAGTGCGAAATGCCTGTAAGGTTGCTAAAGCATCTTCCGCATTTAAAAAACCTGTCACATGGGTTGTTCCTTCTGCCAATGATCCAAGCATAATAGAACGATGTGACATAGATTTATCTCCAGGCACTCTGATTGTTCCGCGTAAAAAACCGCCTGGCTGAATATTAAAAGAAATTGACTCGACCATTGTTATTGATTATCTAATTGATTAAGAAAACGTTGCCTAGCTGAATTAGCATACGAAAAAGTGTTAAAAAGTTGCTGACTTTCATTATTTTTCAGCATGTGTTCAATTCCTTTTAATTCATCTTGCAATTGCTGAACTAAAAGAATAAGTTCATTTTTATTTGCAAGACATATATCCTGCCACATCGTCGGATCACTGGATGCGATCCGAGTAAAATCTTTAAATCCACCCGCGGCATATTTAAAAATATCCACCTGCTCGTCTTTTTTCCCTAAAAGGTTTACCAATGAAAAGGCAAGAATATGAGGTAAATGACTGGTTGCGGCTAGCACTGTATCATGGTGTTCAGCATCCATAATTGAAACTATTGAACCTATTGCTTCCCAAAATTTTACAACTTTATTTAAAGCAGATTCATCGGTTGTTTGCACCGGCGTGACAAGCAAGCGTTTATTCTTAAACAAATCTGCTTTAGAAGCTTCAACACCACTTTTTTCAGCCCCTGCAATAGGGTGAGCGGGTACAAAATTGACAGGTACTTCGGTAAAAACAGCCTTAACTGCTTCTATTACACTGGCTTTGGTACTCCCTGCATCAGTATAGATTGTCTGCTCACTCCAAAAAGGTTGAAGTTGTTTAATTATGGCTTCTATCGCACCAACTGGCGTACAAATAATAACTAAATCTGCATTCTTGACGGCAGGTTCAATATCTACAAAATATTCATCAATCACACCCAATTCTTTAGCTGTGCGCAAATTACCAATACTTTTTTTACGACCAAAGCCCACAACTTTGGAACACAACCCTTGTTCCCGTGCCGCTCTAGCTATTGATCCACCAATCAGACCCACACCAATGATACAAATTTTGTTAAACATCAATCAACCAAAATACTATTTAATGCTTCAATAAAAAGTTGATTTTCCTGCTCTGTCCCAATACTAATCCTTAAATAGTTCGGCATTCCATAATTTGCAACGGGGCGTACAATGACACCTTTATTTAATAATGCATCGTAAATAGGTTGAGCCGCTTGATTTAAATCAACTGAAACAAAATTACCTGATGAAGGAATCCACGACAAACCTAACACTAAAAATGCATCGGTTAATTGCTTCATTCCGTGCTGATTGCAAGCAATCGTTTCGGATAAATATTCATCATCTGCCAAAGCCGCCTCAGCAGCGGCCAAAGCTAGCATATTATTATTAAATGGCTGACGAACACGATTTAGCATATCAGCAATACTGCTAGAAGACAGACCATACCCCATCCGTAAGCCTGCTAATCCATAAGCTTTAGAAAAAGTGCGTGTAATAATCAAGTTGGGATATTTTCCAAGACAACTAATAGAATCAAATCTGTCTTTGGGATTCACATACTCAAAATAAGCTTCATCCAGCACACATATCACCGTTTCAGGCAAAGCTGAGATAAATTTTTCTATTGCTTCTCCGCTCAATAAAGTCCCTGTTGGATTGTTAGGGTTTGCAATAAAGACTAATCGAGTATTTTTATTTACTAAAGCCAGCATTGCCTTTAAATCATGTCCATATTCTAAAGCAGATGAAACTCTAGCTGTAGCTCCTACCGCCTGAGTAACAAGAGGATAAACAGCAAAGGCATGTTCTGAAAAAATAACCTCCAAATCCGGTGTTAAAAAAGTTCTTGCCAGCAACTCTAAAATTTCATTAGAACCATTCCCTAAGGTAATTTGATCTGTTGAAATGTTTAATTTATTAGCCAAAGCCTGCTTCAACGAAAAACCATTTCCATCGGGATAACGTGAAAGATCAGCTAATGTATTTTGAATTGCTGTTAATGCTTTCGCTCCTGGCTCTAATGGATTTTCATTAGATGCCAGTTTCACAATATTGCTTAACCCCAGCTCTCGCTCCAGCTCTTCAACGGACTTTCCAGGTACATAAGGAACAAGTTTTTGCACACCTTTAATAGCAAGATCAGCTTGTATATCTATTTTCATCTACTTAAATCACTGCCTTTGGGTAAGAGCCTAAAATATTTAACCAATTGACATGTTTTTTTAATGACTCCAACGCACGACTTACATTTTCATCATCCTTATGACCGATAATATCTATAAAAAAAACATAATCCCAAAGTCCCTGTTTAGAAGGTCTTGACTCAATATGCGACATGCTGATTCCATGTTCGGCAAAAGGTAATAAAATATTATGTAATGAACCAGCTCTATTACCTGTTGATACCAATAAAGAAGTTCTATCTAAACCTGTAGACACAGGTTCTTGCTGACCAATAATTAAAAACCGTGTGGTATTATTAGATTCATCTTCGATATCCTTTTTTAAGATATTTAAACCATATAAATTAGCCGCCACTTCCCCAGCAATTGCCATTTTATCCTGATTTTCTTCCGCCATTTTAGCCGCTGCACTATTACTATTAACAGGGGTTTTCACAACATTAGGTAAATGAAGATCCAACCATTGTCGGCATTGAGCAAAGGATTGTTGATGAGAAAAAACCTCTGTAATATCACTTAATTTTTCTGCATGCCCCATTAAGTGATGATGTACTCTAATTTCAACTTCCCCACATATTTTTAACGAAGAGGTAATAAATCTATCCAATGTATGGTTGATTACACCTTCTGTAGAATTTTCTACGGGCACAACGCCAAATTGACAGTGCAGATTTTCTACCTCACTAAAAATATCATTAATCGTACTGACAGGCACTGTATTAATAGTTTGGCCAAAATGTTTAAACGTAGCCTGCTGAGTAAACGTACCTTCCGGCCCTAAAAAAGCTATATCTAATGGTTTTTCTAAAGCAAGACAAGAAGACATAAGTTCTCTGAATAACCTCACAGCGGAATCATTAGAAAGAGGCCCAGGATTTTTTTCCTTAATCCGGCGCAATACCAATGCTTCCCTGTCAGGGCGGTAAAAAGACCCGGTTTCGCCTGTAGAAATTTTCGTCCTTGCCACCTCCATTGCACAATTTGCACGCTGATTCATCAGCTCAAGTAGCTGACTATCTATCGTATCAATTTGGTCTCTTAATTCTGAAAGCGGGATTATATCTGTCATTGCTTTTTCAAAATATTAAGGGGGCGTGCATGGAATAAGTTCGACAACTGACGTAGGATTTTTGTTTGTCTTCAAGACGTAGCAACACAGAAGACGAACAAAAAGACAAGCTGGTTGTTGAAGTTATTTCGCGCATGTTCCTACCCATGCGTCCTTTCAAACTCATTCATAAATTCGATTAGAGCATCGACACCTTCTTCTGGCATGGCATTATAAATACTCGCACGCATCCCACCGACTAAACGATGCCCTTTTAACGCACTTAAACCATTTTCAGCCGCAAGACTTAAAAAGGGTTTGTCCAATTCTGTATCATCTAAAACAAACGGTACATTCATTCTTGACTGGTATTTGGTTTTTACTGGATTGCTATATAAAGCTGATCGCTCTATCGCTTGATACAACTTATTCGCTTTAACCTGGTTACGTTGCTCCATTGCAGCCAAGCCACCTAATTCTTTAATCCATTTCAACACTAGCCCAACTAAGTACCAATTGTAAGTTGCTGGTGTATTTAGCATTGAATCACTTTTGGCTTGTTGCGCATAATCAAAAACAGAAGGAATTCTTTTGTCCGCATGTCCTATTAAGTTATCTCTTACAATCACGACTGTGACACCAGAAGGCCCCATATTTTTTTGTGAACCCGCATAGATAATACCGAATTTACTCACGTCAAATTCACGCGACAAAATATTAGATGACATGTCACAGACCAATGGAATATCACCAAAGTCAGGAATATCTTGAAATTCAACACCCTGGATTGTTTCGTTATCTGTGTAATGCAAATAAGCAGCCTTCTCATCAACATTCCATTCGGCATAATCAGGAATATCAGTAAAATTTGATTGCTCAGCACTAGCGGAAACGATAACGTCGCAATAAAGCTGTGCCTCTTTTATTGCTTTTTTTGACCAAGCGCCGGTATTGATGTAACAAGCTTTGTCCTTACCACGTAAAATATTTTGTGGGATAAATGCAAACTGTCCTGTCGCACCACCTTGTAAAAACAAAATTTTATAATTCTCAGGAATATTCAACAATTCAATTAAATCTGCTTTTAACTCCTCGGCAACAGACATAAATTCTTTGCCACGATGGCTCATTTCCATCACCGACATCCCTGTACCACGCCAATCCAATAATTCTTCTCTTGCTTGCATCAATACCGGATCAGGCAAAGTAGACGGGCCTGCACTAAAATTATAAATTCTGCTCATTTACTCTTCGTCTCCTGAATTATCTTTTTCTTCATTATCGTTATCTTGTTCTTCGTCATCGTTATCATCTTCTCTGGCTTGAGAATCTACATCACTGATTTGTGCTGTAACTTCCTCAGCACCTTCTTCAATATCCTCTTCATCAGGTAAACCATCCACTCGATCAACCCCGACTACTTTTTCTTTTTTATCAAGCCGTATCACTCTAACTCCTTGAGTATTTCGACCTACGATAGATATTTCATTCACTCGTGTTCTGACTAAAATACCACCGCTTGTAATCAGCATAATTTCATCAGTTTCAGTTACCAATGTTGCTCCAACAACTGCACCATTACGATCAGAAGTCTGAATCGCTATCATGCCCTGTCCACCCCGTTTATGCCGGGTAAACTCTTTAAGTCGCGTTCTTTTACCGAAACCATTTTCAGTGATATTCAACACTGTACCTTCAGCAGCAATGATTAACGAGATCACCCTATGACCTTCTGGCAATCTTATTCCGCGTACACCAGTTGCCGTTCTACCCATTGAACGCACATCAGTTTCATTAAAACAATTAGCTTTCCCTGCGCTGCTAAACAACAAAATATTTTGCTGTCCATCTGTTACCGCAACACCAACCAAAGCATCATTTTCACGCAAATCTACAGCAATTTTTCCATTTGCACGTTGTTTTTCAAATTCTTTAAGCGGTGTCTTTTTTACTGTTCCAGCAGCGGTTGCCATAAAAATAAATTTATCCTCGCTGTATTCACGCACAGTCAACATTGCCTGGATCTTCTCGTCCTTATCTAAAGGTAATAAGTTAACAAACGGTTTCCCACGAGAACCACGACTCGCAACAGGAAGATTAAAGACCTTTAACCAATATACTTTACCGGCAGATGAAAAACATAAAATGGTATCGTGGGTGTTAGCGATAATCAGTTTTTCAACAAAATCTTCTTCTTTAGTCTTGGTTGCTGATTTACCTCTCCCTCCCCTGCGCTGGGCTTTATAATCATCTAAAGGCTGTGATTTTACATACCCTTCATGAGACATGGTCACGACCATATCTTCTTCAGTAATTAAATCCTCAGCAGACAAATCTAAATGATCTTGTAATATTTCCGTCCGTCTTTCATCGGCATATTGCTCTTTAATTTCTTCTAATTCTTCCCGAATAACTTCCATTAATCGAATATCACTGCCTAAAATTTCCAGATAACCATCAATCAATTCGAGTAATTCTTTATATTCCTTAACAATTTTATCTTGTTCTAAGCCTGTCAAACGATGTAATCGTAAATCAAGAATTGCCTGTGCCTGAGCCTCCGATAATTTATAGCTCCCGTCATGAGAACCATATTCAAGCGCCAAGTCATCAGGTCTGGTTCTATCTGCATCCGCATTCTCTAATAATGCTGCAACCATCCCTAATTGCCAGTCTCTGCCTAACAACTTTTGTTTTGCTTCTGCCGGATTTGCTGATGTCTTGATAAGCTCAATCATTTCATCAATATTTACCAATGCAATAGCAAGCCCTTCCAGAATATGTGCTCTATCGCGTGCTTTACGCAAGTTGTAAATGGTTCGGCGGGTGACAATTTCTCGCCGATGATTGATAAAGGCATCTAAAATATCTTTCAAACTCATGCAATAAGGACGGCCATCACGAATAGCTACCATATTGATCCCAAACACAGTTTGTAACTGCGTTTGCTTATACAAATTATTTAATACAACCTCAGGTACTTCACCTCTGCGCAGCTCAATCACCATACGCATTCCGTCCTTGTCTGACTCATCACGCAAATGACTAATCCCTTCTAATTTGGCATCTTTAACCATTTCGGCTATTTTTTCCAATAACCTGGCTTTATTCACCTGATATGGTAGCTCAGTGACAACGATTGATTGCCGCCCACCGTCACCAATGTCTTCAAAATGACAACGTGAACGTAAATGAATCCGCCCTCTTCCTGTCATATAGGCTTCCTTAATACCAGAAGCTCCATTAATAAACCCGGCAGTTGGAAAATCAGGGCCTGGTATGTATTGCATTAATTGGTCAAGAGATGCATCAGGACTGTCAATTAAAGCCAAACTGGCACTAATCACTTCATCAATATTATGAGGAGGAATATTTGTTGCCATTCCAACAGCAATACCCGATGAACCATTGACTAATAGTGTGGGTATTCGTGTAGGCATGACAGAAGGCTCAGACTCAGATTCATCGTAGTTAGCGATAAAATCAACCGTTTCCTTGTCGAGATCAGCCAAAATCTGATGTGCAATTTTCGCCATGCGAACTTCTGTATAACGCATCGCTGCTGGCGAATCCCCATCGACAGAACCAAAGTTACCTTGTCCATCAATCAACATATAACGCATTGAAAATGGCTGCGCCATCCGAACAATCGTGTCATACACTGCTGTATCGCCATGTGGATGATATTTACCAATCACATCACCAACCACACGTGCTGATTTTTTATAAGGTTTATTCCAATCATTTCCTAATACACTCATCGCATATAAAACACGCCGATGTACTGGTTTTAATCCATCCCTTACGTCTGGAAGTGCCCGACCTACAATCACACTCATTGCATAGTCAAGATATGACTGACTCATCTCATCTTCGAGATTAACTGGAATAATTTCTTTCGCGAATTCTGACATTGATCCGTTTAAAATAATTTATACTACTCAACAGTAGATATGTCCCTTCAAAATCTTAAAATCATTAAGTTTCTGAGAGCTGAAGAAATAAACATACTAACAAACCTTAAAATTATACCAAAGATATGAAATCAAATGGAGAAAGGTTCCAAACGTAAATAGCATAAAAAGGTAATTAATAACGTTTTTATGTATAGAGCAGTCTATTTTCGGTATAATTGTAGGATTAACCGTGCTCGCCTTGAGTAAAAAATAGAACAATTTAGTAAAAAACAAGCTGAAAACTGGAGCTTTTGAATGAACAATATGGTAAATACGGATGGTCAGGATCAAGAAGATATTGATCCGTTAGAAACGCAGGAGTGGGTTGACTCATTGCAATCGGTTCTGGAAAAGGAAGGTAAAGAACGAGCACATTTTCTAGTAGAAAAATTACTTACCACTGCCAGAAAAGCCGGTTCAGACATTCCTTTCAGTGCAAATACTGAATATCTCAATACTATTTCCGTAGAACAACAGCCGCAATTCCCCGGAGATACAACCATCGAGTCAAAAATCCACTCGTATATACGCTGGAATGCCATGATGATGGTATTAAGGGCGAATAAACACACTAATGTGGGTGGACATATTGCAAGTTTTGCTTCCGCAGCAACTTTATATGATGTGGGTCAAAACCATTTCTGGCATGCTGATACGGATGAGAAAGCAGGGGATTTAATTTTCTATCAAGGTCACTCTGCCCCCGGCATGTATGCACTTGCTTTTTTGCAAGGTCGATTATCTGAAGAACAAATGGATAATTTCCGCCAAGAAGTCAATGGAAATGGTCTGTCCTCTTATCCCCACCCTTGGTTAATGCCAGATTTTTGGCAATTCCCGACAGTTTCTATGGGTTTAGGCCCTATTATGTCAATTTATCAAGCTCGCTTTATGCGCTATTTGCAAGGACGAGGTTTTGCTGATAACTCGGAACGCAAAGTATGGGCGTTTCTGGGGGATGGTGAAACGGATGAACCTGAATCACTTGGTGCCATCGGTATGGCAGGAAGAGAAAAACTGGATAATCTGGTTTTTGTTGTTAACTGTAATTTACAACGCCTTGATGGGCCCGTTCGTGGGAATGGAAAAATTATTCAGGAACTCGAAGGTGAATTTCGCGGTGCTGGCTGGAACGTCATTAAATTAGTTTGGGGGCATTTATGGGATGCTCTGTTAACAAGAGACAAAGATGGACTCTTGGCAAAACGCATGATGGATTGCGTGGATGGAGACTATCAAACTTATAAATCTAAAGACGGCGCTTATGTCCGCGAACACTTCTTTAATACACCTGAATTACAAGAGATGGTTAAAGATTATTCCGATCAAGACCTCTGGAGTCTGGATCGTGGTGGACATGACCCTGCCAAAGTGTTTGCCGCCTACCATGCTGCATCCAACCACAAAGGTCAACCTACTGTTATTTTAGCCAAAACCATTAAAGGCTTTGGTATGGGTGCATCAGGTCAGGCACAAAACACCTCGCATCAACAGAAAAAAATGAGTACAGAATCGTTGCGCCGATTCAAAGAAAGGAATGCTCTGCCGATTAAAGATTCAGAAATAGAAGACTTACCTTATCTAAAATTTGAAGAAGGTTCTGTCGAATTAAACTATATGCTGGAGCGGCGTAAACTGTTAGGCGGCTTTATGCCAGCCAGAAGGACGCAAACAATTTCACTTGATGTTCCGGCTTTAGCTGATTTTAAGCCTTTGCTGGCTGGAACAGGTGAAGGGCATGAAAGCTCAACTACCATGGCATTTGTCAGGATGCTAGGCATTTTAGTTAAAGATAAAAATATTGGAAAACGTATTGTTCCGATTGTCCCTGATGAATCACGTACCTTTGGCATGGAAGGCATGTTCCGTCAGCTAGGCATCTGGTCGCAAGTTGGACAGCTCTATACACCTCAAGATGCTGAACAACTGATGTACTATAAAGAAGATAAACACGGACAGGTGTTACAAGAAGGTATCAATGAAGCGGGCGGCATGAGTGACTGGATAGCAGCAGGTACAGCCTATTCTGCACATGGTGTACCGATGATTCCTTTTTATATTTTTTATTCCATGTTTGGTTTTCAGCGTGTCGGCGATCTTATCTGGGCTGCTGGAGATCAATGTACGCGTGGCTTCTTATTAGGAGCAACCGCTGGCAGAACAACACTCAATGGCGAAGGACTACAGCATGAAGATGGACATAGTCAAATTTCTGCCAAAGTAGTCCCTAATTGCGTTTCTTATGACCCGACTTATGCTTATGAAGTCGCTGTCATCATTCAAGATGGTATGAAACGCATGTATGTCGAGCAGGAAAATATTTTCTATTACATCACTGTGATGAATGAAAGTTATGCACAACCTGCACTTCCTAAAGGTGTAGAGGAAGATATCCTAAAAGGCATGTATTTATTTCAGAAAGGCAAAAAGAATAACTCACCACGCGTTCAACTTATCGGCTCAGGTACTATTTTTATAGAAGCAGTAGAAGCCACTCAAATATTGCGTGATGACTGGAAAGTGGAAGCCGATTTATGGAGTTGCCCAAGTTTTAATGAATTGGCAAGAGATGGTGAGACTTGTGAGCGTTGGAACCGATTACATCCTACAGAAACTGCTAAAATATCTCATGTATCACGTTGCCTGAAAAATGCAAAAGGCCCAGTGATTGCAAGCACAGATTACACTCGTGCTTTTGCTGAACAAATTAGAGGGTATATTGCTGCTCCATACACTGTACTAGGAACCGATGGCTTTGGACGTTCTGATACACGAGAAAAGTTACGTAGTTTCTTTGAAGTGAATCGTTATCATATTGTCATAGCGGCCTTGAAAGCATTGGCAGACAATGGCGAGTTTGAATTGGCAAAAGTTGATGTTGCTATTGCAAAATATAATATTAATCCTGATGTTACAGCACCTTGGTTGGTCTAGAGTTTAAAAATATGAGTGAATTAGTTGAAATAAAAATACCTGATTTGGGTGGCGTAGACGAAGTCGAAGTTGTTGAAGTCTTGGTTCAGTCTGGCGATGCGGTTGAGCAAGAACAAACCTTAGCAGTAATGGAAAGCGACAAAGCAACAATAGATTTACCCGCCAGTGTTGCTGGAACCATTCAGGAAGTCATCATTAAAGTAGGCGATAAGGTTTCCCAAGATTCCTTGGTCGCTATGATTTTACCTAGTGCAAGTGATGCTTCCAATGAACCAGTTGCAGAGGAAAAATCGACTGAAAAACCTCCTGTAGAAAAGCAAGTTGAAAAGCAAACTGAGCCAGTTAAAGCCCCCTCCTCACCAGTAACTAAACAAACGCCTACAACCACAACCACTCAAAGCAGTAGCAAAGCACATGCAACACCCAGTGTAAGACTATTTGCCAGAGAGTTAGGTGTTGACCTCAGTAAAATAGATCAAGGAAGTGGTCGAAAAGGTAGGATTTTACGAGAAGATGTACAATCTTTTGTTAAAGACGTCATGTCGGGAGGAGCGCAACAAGGTGGTACAGCAATAGCACCAATCCCTGAAGTAGACTTTTCTCAATTCGGCGAAACAGAAATACAACCTCTAGGCAAGATTAAACGCTTGACCGGAGATCACATGGTACGCGTCTGTTTAAATCTACCCATGGTGACACAGCATGATGAAGCTGATATTACAGAAATGGAGGATTTTAGAAAAGCAACTAATTCAGGAGCACCAGAAATAAAATTAACAGGGCTGGTGTTCATTATTAAAGCATTGGTTTCTGCCCTCAATCAGTTTCCTCAATTTAACAGCTCCCTTTCTACTGATGGACAATCATTAATCTTAAAGAAATATTGCAATATCGGAATCGCTGTTGAAACGCCAAATGGTTTAGTCGTTCCCGTTATTCGCGATGCAGATACAATGAGTCTAAATCAATTGTCGGCTGAATTAGTCGAATTGAGTGGGAAAGCCAGAGAAGGGAAATTACCACCCTCAGCAATGCAAGGTGGAAGCATGTCTATTTCAAGTCTTGGCGGTATCGGTGGAACAGCATTCACCCCAATTGTAAATGCACCAGAAGTTGCTATTCTCGGTGTGAGTCGCTCAAAAATGCAACCCGTGTGGCAAGGCAGTGACTTTGTCCCTCGCTTAATGCTTCCGTTAGATTTAACTTACGATCATCGCGTCATTGATGGCGCTGAAGCAGCCCGATTTTTAGTCGCTATTACTCAATACCTGAGTGATATCCGTCGCTTATTACTATAGCCACAGAGAATTATCGATATGACAGAGTTAGAAACAGAAGTATTAGTATTAGGTGGTGGACCGGGTGGTTATACTGCCGCTTTTCGGGCAGCTGATTTAGGTAAAAAAGTAACCTTGATTGAGCGTTATCCAGTGATTGGCGGTGTTTGCCTTAATGTAGGTTGTATTCCGTCAAAAGCCTTGTTACACATGGCACAGATTATCCATGAGGTGGATGAAGTCGATCATCACGGCATCAGTTACGGTAAACCAAGTTTTGATTTGGATAAAATCAGAAAATGGAAAGAAAGCGTTACTCAGACATTAAATACTGGACTTGCTGGATTGATTAAACAACGTAAAATCACTCTGGTTCATGGGATCGGTTCATTCGACTCTGCAAATTCATTAATTGTAGAAACAGATAAAGGTTCTCAAAAAATAAATTTTCAAAGCGCAGTCATTGCAGCTGGATCACAAGCAACAAAAATTCCTGTTTTTCCAAATGATGACCCCCGACTTTGGGATTCAACCGATGCACTCAATTTACAGGAAATACCGAAAAAACTCCTGATTGTAGGTGGTGGAATTATTGGTCTGGAAATGGCAACCGTTTATCATGCGCTAGGTTCAGAAATTAGCGTTGTTGAGCTGATGGATCAAATTATTCCAGGCTGTGATGCCGATTTAGTACGTCCCTTATACAAACGTATTAAAAAACAATATAAAAATATCTGGTTAGAAGCAAAAGTAGAAGAAATCAAAGCCCTGAAAAAAGGATTAAAAGTTACTTTTTCTGGAGGCAGCGCACCTGAATCAGAAACCTTTGATGCTGTGTTAGTTGCCGTTGGACGACGCCCCAATGGATTAAAAATTGGTGCAGATAAAGCAGGAGTTAACGTCGATAAAATGGGATTTATCAATGTAAACAAACAGCAACAAACCAATGTTGCTCATATCTTTGCGATAGGTGACATAGCTGGTAACCCTATGCTTGCCCACAAAGCAGTGCATGAAGGGAAAGTAGCAGCAGAAGTTATTTCTGGTATTAAAGCAGGATTTGATGCATTAACAATTCCAGCAGTTGCATACACTGACCCCGAAGTAACCTGGATGGGCTTAACTGAAAATCAGGCAAAGCAAGACGGAATTAAATATGAAAAAGCCTCTTTTCCATGGGCAGCAAGTGGACGCTCATTAAGCTTAGGTAGAAATGAAGGCCTAACAAAAATATTATGCGATAAAGAAACAGGCAGAATACTGGGTGCTGGCATGGTAGGCCCCAACGCAGGGGAACTGATTGCGGAAGCCGTTGTCGCGTTAGAAATGGGAGCAGATGCAGAAGATATTGGACTTTCTATACACCCCCATCCATCGCTGTCTGAAACATTCGGTTTTGCCGCTGAAATGATTACAGGCACAATTACAGATTTATATATCAAAAAAAAATAAAGAGGAAGACTGATGGCAATTGATGACCAAGGATTTAAAAATGCACTTAAATTATGGGCAAGCGGGGTCACTGTAGTCACCTCAAATTCTGAAAAATATGGGTTAAGAGGCATGACAGCCACTTCTTTTAGCAGCGTTTCTTTAGAGCCACCACAAATATTAGTTTGTATTAATAAATCTGCCGATACTGGCGATGCAGTACTTGAGGGTAAATCCTTTACCGTGAACATTTTAAACTCAGAGCAACAGGAAGTTTCAAATCAATTTGCTGGTGGAGCAAGTCAAGAAAAACGTTTTGCTAATATCAATTGGCATAAAGGTGAAACAGGATCACCAGTTTTTGATGATGCACTGGCTTCAGTTGAGTGTACTGTCGTTGAGCAAGTTATAGCAGGAACTCATTGGGTCATCATTGGTGAAGTACAAAATGCAATGTGTAATTCTGGTAAGCCATTATTATATTTTGACTCTTCTTATTGTGAATTAAAAAAATAAATCAGGTCACTCGTCACTATAAATACAAGAATAAATGGATTGAGAAATGTCTAAAGCCATGAAAAACATCACCCAACCTTACCCCACAGCATTTCAGGTTCGGATAGTCAAAGAGAGAAAAGAAAGAAG
>VAPK010587878.1_pt1 | contig 18034 bp, 14 predicted proteins | sample 3395031 | NCBI WGS metagenome assembly VAPK01 (sample SAMN08290443, study PRJNA428436) | hydrothermal vent metagenome | isolation source: Deep-sea hydrothermal vent chimney 1 | place: Pacific Ocean: Juan De Fuca Ridge
ATATTCATTTTTATAACCCCGTAGCTGATGCCCTCACGAATTTCCTCTACACTTGATCCAGAGCCACCGTGAAAAACGAAATCGATATGGTTGTGTTCGACACCATATTTTTTTGAGATATATTCTTGTGAATTTTTAAGAATTTTTGGTGTAAGCTTTACATTGCCCGGCTTGTATACCCCATGAACGTTGCCAAATGCAGCTGCAATGGTAAACCTAGGGCTCACTTTTGAAAGCTCTTCGTAGGCATAGCCCACTTCTTCAGGCTGTGTATATAGTTTTGAATCGTCTACATCTGAATTATCGACCCCATCTTCTTCACCTCCAGTGATGCCCAATTCTATTTCTAAGGTCATGTTCATTTTGCTCATTCGCTCTAAATATCCTTTGCAGATTTCGATATTCTCTTCAAGAGGCTCTTCTGATAGATCGATCATGTGCGAACTGAACAAAGGTTTTCCAGTTTCTTTAAAATGCTTTTCACTGGCATCTAAAAGACCATCGATCCAAGGTAGTAATTTTTTAGCGCAGTGATCTGTATGTAAAATTACCGTTGCACCATAGGCCTCGGCCAATTGATGTACATGCTTTGCGCCTGCCACTGCACCTTGAACGGCAGCATTCTGGTTCTCGTTCGACAAACCTTTGCCTGCATTGAATTGCGCACCTCCATTTGAGAATTGTAATATTACAGGGGCATTTAAAGCCGCGGCAGTTTCTAATACGCCATTGATGGTATTAGACCCTATTACATTTACCGCCGGAAGGGCAAACCCCTTCTCTTTTGCGTAATTGAAAATTTCTTGAACTTCATCACCTGTGGCAACGCCCGGTTTAATATTATGTGCCATAATGTATAGTCTGTTTGTTTTAATAATGAACGGGGCAAAAGTAGTAAATTATAATTCGCTAAAAGGGATAGTTTATGCCAATTTGCAAAACGGAATGGCCAAAATTATAATCTCTAAACCATCTTTTTGAAGTTTCTTCGGCCGGGTTATAAGTTTTAAAACCCAAATCGCCCCTGAGCACGAAATAGGTAAAATCATAGCGAATGCCAAAACCAGATCCCAAGGCAATATCTTTCAAAGAACTTATACCATTGAAGGTAGCTTCTGGGTCATCTACATTGTCAAAAACATTCCAAATGTTTCCTGCATCGGCAAAAAATGCGCCTTTGAAATTTCCAACAATCGGAAAACGGTATTCAAGATTCAAGGCTATTTTAAGATTGGCCTCGTTAAAATCGTTTATGGCATCTGTTCTTCCCGGGCCAAGGGAATAAGGTCGCCAAGCACGGTTGTCGTTAGAACCTCCACCAAAATAACTTCGTACGAAGGGTATGTTATCCGAGTTTCCGTAAGGTATTGCGATACCAAAGAAACTTCGAAAGGCTAAAACGTTGGTGCGTGAGAAATCCCAATATTTGACATAATCGAACTCGGTTTTTACGTACTGTGAATAGGCCACATCAAAAACTAATAGGTCGTTGTCTCTCTCATCGAACGGAATGATATATGAAAGGGCCGAAAGTAGATTACCAGCACTTTCAATTTTAAACCTAAATTTATAGAAATTATTATCGGTCAGGCCTTTTCTGTTATTTTTGGTAAAAGTGTAATTACTGGCAAAAATCAAATTGTCTTCGGTCAATCTTTCTCGGCGTTCTTCTATTCTACTAACATCAATGAACTGTTCAGGTGTAGAAGTAACCTGATTTTCTAGAATAGCCTGAATAAAACGCTCTGTACCCCTCGGTATGTTCAAATGACCATCTTCGCCATAAGAATCGGCTAAAAGGGGTTCGGTCTTGAAACCGTCTGCAATGTCATCTAATTTGGTATATGTATTTCTATACACGTTGAAGAACCGGTCAGTGTTTACATTTCGAACAAATTGAACGTTCAGTAATTCTACGGCATCTTTTTTGAATTCAGAGGGTGTCCAATTATAGCCCAAGACGGCATTGAAGGTTCGTTTGTCCAATCCAATATTTTGTTGAGAGCTAGCCCCTAATGTCGCTCGGGTTCTTGGCAACATATAGTTGGGAATAAACTTTTTGGTATTGATAAAAGGTAGCCATATTCTCGGAAAATCAAGGTTCAGATCGGCGCCAAACTCTAAAATATTGAAAAACCGATTGTCTTGAATACTGGGGTCGCTTGACGAGCCAACGTTCATACGGCCCGAAAGGCTAAGATTTTCTGCTCCCTTAAATAGGTTCCTCCATTGCAAAGAGGGGCCAAATGCAAGCCCTACGGTTTGAATATTCGAGTGTGTAACATCTAGATTAGAGCTAAAAGAATATTTGGGTCGTTCGGATAAATAGATGTTGGCGGTCAGGTTTGTTTGAGTACTGTCTTCCACAAAGGCGATAGATGGGTATTTAAAAACATTGAGATTCGCGATTTGCCTATAGGTTCTTACCCGATTTAAATCACTGTACACACTATCTTTAGAAAAGAAAACAGCATCGGTCAATGTTTCTGGTTTAAAACGTAGTTTACCTCTGTAGAAAATGGTGTAGTCGCCGTAGCGTTTAAATTGAAGGTCCCTATTGCTTTTGTCAAAAAGGTAATCAGTATATATATTAATTTTGTCAAATCTGAAAACCCTGTACTCAGAAGTCGTTATCGAGTTTTCGTTTCTTTTTTTTAGGTTGTCGATTTTGAGCTTTATATTCATCTTTCGGTCGTCGCCCAACTTGGTAGTATCACTGATCACATCATAACTGATGGCACTTTCTTGAAAATTCCATACGCCGTTATTTCGAAAAATAGTGGTCAACCGTTCCCTTTCGTTGTTAAAGTTTTCAAGGTCGAATTGTTGCCCTGATTTTACAAAAGATTCCTTTTTGACCACATTGTAGATAGAATCTATCGCCTTTGACGAAATATCTTGGTAAACTGAATCTAAAACATAAGGTTCGCCCAAGCTTATTTCATAATTTACCGCTACACGTCGCTTCTTATCAAGGCTATCGATCTTGTACGATGTGGTATTGTTGAAAAATCCCTTTGTTCTATAGTACGCACTTAATCTTTTCAGGGTTTTTTGGGTTCGCAGCGTATCTAAGGTTGCAGGTGCTTCCCCTATGTTTTTCAGCCATTCACTCATGCCTTTCACCACAAACGATTCACCTAACCGGCCGACTTGTTTTTTCGATAAAAATCGTTCTAACCGTTGCTTTCGTTTCTCTTTACGATACAACCAATCTTGAAATGAGGAGTCAGGGTTTACCTTGGCAAGGTTGTATAGATTAAGCCTTAACGGATACCCCAACAAGGTGCTGTTGCGTTTTTGAACAATAAGGTTTTCGATATTCTCATCAACGACCTTCTCGCCATCGGTATGAATACTGTTCTTTGTGATTAAAAGTTCGTTTCCTTCAACTCTCTTAAGTGAGTTGCACGAGGAGATTGCGACCACTAAAAATAATAAACTTATTTTAGCACTGCTTTTTCCGATGCGCAAAGGAATCCTCATAGAAATCAAAAATACATTATTTGTATGGTTGTTAAAAGCCAAATAAAACTTATAAAAAGCTTACAGCAAAAAAAGTGCCGAATTCAATATGGCTTGTTTGTGGTTGAGGGTATTAAAACCATTCAAGAAATATCAGCCTCTGATTTTAAGGTTTATAAAATTTACAGCACTGATTTAAAGCTATTTGACAAAAGTGGGGTTGAGTTGATTTCGCAAGCTGAATTAAAACAAATGTCGGGTCTGAAAACGCCCAATACCATTTTGGGCGTTTTTCATGTACCAAAGCCTAAGAAACTTGATTTTAAAGATTGGATATTGGTGTTGGACGCCATACGTGACCCTGGTAATTTGGGCACTATTATTCGTTTGTGCGATTGGTTCGGTATTCAACATATTGTGTGTTCGCACAATACCGTTGATTGCTACAACCCTAAGGTGTTACAGGCTACAATGGGTTCTATAGTAAGGGTGAATATGGTATATACCGACCTTGGCTTTTTCTTGAAAAATGTCAGCATACCTATTTATGGGGCTTTTATGGATGGAGTTTCCATTTATAACTGCCAACTGCCTAAAAAGGGTATTTTGATATTAGGAAACGAGGCCAATGGAATTTCTAAAGAGGTTGAAAAAACAATATCCCAAAAAATAAGTATTCCACAATCGGGAAGTATTACCACAGAGAGTTTGAACGTTGCCACTGCAGTGGCTATTCTCTTGAATGAGTTGAGAAGATCCTAAACTGAAGAAGCCTCTCGCCTTTAGGTGAATTTATTCGAAAGTAAAATTGATAAAAAGTCCACGGGTTCGCATGGCTTCGATATTGCCCGTCCAAGGGCTGTTGGGGTCATTGTCACGTACCAGTTCGTCGGTTATGCCGAAAATACCACGAATCGATGGGGTAAATTTGAAATATTCCAAGTAAAAATCAATACCGAAACCAAGCTCATAGTTATATCCCCATTTCTTCATTCGAAAAGTACCCGACGAATTATCGTCTAAACTATCTTCATTACTGCCCAGGTTCATTGATGTTGATGCCCCGGCCACAACAAATGGTTTCCAATTACCAAATCTTCGTGTGTTGAATTTCAATAACACCGGAAAATTGATATAGGTCGATTTAACTTCTCTAATAGCATCTCTTTCTTCATCGAAACCTGTAAAGCCTAAAGAACGGGAATTATAGGCCAGACCCGGTTCAAAACGTACATCTAAAAATTCATTGACGCGCATTTCACCAATAAGGCCCACGGTGAACCCTGTTGATTTAATCACTTGAACATCAGTGTTGTCTTTGCCCAAGTCGTTTTTGTATTCAAACCTGAAACCATAGCGGTTTAAGCCCAAATAATACCCGTAGTTCAAGAACTTCTTGTCCATATTCTCTTTATTGAGAATGGGTTTGTCTTTGAATTGGGCCATTGCCGGCTGGCATAAGAACAGTAGACCTGCAAAAAGAAAAAGAATCGTCTTCATAGATTATTTAGTGGCTATGTAAATACTGGCGACCCCAAATGTTTGGGGTTTGTCCGCTACATCTATAAACCCGATTTTGCGCAAAATATTGTTGAAGTCCTCACCATGCGGAAAAACCGCTGCCGATTCTGATAAATAGGCATAGGCAGAACGGTCTTTAGAAAAAATCTTACCAATCGCCGGTAGTATATATTTAGTGTACAAACGATAACCCCGTTTGTACGGGGTTTTGGTCGGCACCGAGGTTTCCAGTACCACAAAGGTACCACTTGGTTTCAGTACCCTGTATATTTCTTCCAACCCTTTGCTCAATGTCTCAAAATTGCGAACCCCAAATGCAACGGTTACGGCATCGAAAGAATCTTCTTGAAAAGGTAGGTCTTCACTATCGCCAACCACCATTTCTATAATATTTCCTAAATTTTTATTGGCTACCTTGTTTTTTCCCACTTCCAACATTCCCGAAGAAATATCCAGACCAATGATTTTTTCGGCACCTGTTTCGACCAAGTTTATGGCGAGATCACCGGTTCCGGTAGCAATATCAAGAATATTTACGGGCTTTTTTGTTTTTAAAATGGCAACGACACGTTTTCGCCATTTAATATCAATACCGAAAGAAATGACCCGATTAAGGCCATCGTAATTGGTAGAAATGGCATCGAACATTTTGGTTACCTGCTCTTTTTTGCCTAGTTCAGAATCTTTATAGGGGATAACTTTTTTGGACATCACCGGTAATTTTTCGCCAAAGATACACTATAATGGGTTGAGGTTGTACCATTCTAATTGTACAGTAAAGTGTGGTGTCTTGTGTTTAAATAGTTGGCTGTTTTTAGTGGCACATAATAATTTTGCGTAATTTTGCGTTGCAAATAGAAGCAAACTTTTCTTGACATGTGCCGTAAAAAAGCCGATGTGCCCAAAGTGGCTTTTTTTTCTGATTTGAGGGTGAGAATAGGTGTTCTTGCCGTGAACAACAATAATTGGTATTAGATGAAAATCATAATAGCCGGTGCTGGTGAAGTAGGCTTTCATTTGGCAAAATTACTCTCTTACGAATCACAGGATATTACTCTGATCGATACGAACAAAGAGAGCCTGACCTATGCCGATAATCATTTAGATATTCGTGTTTTAAGGGGTGATGCCACGTCGATATCGGTTCTAAAAGATGCCCAAGTAGAAAACTCAAATCTCGTAATTGGGGTTACTTCTTCCGAGACCACCAATATTACCCTTTGTATGCTAGCGAAACAATTGGGTAGTGAAAGAACGATCGCAAGAATATCGAACACCGAGTTTATCGACTGCAAGGATACCATCAAATTTGAAGAGCTCGGTATCGATGAACTGATATCGCCCGAAGAATTGGCGGCTGCTGAAATTCAGATGTTGTTGAGCCAGTCTGCCTTTAATGACACCCATGAGTTTGAAGATGGCGCTTTGATTATGATCGGGGTATCATTGTCGGCCTCTGCACCTTTTGTTGGTAAAATGGTCAAAGAGGCCGCTAACATTTTTTCTGAACTACATTTTATGCCCATCGCCCTGCAAAGAACGGGCACACAATATACTGTGATACCAAGAGGGGATACATTTTTTAAAGAAGGCGATCAAGTGTATTTTATTACCACCAAAGAAGGAGTTGATGAGCTTTACAAACTTACCGGAAAAAAGAAAGAAGAAATAAAGAACGTTATGATTCTTGGTGGTAGTAAAGTCGGTTTTAAGACTACAAGGGATTTGTGTGCAAAAAAATTCAATGTAAAGCTCATTGAGAAAAACAAGGAGAAAGCCTTTGACCTCGCCGATGACCTGCCCAATGCCCTGGTGATTCATGGCGATGGAAGAAATGTTGAGCTGTTAGAAGAAGAAAGCCTTGAATCAATGGACGCCTTTATAGCAGTGACCGGAAACTCTGAAACCAATATCATGTCATGCCTAGTGGCAAAATCAAAACATATTAAAAAGACCATAGCGCTGGTAGAGAATATGGACTATTTTCAATTGTCGCACTCTATCGGTATCGACACCTTGATCAATAAAAAGCTACTGGCGGCCAATAATATTTTTAGGCATGTCAGACAAGGTGATGTGGTGGCATTGATGCGTTTGAACAATTTGAACACCGAGATTTTAGAATTTGTGGTAAAACCAAATTCAAAAGTGACCGGTAAGGTCATTCGAGATCTTGATTTTCCGAAAGCAGCTACAATTGGGGGCGTGGTTCGTGACGGCAAAGGTATAATTGCCCTAGGTGGCTTTGAGATAAAAGATGGTGATAGGGTAGTGGTCTGTTGTTTGCCCGAAGTGATACCATTAATTGAAAGGCTATTTTTATAGTACCGAACTAACCGTACAATGAAATTTGAAAATATAATATATGCCCATTTTATCAGTAAGGTCATAGCTTCCAAATGATGGTTTGTGATGAAACTTAATTCCAAAATAATAGTGCATATCATGGGGTTGCTTTTGCTCTTCAACGGGGGCTTTATGATCCTGGCAACTGTTGTGAGCGGTATTTATAAAGATGGGGCAACATTTGACATTGGTTTGGCATCGGTCGTTACGATGATCGTGGGCGCAACATCAATGTTCTTTACACGAAATCACAGAAAAGAGGTAAAACAAAAAGAAGGGTACATCATCGTTACCTTTGGGTGGATCGCATTGTCGATTTCAGGTATGCTGCCGTATTTGTTCTCAGGGGCTATCCCCGGTGTGACCAATGCTTTTTTTGAAACCGTATCGGGCTATACCACAACAGGCGCCTCTATAGTAGACGATATTGAAGCCTTGCCCGAGGGCATTCTTCTATGGCGGAGCATCACACATTGGATCGGTGGCATGGGCATCATCGTATTGGCCATTGCCATATTGCCCCTGTTGGGCATCGGTGGCATGCAATTGTTCGCCGCTGAGGCTCCTGGCCCTAGTGCTGATAAACTGCACCCTAGAATAACCGATACCGCAAAACGACTTTGGTATATTTATTTTGGGTATACCGTTGCCGAAACATTATTGCTGAAATTGGCGGGCATGAATTTTTTCGATGCAGTGAACCATGCCATGGCCACCCTGTCCACAGGTGGGTTTTCTACTAAAAATGCAAGCCTGGCCTATTGGAACAATACGCCTGCGATTCAATATATCGTTATATTTTTTATGTTCTTGGCTGGCAGTAATTTCGTTCTCAGCTATTATGCCTTTAAAGGCAAGGTACAGCGTGTTCTTCATGACGAAGAGTTTAAGTATTACGGTGGGTTTACACTGATATTTTCCATAGTGGCCGCCATCGTCATCTATTCTCAAGCCAATGTGCCTGTTTCAGACTACCACCCTATGGTTTTAGGACAGGGCGAAAGTTCAATTCGGCACGCCCTCTTTCAAGTAATTGCCGTAATAACCACCACAGGGTTTGTTACCGCCGATTTTACCAGTTGGACACCCTTTTTAACGATTCTGTTCTTCGGACTCATGTTCTTAGGTGGCTCGGCAGGTTCAACCGCTGGCGGAATAAAAGTAATGCGCCATTTGTTGATCATAAAAAACGGACTTCTGGAATTTAAGCGCACACTTCACCCAAATGCGGTTATACCCGTGCGGTATAACAACAAGACCGTTAAGGAGCATATTGTCTATAATATCATTGCCTTTTTTGTACTCTATATGTTGCTTTTTATCATTGGTGCATTGGTATTGGGCGCCTTGGGCCTAGATTTTGAAACCGCCATCGGCGGTGCAGCCTCCTCTTTGGGCAATGTGGGGCCGGCCTTTGGCGACCTGAACCCTTTGAGTAATTTCAATGGCCTGCCCGCACTCGGTAAATGGTGGTGCGCATTTTTGATGCTCGCAGGTAGGCTAGAACTCTTTACGGTGCTTATTTTGTTTACCCCTTATTTTTGGAGGAAGATGTGATCTAGCAGAATTAAGGTGCTAACAGTTACTCTAGAAGTTTTTAGGGCGAGACACAGTGTCTTGTTTAGCTTCGTCGCTCGAATAAAAAAGGCACTCAAAGTATTATAACATCCGCACGACTAAAGCAATTAGTGTTAATTAATTGAATTAAATGAAATATTTTATGTAAATTGCTTGAATATCGTAACGAAAATGATACAAAATTTTATACCCAGATCGCTTTTAAAAGACTTTGAGCGGCATACAAGGCCGCAGAAAGTATTGATTCTTTTAGGTGCTAGAAGAGTTGGTAAAACTGAATTGATAAAGAAGTATCTTGAAAAATACGACAAGAACGATTATTTGCTGTTTAATGGTGATGATCAAAGAACCTTAGATGCCTTTGCCGAAAGAAGTCTTGTAAATTACAAACGAATAATAGGCTCATATAAACTTGTTGTAATAGACGAGGCACAAAAAATACCTGAAATAGGATTGAAACTAAAATTGATTGTAGATGAAATTAAGGGTATTAGGGTTATAGCCACAGGGTCATCAATGTTCGATTTGAGAAATAAACTAGGTGAACCCTTGGTGGGGAGAGAACATACCCTTCAATTATACCCATTAGCTCAGTTAGAATTCTCGCCTCAAGAAAATTATTTAGATACCAAAGCAAAACTTGAAGAACGGTTGATTTTTGGATCCTATCCCGAATTAGAGATTTATGCTGACTGGGCCGAAAAAGCTACCTATTTAGAAAGCATAGTAAATTCATATCTTTTACGTGATATTCTTGAATTTGAAGGCATTAAAAAAGCTAACAAAATCATGGATTTATTGCGTTTGATTGCTTTTCAAATAGGCAAAGAAGTAAATATTGAAGAACTGGCCAACAGTTTAAAAGGTATATCTAGAAATACAGTGGAAAACTATTTAGATCTTTTATCAAAGGTATTTATCATCTATAATGTTAGAGGTTTTAGCAGAAACCTACGAAAAGAAATAACAAAAACCAGCCGTTGGTATTTTTATGACAATGGTATTCGAAATGCCATAATCAGAAATTTTAATAGGTTGGATTATAGAATGGACAAAGGAGAGCTGTTTGAGAATTATCTAATGAGTGAACGTATCAAGTACAATAGCTATAACTACAAGCGTACAAACTATTATTTTTGGCGAACCTACGATCAGCAAGAACTTGATTTGGTCGAAGAGGCCGCAGGGCAATTACGTGCATATGAGTTTAAATGGAATACTAAGAAAAAAGTAAAGTGTCCAGGGGCATGGCAAAAAGCATATCCCAAGGCCGAGTTTCATGTTATTAATACTGATAATTACATTGATTTTATTACATAAACCGACAAGAAAAAGCCCCGCTAGTTTTTAGAGTGATACATTAAATTTTTTTAACTTAGCGAGGTCTGGTGGCAAAAGCATCGGACTATTTTTATTCTAGTGCTACCAACTATCTGAACGAGAATGGTAAAATTAATGTTACGCTCTTGGATAACCCCGTAATCGATGTTTTAAAACCCAATAGTTTTTGGAAGAGTATTTCTTGGTAGATTATAATGTGTGGGCGAAGTCATAAACTTTGAAGAGCAGAATATTTGTAATTAAGTTAGTTGGTTTATTGCTTACTCATAACGGTACGAAGTTGCAAACTTCGCACAGCAGGCTAGCTTGTTTGTGGCCGCCAGTTTTAAACTGGCGGTAGCTGGGGCTTTTTTTTGAATCCAGAAAAATTTTCTATCAGCCGTAGATTTCCCCATAGTTTATTAATCTCAACACCTCGATTACCAATTCCTACCATCGAATTCACTTTACAAAGCTCATTTTTATTAACCTCGTCACTCACAATTGAGTATAATAAACCACTTATATGACCTTGGTTGATTAATATTTTTTTTCCATTGAATCCTATTCTAAGATTCATTGTGAACTCTAAAGTGTCCTCGATTTCATCACCATGTAGTAAGGCGCATCTAATAGATTTATATAATATCTCGCTCCAGATTACATTTTTTTCGTCTATTTTAAAAGAGATCAAAGCTCCATTTTCAGACATTAAACTACCTCCACTCGCAAATTGATAAATAAATGATTCATACTCTTTTGCAAATTTCATAATTCGTTTACCAACACCTAGTTTCGGATATTTTTTCTTAGCAGTCCTATCTAGAGCAATTGAAAGTTGAATCAATGCATTTTCAAAATCATTTTCAGATAAATGTCGAATAGCGGTATCCACTCTTTTACTGACAGTAGTTGGTTTGTTGTACATGAATTTACAAGAATATTTTTGAATTATACCCCTCCTCCTGTCTTGTCCTTGAAGCAAATTTTCAATCAAAAAACGTTATAACACCGCTTTAATCCTAGAAACAGCCTCTCGCAGTTCTTTTTCCGCCGCCGCATAAGAAATACGAATACAGTTTGGGTTGCCGAATGCTTCCCCCGTTACCGTGGCCACATTGGCATGTTCTAAAAGATATAGTGCAAAGTCAGAAGCGTTATTGATGGTAACCCCGTTCAGGGTTTTCCCAAAGAAACTAGAAACATCAGGAAATACATAAAAAGCACCTTCGGGTATGTTGAGGTTAAAACCATCTATTTGCCCTAAGAGTTCTAAGATAAGGTCGCGTCTTCTGTGAAACTCATCGATCATGAATTTTATCTTGCTAACAGGCGCTTCTAAAGCTGCAATGGTCGCACGTTGCCCAATGGCGTTAGCGCCACTGGTAATTTGACCCTGAAATTTGGTGCAGGCTTTTGCAATCCAGTCCGTTGCGCCTATATAACCAATACGCCAGCCCGTCATGGCGAATGCTTTTGACACCCCGTTTACGGTGATGGTCCTATCGTACATGCCATCAATTGAAGCGATGCTAATATGTTCGTCCCTAAAATTAATGTGTTCGTATATTTCATCAGACACTATAAAAATATTGGAGTGATTTCTTAAGACCCCTGCCAAACCTTCTAGTTCTTCTTGGCTGTACACTGAGCCACTGGGGTTGCAGGGTGAACTGAACCACATCATTTTGGTCTTGGGCGTTATGGCGGCCTCAAGTTGTTTGGGGGTCATTTTAAAATCGGTATCGATACTGGTCGGTACTTCTACGGGAACGCCTCCTGCCAGTTTTACGATATCGCTATAACTTACCCAATATGGGGCGGGTAGAATTACTTCATCGCCTTCGTTGAGCATGACCATGGCCACGTTCGCCAATGATTGTTTGGCACCGGTAGAAACCACGATTTGGTTCAATGCGTAATCTAGCTTGTTATCTCGTTTGAATTTGTTTGAAATGGCTTGTTTCAAATCGGCATAGCCATCAACGGGCGAGTAGCTACTATAATTGTCGTCAATGGCCTGTTTGGCCTCATCTTTGATAAAATCAGGAATGTTGAAATCGGGTTCCCCTAGGCTCAGGCCGATGATATCTTTGCCTTCGTTACGTAGTTCACGTGCTTTTGCCGCCATAGCCAATGTGGCCGAAGTAGACATATTGTTGATTCTCTCGGATAAATGATGCTTCATGGTCGTTGCAGTTTACTAGTATTGTAATTGAGGCTGTTTGCCCAATTCACGTAAATGTTTGAAGTGCGAAATTATTGCTTTTCTGGTAGTTTTGTATTCATTGTACGGTAAATTAAACTCCTTTGCCGTCTCTTTCACGATCTTTGCAATTTTTGTGTAATGTACATGACTGATGTTCGGAAAAATATGGTGCTCCACCTGATGGTTCAAACCGCCGGTAAACCAGTTTACGATTCGGTTTTTAGTGCCAAAATTCACTGTGGTGAGCAGTTGATGAACTGCCCAGGTGTTTTTCATATTGCCCTTTTCATCGGGTAGGGGCGTTTCGGCCTCATCAACGATATGCGCTAACTGAAAGGTGACACTTAAAATGACCCCGGCAACATAGTGCATGATAAAAAAGCCCAACAATATTTTGTACCAAGCAATATCGAGCAGCAACATAGGCAGCACGATCCATATCGCGATGTAAAGCGATTTTGTAATGACCAACGTGCTCCAGTTGATTGTAGCACTTGGTAATTTTCCGTATGATAGTTTACGCTTCATGTAGCGGTACATCTGCTGAAAATCAGTGGTAATGACCCAATTGAAGGTCAGTAATCCATATAATAAAACAGAATAATAATGTTGGAATTTATGGTGTTTTTTCCATTGGGTATGCTCTGAAAACCGTAGAATTCGACCGGCTTCCATATCTTCATCATGCTCATGAATGTTTGTATAAGTGTGGTGTAGCACATTGTGCTGAACCTGCCAGTTGTACACGTTGCCCGCTAAAATATAAATACTGCCCCCCATTATTTTGTTGACCCATTTTTTGTTGGAATAAGAATTGTGGTTTCCATCGTGCATCACGTTCATGCCAACACCAGCCATACCCACGCCCATCACTAAGGTCAATAGTAAATTCGCCCAAATGGGAAGCCCTAAGGTGAGAATCAAAAAGTACGGTGCTAAGAACAAAGTAAACATTATTATTGTTTTCAAATGCAATCGCCAGTTACCCGTTTTCTTGAGTTTATTTTCCTTAAAATAAGCGTTTACCCTTTTGTTCAAGGTCTTGAAAAATTGGGTGGGGTCTTTTCTAGGGAATTTGATTGTAGTACTGTCCATAATTTGTGAACTATTTTAGGTAAAGGTACGGCAATTGCCACGTAATAGATATAAAAGCTTTCTTAAAAAAAGGAAATTTTTATAACTGTGAATATACTATTTTTGTTGAAATTTATAAGTGGATGGGCGTAGAAATTATTTTTGATTTTTTTCCTGACTTGACTGAGGATCAACAAGAGCAATTTCGCCTACTTGAAAGCTTGTATCAAGACTGGAATCAAAAGATAAATGTAGTATCACGTAAAGATATCGATGAACTTTACCTGCGTCACGTACTCCATTCTCTCGGCATTGCGAAAATTCAACGATTTCTGCCCGAAAGCAGTGTTTTGGATGTTGGCACGGGAGGAGGTTTTCCGGGTATTCCGTTGGCGATTCTTTTTCCTGAAACGCAATTCACCATGGTAGATGCCATTGGTAAAAAAATAAAAGTGGTGCAAGAGGTGATCGATGGTCTGCAATTGAGGAATGCCAAAGCAGTGCATTCAAGGGTTGAGGATATTGAAGGGCAGTTTGATTTTATCGTGAGCAGAGCGGTAGCAGCGATGCCGACCTTTGTGAGATGGACGAAGGCCAGAATCAAAAAAGAATCTATCCACGAAAGAAGAAACGGAATTTTATATTTAAAGGGAGGCGATTTGACCGAAGAACTCAAAGGCTATAGAACGACCGAAATTTTTGATTTGGCAGACTATTTTAAACAAGATTTTTTTGAAACCAAAAAGGTGGTCTACTTACCATTGAAGTTCAAGGGCTGATCTACAGCCTCAATATTCTATTGAACGAATATCGGCAGTTTTTAGCATAGTTCTTAACGTACCCGGGTATATTTTTAATGCTGAAATCCTTTCTTTTGTTCTCGGTATTGGGGGGTGTGTTTGTTTTCATAAAGCATATTTCAGGACGGGTCAGGAACAGAATCAACAATTCGTTTACAATTACATAACGTTAAATTTACATTGATATTTTAAAAAATCCAAATAAAAACTCTGTAATAGTCTGATAATGATTACCTAACACACTATTTTTATTAGAATTTAATTCAAAGTATAATGCCCGTATCGTTTTTTAAACACGGGCATACTTTCGAGTTACAAACAACTATCCTAAGAAGGGATATCTATAGTCTTCTGGAGTTACAAAAGTTTCTTTTATCAATCGTGGCGATACCCAGCGTAATAGGTTTTGAGCAGAACCAGCCTTGTCATTTGTGCCAGAGGCCCGCGCGCCGCCAAAAGGTTGTTGCCCAACTACCGCACCCGTAGGTTTATCATTGACATAGAAATTTCCGGCGCAATTTTGGAGTGCTTTTGTAGCCTCTTCAATAGCGTAGCGATCTGTTGAAAGTACCGCTCCCGTAAGTGCGTACTCTGAAGTACTGTCTACCAGTTTTAAGGTTTTTTTCCAGTCCTTGTCCTCATATACGTAAATAGTGACCACCGGGCCGAAGAGCTCTGTTTCCATGGTGGTGTACTTAGGGTCGGTAGTAACTATTACGGTAGGTTCTATAAAGTAACCTTTTGATTTATTATATCCGCCACCGGCAAATACTTTTGCATTTTTATCTTTTTTGGCCTGGTCGATATATGTTGCCAATTTATCAAAAGAACCTTCATGAATAACAGCTGTAACAAAGTTGGACATGTCTTCGGGTGAGCCAGGTTTTTTTATCGATTGGATATCTTTTTTCACCAGATCCAAGATTTTCTTTGATGTCGATTTTGGAAGGTATACCCTAGAAGCCGCACTACATTTTTGGCCTTGAAATTCAAAAGCACCACGCACTATCGCTGTAGCAACTTGCTCGGGTTTTGCCGATGGATGTGCCACAATAAAATCTTTACCGCCCGTTTCACCAACTATCTTGGGGTAGGTTTTATAGCTGTGAATATTGTTTCCGATCTGTTTCCACAATTCTTTGAAAACAAAAGTGGATCCCGTAAAATGGAGGCCAGCAAAATCAGGACTCCCCAAAACGGTTTCGGTGATCATTACGGGGTCTCCGTAAATGACATTGATGACTCCGTCGGGTAGGCCCGCTTCTTTGAAAATATCTACGATTACCTTTGCCGAAAAAACTTGGCTGTCACTGGGTTTCCAGATGACGACATTACCCATCATGGCCGCACTGGCAGGTAGGTTGCCAGCGATGGCGGTAAAATTGAAGGGGGTGATCGCATAAACAAACCCTTCTAAAGGGCGATATTCCACCCTGTTCCAAATGCCTTCTGAAGAAGTGGGTTGTTCTTGGTATATCTGCGACATATATTCCACATTGAACCGAAGAAAATCAATGAATTCACAGGCGGCATCTATCTCTGCCTGATGAATTGTTTTTGATTGGGCGATCATGGTCGCGGCATTGATCTTTGCGCGATATGGCCCAGCGATGAGGTCTGCGGCTTTTAGAAAAACGGCAGCTCTTTGTTCCCAAGTTAGATTGGCCCAAGCAGTTCTTGACTGCAATGCATTTTTTATGGCCTTGGCGACATGTTCTTTTTCAGCTATATGGTATTTGCCCACAATGTGCTTATGGTCGTGAGGAGGTGACATGGGCTTTGTGTTTCCCGTTTTTATTTCTTCGTTCCCGATATATAGCGGCACCTCTACCTTACCTTTGAAATATGCTTTGTATTGTTTTAAAACGGCTGCTCTTTCAGGGCTGCCAGGGGCGAAACCCATAATGGGTTCGTTGATTGCTTTTGGTACTTGAAAAAAACCTTTTGGCATACTACTTTCTTTTGAGTTTTATAGATATCTCAAAGGTACTAAAAGGGAATTCCATTAAAAATAAAAAAGGAGTTAAAAGAAAGATTAGTTCAGTGCGAACGGAGCACTATATTTAAAGGTGGGAATGTAGACCCTGAATTTTTCGGTAGAACTGAAGTTCACCATATTGTAATACCCTTTCATGGCACCTATGGGCGAGGCCAACAGGCAGCCTGAATTGTAGGTATGCGACTCACCGGGCTTGATTACCGGTTTTTTGCCGATAACGCCTTCACCATCTAAAACCTCTAATTCATTTAGGGCATCATAAATCTCCCAATGACGTGATGTCAATTGAACGGAATCTTTACTTTGGTTTTCAATAGTAATGGTATAACCAAACGCAAAATGCATCTTGTAATTTTTAAAGAACGTGCCTTCGAAATTAGTCTGAACCGATATTTTTATGCCTTTGGTAACTTGTGTGATCATAGATTTGATGCTAATAAGTGAAAATACTTCCCATTGAAAAAAGAACCATTGCCAAGATTGCTAAAATAAAAAAAATCCAATTAAGGAAAAGAAATTTGGCCATAGTTTTAAAAAAGCTTTGAAGATAGAATTTGCGCATTGCCCAAAATAGGTATATTAAAAAAACAATAATAAAAAACAAACTACTGTCAATAGTAAATACCGAGTCAATCAAAAAGCTTATAATGAGCAAGATAAACAACAATGAGGTATTGTGAAAGCTAAAGATAAGATGATCGGTGTAATTGTATTTTTTTCTGATGTACGCCAACCAAATGAACAACGTAAAGAACGGAAGTAGAAAAAACAGGGCAAAAGGCATCTTTGAAATCATGCTACTCATAAAACTACCTGGTTGCCTTTGGAATTTTAAAAAACTTTTTGCGGCATTGAACGAGAATCTGTTCACGTACGATTCCCCAATGCCGTATTTCGAATAAACCTCAGTTATGTCGCCGATTTTTTGCTTTCTTATTAGGGTGCTGAAGAATTCTCTTTTTTTGTTAAATCGGCCCCAAAAAGATTTTTCCTCTAGATCTTTGAAATAACCTGCTGGATTCAGTAGAATCAATGAGTCTCTTTTTTTTAGGTCTTCGGCTATTTTCTGCCCTATTTGTATAGAATCCAACGTTTTTATAAATGCTTCATCCTCCTCGTTTTTGGTACCATCGCTATCTGAGGAGAAAGAGAAAGCGCCATCTGGGCCAAAAAAACTATTATCACGGCCCTTGCCAAAACGGTCAAGTTCTGAAAAATCACCACTGACATTCAACATCAAAAAATAGATGATGGCCAAACTCAATAAAAACCGAAACGGATTTGTATACGAGATCCTTTTGCCGTTAATATAATCCCTAGTAATCTTTCCTGGCCGTAACAGTAGTGCCGATAAGGTCTTTAATAGTTTGGAGTCGTAGGAAATAATGCTGGAAAAAAACTCATCAAAGAAGTCTTTCAGACTAAGTTTTTTTGTGCTATTCGCCTGTGAGCAGTTTGGGCAGAACTTGTCGCTTATATCGAGTGGATGACCACAATTGGTGCATTCCGTTCCACGGTACTGAAGTTGGTACCTGCCTTTTTGGTATATTGTTGGTTTGTCGTTGTCCATCATAGTAAATGATAGATAAATATAGGCTAATTACTGATATTTCTAGAATTGGCCGAACCAACACCGATGATACTGTCATAAAGGTCACCGAATTTTCGATAATAGACCAATACCAGATAGGTGTTCTCGGTAAAATGGAAATTGCCCGAAAC
>VAPK010189228.1_pt1 | contig 18019 bp, 18 predicted proteins | sample 3395031 | NCBI WGS metagenome assembly VAPK01 (sample SAMN08290443, study PRJNA428436) | hydrothermal vent metagenome | isolation source: Deep-sea hydrothermal vent chimney 1 | place: Pacific Ocean: Juan De Fuca Ridge
CCGGAACCAGAAGCTACCGCCGTCATAAACGGAATTGATTGAACCAAAGAATCTGTCGTCAGTCCTTTGCCAGAAAATTTAATCAGTAAAGTTTGTGCCAAATACAAAGCACAAAGAGAACTAGCTAATATGGTCAGCGTTGCCCAGAAATAGCTAACCGATAACTCGCCACGCCACTGCCATACAAAGTTGCGACACCTTTGAAATTATCATTAGCCCCATTGGCATAACTAAGAAAACAAACTGAAACAAATAATAGTATTAGCATTCTTCCACCTCTATGTTTAACTTAGGAAAGTACAACCTTATTTATTTTTCATTCCTTATCCACGGCGCCATGCGTGATATTTACCCAACCACTTCAACACGCCTTGTGGTGCATGCTTACGTTTCCATACCCCCGCCACGTATTTATTAGCCTCTGCCATGGTGGGATAAATATGAATAGTGCCTAAAATTTTATTCAGACCAATGCCATGTTTCATGGCTAACACAAACTCAGCAATCAAATCACCGGCATGATCACCCACAATGGTAACGCCCAGTATTTTATCTTTACCCGGTCGGGTTAGAACTTTCACAAAGCCATGTGCTTCACTGTCTGCTATCGCTCTATCAAGATCATCAATACCATAACTGACTACTTCATAAGGAATTTTTTGTTCCTTAGCTTCTTGCTCATTCAGGCCTACCCTCGCCACTTCTGGATCAGTAAAAGTCGACCATGGAATGACAGAATAATCAGTTTTAAATCGCTTAAATTGACCGAATAGAGCATTTGCCGCTGCATACCAAGCCTGATGGGCTGCTGTATGGGTAAACTGATACGGCCCAGCGACATCGCCACAAGCATAAATATTCGGATAATTGGTTTCCTGAAATACATTGGTTTCAATGGTTTTCCGTGATGACAGGGTAATACCTAGTTCTTCAACACCGTATCCATTCACATTAGCAGCTCGACCAATGGCAACCAAAACTTCATCGAAAGGAATTTTAACGAGCTGTCCTTCATATTCAGCAATCATTATTTTTTCACCATTTTCTATAACAAATTCTTTTGCCGTATGTTCAACCCTAATATCGACACCTTCTTCTTTAAATTTTGCCATCACTGCTGCTGAAACATCGGGGTCTTCCCTAATCATAATCCGTGGAAGCATTTCAACTTGAGTGACTTGGCTCCCTAAACGTGCGAAACTTTGCGTCAATTCGCAACCGATAGGGCCTCCTCCCAACACTAACAATCGTTTGGGTAATTCTCTGAGATTCCAGACATTATCTGATGTTAACGGCTTAACCTGGTCAAGACCTGGTATGGGAGGTACAAATGGGCGCGCACCAGCTGCAATAACAATAGATTGAGTCGTTAAGGTTTTAACTCCTTCGGCAGTTTTAACTTGTACTTCCCAAGGCGAAATAATTTTAGCGTCCCCTTCTACAATATCTACGCCGAGTTCTGTATAACGTTCAATTGAGTCATGCGGTTCTACCTTTTTAATTACATTTTGTACTCGATCCATCACTTCTGCAAAATCAAACTCCACACTCGCTTTTTTTATACCAAATTCTTTAGAACGCTTTATGTGTGAAAGATATTTAGCTGATCGAATTAATGCTTTTGAAGGGACACAACCCGTATTTAGGCAATCACCCCCCATTTTATGTTTTTCAATCAACGTCACTTTGGCTTTAACTGCTGCTGCTATATAAGAAGTTACCAATCCACCAGAACCTGCACCAATAACGATCAAGTTATTATCAAATTGTTTTGGTTTATTCCATTGTTTATACACTTGTACTTTTTTCATAGTTTCGATGATTTTTTTAGCTAATAAAGGAAAAACACCTAATAAGACAAAGGAACCTAATAGAGTAGGAGATAAAATATCTGATAATGAATTTATGTTCGCTAACTGCGTCCCTGCATTAACATAAATAATCGTTCCCACTAACATACCTAACTGGCTTACCCAAAAAAATGTCCACACTTTTAATGCCGTTAACCCCATGGTCAAATTGATCATAAAGAAAGGAAATACGGGTACTAGGCGTAAAGTAAATAAGTAAAAAGCACCATCACGTTCAATGCCTTCATTGATAGCTTTTAAACGCTTACCAAATCGCGAATTAACAGTATCGCGAAATAAAAATCGTGCGCCCAAAAAAGCTAGGGTTGCACCAATGGTTGAAGCAAAAGATACTATGACTGTTCCCCATAGTAAGCCATAGAGTGCACCACCTGCTAATGTTAGGATTGTTGCACCTGGCAGTGATAAACCAGTAACAGCCACATAAACCAACACATAAAGACCTATAGATAACAAAAGATGTTCTCTGCGATAAGATTCAATCGCTGCCTGTTGAGATTTCAACGCCTCCAACGATAGGTATTGATGAAAATCAAAAATAAAAAAAGCGGCTATTAATGTCGTTATAACGACTATCAACAATATTTTTGGCATTTCAAGAAATCCTCTCTATTTTTTTGGCTCCCTGATCCTGACACACTATTGCTAACCATAAAATCAAGCCAAATCGCCCTAAATGTTTTAACATAATAAATTCCTTTGAAATATCGATACTGATTGTTGGTCGATTGATTAGACAATTTCTTACAGAATTTGAAAAATTTTCCTCTCTCTGATTGTCATGCAGATTAACATTAGAAAAAGATTGCGGCTATAGCACACCTTATTCTCATCTCCGATAGGGACGAGAGTTTAATAATAATCCAAAAGTTTGACGCAGGTTTTTATTCGTATTCAACTAACACAATAGATCTGTGTTGGCAGAGTAATACAAAAAGAAATTGCAGAGAAACCAGACAGTTTCCAAGATTACCTAACGCGACCTACTAACGACATAGCTAGCAGCACAAAAAACAATAACACTCGGTAAAATAGCCATTATCATTGGGTTTAATCCGTAAATTAATCCGACATGTCCCGCTATTTTGTCAAAAATGTTAAATAGCATGGCTATCACAATGCCAATCATTAACCGTCCCCCAGTACCTGCCGACCGTTTCACACCAACAACAAAAGGAATAGAAACCATCAACATAACAAGTATAATAAATGGATTGACTAATCGACTCCAAAAAGCCAACTCAAATGTCTTGGACTTCTGATTGTTTTGTTTTAGAAAAGTAATGTACATGTATAAATCATATAGCGACATATTCTCTGGCTTTACAACAACGATATCCAGTAAATCTGGATCAATTGAGGTCGTCCATTGCTTTTGATCGATATTCTCCGCTGTAATTTTTTGTTCAGAAATTTTTGTCTGTTTTATACCCTCCATGCGCCATTGATTTCCACCTAAGTAAGTCCCTTTATCTACATGCTTTGCTGATGTTAAATGTCCTTCCTCATTAACATCATAAGTATATATATCGGCAAGCTTTCCCTTTTCAATTATTTTGCGTACGTTAATGTATCGATTATTTTCCCTTAACCATATTCCATAGCGAGAACTTAAAACAACCTCATTATGCTTAGCCTTTGTTTTTATCATTTGTGCAGTTCGCTCCGCTTCTGGCGCAATAAACTCGCCAATAAATAAAGCTAAAACGACCAAAATACCACCTGCGAGCATCACCGATTTAATCACCCAGAAAACAGATAGACCTGCAGCACGCATAGCAACTATTTCCCTGTTATTAGCCATTGCGCCTACGACAAATAAACTCCCCAATAAGGCTGCTGATGGAATCAATTCGTACATAACCCTAGGTGAAGTTAAAGCAACATAAGTGATGACTTTTGTTAAGCCATAATTCCCTTCACCAAGATATTTTAATTCATCACTCAAGGTAAATAAATTAAAAAGAGTTAACAGTAATATGAGTGCTACAACTGAGCCTTTTAAAACCTCTTTAACGATATACCACGTTAAAACATTCATTAATTCTTACCTTTAAGCGTATTGATGATCCATTTCAAACCATACAATCTAATCAACAATATAATGCCTAAAATTAACAACAATAAATACACGCCAAAATAACCAACAGGGACTGGAATAACTTTATTTACCACCCAACTGTGAGCGACTCGGTTTAAATTGCCATAGATAAAATAAATTGCAAAAGCAATGCCTAAACTGCCATAAACCCCGCTTCTTGGTGATAGCTTAGCTAAGGGAACAGCTATAAAACTTAACCAAATAACCCCCAAAGGTACCGACAATCTACTCTGCAATTCTGCAATATCTGGCAACTCTTTAGAATGCCATATCTCAGCAGTTGACTTTCCATCAAGTTTTTTCTGAAGTATTGATGTTTTATTCTCTATTCTAACGGCATATTCGGTAAATTTTTCGATAATAAAATCCAATTCGCCAGGCACACCCTGAATCCTCTCCCCCTGTTCTAATACCAGATACAAGCCACCTGGAAGATATTTCATTTGTCCATATTTTGCATTAATAATACCTTGCCTGTTACCCGATGTGGTTTGTGCAAACACATTGTGCATACGTTTATTTTTATCCACATGTTCGGCATAAAAAACCAGGTCGCCATTTCTGAATTCACTGAATCGACCTGCTGTTATTCCTCTTGATTCAATAGCCATCAAATCATCATGCAACTGCTGCCTCATTTTAGCTTCTGCCCAAGGAGTGGTAATCATTGAAAAACCAGCTGCCACAATACAAAGAGGAATAATCAACAAAAAAACTGATCGATAAATAGTTACAGCCCCTCCCCCAGCGGAAGCAATGGCAGCCATTTCCTGATCCTTATACATTCTGCCTAAAACCATTAATACCGCCATAAAAATTGCAGCCGGTAAAAAGGAACTGATCGCTGTCACTGTATTTAAGCCTAAAATGGTTAATACTGTTTCATTAGAAATACTTCCTTCAATTGCTTTTCCTAAAACTTTAATAAATTTACGGCTAACAATAATAATGACGATAACTGACAAAACTGCAATGACTGTTTTAAATAAATCAGCCACTATCATTTTGTCCAATACAGAAATTAATCCATAGGACTTAACTTTCTGTTTTTTTTGCTTCTTAATACTCAAACCAAACTCACCTCAAAAAAACTCATGTATAATTTATACTATATAAATAATCTTTCTTACAAAACACACTTATGGAATATTCTATAGAAACCTTGCCCTTTGACAAAGTACAATCTGAATGTATTGTTGTGGGAATATATCAAGATCAACAATTAACCACCTCGGCTGCTACGGTTGATGGTCTTCTCCAAGGAATAATATCTAAAGTGATTGAGGGAGGAGATATAAGTGGAAAAAACTCAGAAACATTATTAATCAGCCCTATTCTGGATAGTTCTATAGAACGTATTTTACTCATTGGCTTGGGTGATAAAGATAAGATCAACCGAAAACTTTATCGTAAAGCTCTAGCTTCTTCTATATCAGCACTTAAAACTACAAAAATAAAATCTGCTTGCTGTGCTTTGATTGATATAGAAGTGTCTGAAAGCGATGAACAATGGAAAACTCGCCAAATTATTGAAGTCTTTAATGATGCAATTTATCAATATCAAGAAACAAAAACCTCTCAGGAATCTAAAGTTTCGTTAAACAATATTCAAATTAAAGTAGAGCCTGATACAAAAGCAAAGGCAGAATTAGGTTTAAAACAAGGCGTGGCCATAGCCAAGGGAGTAGAAAAAGCAAAATTTCTTGCTGATCTTCCAGGAAATATCTGCACCCCCAGTTATCTGGCAGAACAAGCCATATCTATGGCTTCAAATGCGGATAAAATGAGCATTGAAATTCTGGAAGAAATTGATATGGAAAGCTTGGGTATGGGATCATTCCTTTCTGTCTCACGAGGTAGTCGACAACCTGCAAAATTGATTGTCATGAATTACCAAGGTGGAGTAAAAGACAGTCAACCCATCGTATTGGTAGGAAAAGGGTTAACTTTTGATGCGGGTGGTATTTCTTTAAAACCCGGTGCTGGCATGGATGAAATGAAATACGATATGTGTGGTGGAGCCAGTGTTATCGGTACGCTACAAGCTGCGGCAGAAATGGGGTTAAAAATCAACATCGTCGGCATCGTTCCCTCTTCTGAAAATATGCCAGATGGTGATGCCAACAAACCTGGCGATATAGTCACCAGCATGGCTGGTTTGACCATAGAAATTTTAAATACTGATGCAGAAGGTCGCCTCATTCTTTGCGATGCCTTAACATACGCGAAAAAATTTAATCCTGCTTGTGTGATTGATTTAGCAACATTAACAGGTGCTTGTCTTGTTGCATTAGGACGTATACCAAGCGGTTTATTAGGGACAGACGACGCATTATGCGATGATTTAATTAGTGCCAGTGAAACTGCCTGTGATAGTTTATGGCGTCTGCCCATTTGGGAAGAATATCACGAACAATTAAAGTCCAATTTTGCTGATTTAGCCAATATTGGCGGTCGAGATGCCGGTACAATCACCGCAGCCTGTTTCCTCTCCCGGTTTACGGAAGACTACAAATGGGCACATTTGGATATTGCAGGAACCGCATGGCGGACTGGAGCTAAAAAAGGTGCAACTGGTCGCCCTGTTCCACTATTAAGTCAGTTTCTTATTGATAGAGAAAATGCCTGAGGTTAGTTTTTATATTTTATCCTCTGTTTCACAACAAGATCGCTATGGCTTTGCCTGCAAACTCATCGAGAAAGCTTATCAAAACAAGCAGTTTTGTTATGTTTATACCGATACGCAACAGCAAAGCGAACAATTAGACAATCAACTCTGGACGTTTAGACCTAATAGCTTCATCCCTCATCAAATTTATGAAGGGACGTTGCCAGATTTTGAACAAACTACCCTAATTGGCACTGAGACTGCTCCTAGCAATTGGCAAACTCTGATTTTAAATTTATCATCTAACTACCCTGAGAATATTTTACATTCGAAGCGTGTCCTGGAAATTCTGGACAATAATGAGCAAGTGAAATATCAAGGTAGACAGCGTTACCAGCAATATAATCAAGCTGGATTTGACATAACAACCCATAAAATATAACAACCCCTTATTCAAATAATTTATTCATGGAAAAAACATACTCCCCACATTCAATCGAACAACGCTGGTACCAAACCTGGGAAGAAAATGGCTATTTTGAAGCCAAGTCAGAAGGTGAATCATTTTGCATTATGATTCCACCGCCCAATGTGACGGGAAGCCTACACATGGGGCATGCATTTCAAGACACCATTATGGATGCACTCACCCGATACCACCGAATGAAAGGGCGTAACGCATTATGGCAACCCGGTACAGATCATGCTGGCATCGCCACCCAAATGGTAGTCGAACGCATAATCAATGCAGAAGATAAAACGCGCCATGATTATGGGCGTGAAAAATTTATCGAAAAGATATGGGAGTGGAAGGAAAAATCAGGGGGTACGATTACTCAGCAATTACGCCGCATGGGTGCGTCATTAGATTGGGAAAAAGAACACTTCACCATGGATGACGGCATGTCTGATGCCGTACAGGAAGTGTTTATCAAACTCCATGAAGAAGGATTAATTTATCGGGGAAAACGCTTAGTCAATTGGGATCCTGTTTTACATACCGCTGTGTCTGACTTAGAAGTTTTATCAGAAGAAGAAAATGGCTTCATGTGGCACATGCGTTACCCACTAACAAATGGCTCAGGTCACTTAGTCGTTGCTACCACGCGTCCTGAAACACTGTTGGGCGATGCGGCAGTTGCGATCCATCCAAGCGATAAGCGTTACCAACATTTATTGGGCGAGTTTGTAGAATTACCACTCACAGGACGAAAAATTCCTATTATTGCCGATGAACATGTCGATCCCGAGTTTGGTACGGGGTGTGTAAAAGTTACGCCAGCACATGATTTTAATGATTATGATGTGTGGACACGACATAGAGATTTATCCGCTATTCAGGCATTACCAAACGGTGGATTAATTAATATTTTTACCGTTGATGCGGCTATCCGTGGCAATGAAGACGATGAAAACGTGCTGATTCCAGAAAAATATATCGGCATGGATCGATATGACGCGCGCAAACAAATGGTTGCGGATTTAGACGAACAAGGTTTGCTGGAAAAAGTTGTCGACCATAAGCTAATGGTACCTAGAGGCGATCGTTCCAACAGCGTTATTGAACCCTTCTTAACTGACCAATGGTATGTAAAAGTTGCACCCTTGGCAAAACCAGCGGTAGAAGCGGTAGAAAATGGGGATATTAAATTTGTCCCGGACAATTGGAAAAACACCTATTTTGAATGGATGCGAAATATTCAAGATTGGTGTATTTCTCGGCAAATTTGGTGGGGACATCGAATCCCCGCTTGGTATGACGAACAAGACAATATTTATGTCGGTCGTTCTGAGCAAGAAATTCGTGAAAAACATAATTTAAGTCAAGATATTACACTTAGACAAGATGAAGATGTATTAGATACATGGTTTTCCTCTGCACTTTGGCCTTTTTCAACACTCGGCTGGCCAGAACAAACACCTGAATTAGCCAAGCATTATCCGACTAGCGTTTTAGTCACAGGCTTTGACATCATCTTCTTCTGGGTCGCCAGAATGATTATGATGGGATTGAAATTTCAAGGTGAAGTCCCGTTTAAAGAAATCTATATGCATGGTTTGGTGCGCGATGCCGAAGGGCAAAAAATGTCTAAATCAAAAGGTAATGTCCTTGACCCAATTGATTTAATTGATGGTATTGAGTTAGAAGCCTTAGTCGAAAAAAGACTTGCAGGCATGATGCAGCCCCATTTGCAAAAGAAAATAGAAAAAGCCACTCGCAAACATTTTCCAGACGGCATTCCGTCTTTTGGTACAGATGCATTGCGCTTTACTTTTGCTTCGCTAGCATCCACAGGACGTGATATTCGTTTTGATTTAGCACGCACAGAAGGCTATCGTAATTTCTGTAACAAGTTATGGAATGCGGCTCGTTATGTCTTGATGAATACAGAAGATCAGGATAATGGTCTAACCGATGCACCCTGTACTTATTCACAAGCCGATTTATGGATCATTTCCCGATTAAATCAAGTCATAACTACAACCAGTGAAGCGATTGAAAGCTATCGCTTTGATTTGGCTTCTCAAGCAATTTATGAGTTTACCTGGAATGAATATTGCGACTGGTATTTAGAGCTGGCGAAAATATCGCTGCAATCTGATGATAAAGCATTACAAAGAGGCACTCGAAAAACATTAGTTACTGTTTTAGAAAATATTTTACGTTTAAGCCACCCCATCATGCCATTCATTACGGAAGAAATCTGGCAACGTGTTGCACCTTTGGCTGGAATCAGTGAAGACACCGTCATGTTACAACCTTATCCAGAAATGGATGAACAACTGATAAATGAAAGTGCTATTCAATCCACCACCTGGGTGATGACATTTATTTTAGGCATCCGCAGAATACGTGGCGAAATGAATATCTCACCAGGAAAACCACTACCCGTTTTACTACAAAATGTTTCCCCAACTGATTTAGAGCATTTAAAGACGAATCAGGATTATCTGCTAAAATTAGGACGTATAGACTCTATTTCTGTTCTTGATGATAATGAAACCGCGCCTGAATCCGCCATTTCTCTATTAGGGGAAATGAAAATTTTGATTCCAATGGCGGGTTTAATTGATAAAAATGCTGAAATAGCTCGACTTGAAAAAGAAATACAGAAAATAAGCAAGGATTTACCAAGAATTGAAGGGAAATTAAATAATCCAAAATTTATTGATAAAGCCCCTGAAGCCGTGATTTCCAAAGAGAAAGAAAAACTCGCCACTATGCAGTCTTCTTTACATAATTTAGAAGAACAACTCGTTAAAATTAAAAAGCTCTAAAAAATCAAAACTTATGAGTGAAAAAGAATTTACAGATATTCGAGTGATTCTTGTTGAGCCTTCTCATACTCAAAGAATTATCATTAAACAGTTCTTGGTTGATTTGGGAATTTCAGGTATTACCTGTTTAGAGACAGGCAATACAACACTGGAATACCTACAACATAGTGCTCAGGATTTAATCATAAGCGCTATGTATTTGCCTGATATGACGGGTGCTGATCTAGTCCATTTTATAAGGCAGGATCCAAACTCCTATGATATGGCATTTTTGCTAATTTCAAGTGAAACCAACATAGACCACTTGGAACCCATTAGGCAAGCAGGTGCAATTGCTATATTGCCCAAACCTTTTACCAGTCAAGAACTGGATATTGCATTAAATGCAACGCTCGACTATCTAAATCCTCAACAACTAGAACTCGATTTATTAGAGGTTGAAGATATTTCTATCTTAGTAGCAGATGACAGCCCAACTTCTTTAAAGTATATTTGCAAAATACTGACTGATATAGGCATTACTAATATTACACAAGCAACTGATGGCAGACAGGCTTTTGATTTAATCAACCATCATTATTATGATTTAATTGTGACTGATTTTAATATGCCAGAGATGGATGGCTTGCAACTGGTCACTTCTGTACGAGCAGAAAGTAACCAAAAAACCATCCCGATCCTAATGATCACCAGTGAACAAAATGAAAGTCGCCTTGCTGCAATACATCAAGCAGGTGTTTCAGCAGTTCTTGATAAACCTTTTGGACCAGCCACTATTCGGAAATTTATTTCTCAGCTTATTAACTAAACTATTAACCAGTTCAATTTCTAAGCAGTGATTTATAGACAAGCAACTTATTTCATCTATAGTTGTATTACTAAAAAGAATTAAACGATACAAATTATGGCAACAGCTCAATCTGATATACAATTTGGTGGTTTAACAAAGTGTCTTATTCAAAACAATGTGTTATCAGAAACAGATGCTCAGGCGCACAAAGCCGAAGCTGAAAAAAAACATATTTCTTTAATAACTCACTTAGTTTCAAACAACATTGTTGATAGCAAGACGATAGCATTACTTGCGTCGGCAGAATATGGTGTTCCTTTCTTAGACCTGGATGCAATAGATCTGAGCACCTTACCTGTTGACCTAGTAAGCGAAAAGCTCATTCGTCAACATCACTCATTACCGCTATTTCAACGCGGCAATCGATTATTTGTTGCTGTTTCAGACCCTACCAATTTTCAGGCATTGGATGAAATTAAATTTCATACACGCCTCAACACTGAAATCATTCTTGTAGAAGATGAAAAATTAGTCAAAGCCATTGATGCATCACTTGAAGGTGCTGATACATCAATGATGGATCTATTAGACGAAGACCTAGATAACTTGGAAATCTCTGGAGGAATTGATGCACCACCTGTTGCTGACAATGATTCTGATATTGATGACGCACCTATTGTCCGGTTTGTTAACAAAATTTTACTCGATTCAATTAAAAAAGGCGTCTCTGATATACATCTAGAACCCTACGAAAAAACATTTCGAATTCGTTTTAGAAATGACGGGATTCTCTATGAAGCCGCCAGCCCACCTTCAAACATTGCCCACAGATTAATCTCCAGAATTAAGGTTATGTCAAAAATGGATATTGCGGAGCGCCGAGTTCCTCAAGATGGTCGAATAAAAATGAGGATATCTAAAAACAAAGCCATTGATTTTCGTGTTAGTACATGTCCAACTCTATTTGGAGAAAAAGTCGTTTTACGTATTTTAGACCCCACCAGTGCGCAAATCGGTATCGAAAAACTTGGCTTTGAGCCTAAACAACAAAAACTTTTCTTAGATGCTATCCACCGCCCTTACGGCATGGTTTTAGTAACAGGTCCTACAGGAAGTGGTAAAACCGTTTCACTGTACACCGGGCTTAATATTTTAAACAAAATTGAACGTAATATTTCAACTGCAGAAGACCCTGTTGAGATCACAGTTGAAGGTATTAATCAGGTAAATATGAATGTTAAGGCAGGTTTAACATTTGCGACCGCTCTAAAAGCTTTTTTAAGACAAGATCCGGATATCATCATGGTAGGAGAGATTCGTGACTTGGAAACCGCCAGTATTTCTGTAAAAGCAGCTCAAACAGGTCACTTGGTTTTATCGACACTGCATACAAATGATGCACCACAAACAATCAACCGTCTTATGCAAATGGGTATTGAGCCGTTTAATATTGTTTCGGCGGTCAATTTGATTATGGCTCAACGGTTAGGACGCAGACTTTGTGAGCACTGTAAAAAAGAAGCCGATTATCCAGAAAAAACTTATCTTGATGTGGGCTTTAAACAAGAAGAACTTACTACATTAAAGATTTATGAACCTGTGGGTTGCGATAAATGCAACGATGGCTATAAAGGGCGAGTTGGTATTTATCAAGTAATGCCCATTAGTGAAGCGATGCGTGCACTCATTCTAAGTGGCGGCAATGCAATGGAAATGGCTGAGCTATCTAAAAGTGAAGGTGTAAATGACCTTAGGGCTTCAGGTCTTGAAAAAGTTCGTCAAGGCATTACCAGTCTTGAAGAAGTAGAAAGAATAACAGAGGAATAACAATGGCTAAAGAGTTAGAACAAATTGATTTTATCTGGCAAGGAAAAGATAAATCCGGCAATAAAACAGGCGGAGAAATTAGCGCAATGAGCGAGATGATTGCAAAAGCTGATATTCGTAAAATGGGCGTTCGAGTTTTAAAAATAAAGAAAAAACCCAAACCTTTATTTGGTGCTAGAACCCAAAAAATAACGCCTGGGGATATTGCTATTTTTGCCCGCCAGTTAGCCACAATGCTGGAATCAGGAGTTCCTTTAGTACAAGCTTTCGATATTATCGGTAAAGGCAATAAAAACCCCAGTATGGCAGAAATGCTATTATCAGTTAAAGCAGATATTGAAGGCGGAGACACCTTGGCAGAAGCTTTAGGGCATAAAAACCTCTATTTTGATGATTTATTTTGTAGCTTAGTTGAAGCGGGGGAACAAGCAGGGGTTTTGGAAACCCTATTAGATAAAATTGCGACATACAAAGAAAAATCTGAAACGATAAAGAAAAAAGTAAAAAAAGCACTTACCTATCCTATAGCTGTGCTCGTTGTCGCTTTTATCGTAACGGCTATTTTGCTTATTTTTGTAGTTCCTATTTTTGAAGACTTATTTAAAAGCTTTGGTGCCGACCTCCCTGCATTTACACAATTTGTCATTGGTCTTTCTGAATGGGCTCAATCCTGGTGGTGGGCAGTCTTACTTGCCCTTTTTGGTGCTTATCAAGCATTTAGTTTTTTTAAAAAACGCTCTGCTAAATTTAGGCATTTTATTGATAAAACCCTACTAAAACTTCCTATTATTGGAGACATCCTAAACCAATCATCACTTGCTCGATTTGCCAGAACTTTATCCACCATGTCGGCTGCAGGTGTTCCATTAGTTGAAGCATTAGAGTCCGTCGCAGGTTCTTGTGGCAACATTGTTTATTATGATGCTGTATTAAAAATTCGTGACGAAGTTGCAACTGGACAACGCTTGCAATTTGCAATGCAGCAAACCGGATTATTTCCTCACATGATGGTACAAATGGTTGCCATCGGTGAAGAATCAGGAAGAATAGACAGCATGCTTGATAAATCAGCTGATTTTTACGAGGAAGAAGTTGATAACATGGTCGATAACCTCAGCAGCTTAATGGAACCTTTTATCATGGTAGTATTGGGAACATTAGTCGGTGGATTAATTGTTGCTATGTATCTTCCTATTTTCAAATTAGGTGGTGCTATCTAGATTTTAGACTTTTTTTACATCCACAGGGAAGTGGTTATGCGTCAAAGCTACAGAATTAAAATATACCTCCTTACCTATCAATTCACCTTCTCCCCATGCAAGAGATTCATAATCTTCTCCAATCCTCACCCATACTACTAACAATTATAATCACACTTTTTGGACTCCTGGTTGGAAGCTTCCTGAATGTTGTTATTTATCGATTACCCATCATGATGCAACGTGGATGGAAAAGCGAATGTATGGAATATCTAGAATTGAATAATCCAGAAAAAGATGCAAAACCCTTTAATTTAACACTTCCTCTCTCCAGATGTCCAAGCTGCAACACGGCTATAAAGCCTTACCAAAACATTCCTGTTATTAGTTATTTGTTTTTAAAAGGAAAGTGTGCCAAGTGTAAAACTTCCATTTCTCCTCGTTATCCTTTAATAGAAGGTTTCACAGGCATTCTATCTGCAATTGTCGCTTGGCATTTTGGCTACAGCATTGAAATGCTATTTGCATTATTGCTCACCTGGTCTCTTATTGCCCTTAGTTTTATCGACATAGACCATCAATTATTACCCGATTCCATTAACTTTCCTTTGTTATGGCTAGGCTTATTCCTGAGTTTATTTTCACTCTTCACCGATGCACATTCCAGTATTATTGGAGCCATCGCTGGATATTTAAGCTTATGGACGGTTTATCAAGTTTTCAAACTAGCCACAGGAAAAGAAGGCATGGGCTTTGGAGACTTTAAACTACTGGCTGTCTTTGGAGCATGGTTAGGCTGGCATTATTTACCTCTCATCATTCTTCTTTCTTCTTTAGTTGGTGCTGTCATAGGTATATCAATGATAATTTTTGTCAAAAAAGATAAAAATATACCTATTCCTTTTGGACCTTATTTAGCAGCAGCAGGCTGGTTAGCATTACTTTGGGGGGATCAAATGAACACACTCTATTTAAATTTTGCAGGATTATAATCCATGCTAAAAATTGGCTTAACCGGTGGTATAGGATGTGGAAAGTCAACGGTCACCGATTTATTTAATAATCTATACAACATTCCAATCATTGATGCAGATATTATCTCTCGCCAATTAGTTAAGCCAGGACAGCACGCTCTTTCACTAATCCAAAAAAAATTTGGCAAATCAATTATCAATCAGGACGGTTCTTTAAACAGAGCCAAACTAAAAAATGTTATCTTTTCTGATAAAGAAAAAAAACAGCAATTAGAAGCTCTACTCCATCCCCTTATCTATCAGCAGATGCAATTAGAATGCTCTCAACAAACAGCCGAATATTGTATTCTTTGCATACCTCTCTTAATTGAAGCCAATAGAAAAGAGTTTGTAGACAGAGTCTTAGTGGTTGACTGCTCAATAAAAATGCAAAAAGAAAGAGTCCGCCAGCGGGACAAACTAACTTCCAAGCAAATATCATCCATTATTTCCAGTCAAGTATCCCGTAAACTTCGGCTCTCTCATGCAGATGACATTATCGATAACTCAAATTCAGCCAATCTGCTTGCAGAACAAGTCAAAAAGCTTCACAATCAATACAAATTATTAGCTACCGCGTAGGTAACCCCGCTTGTGAACAATACCCATACTTTTTACGACTTCCCTTTAAACGAAAGAATTAGAGTCTTTATGCGACTTGAACACCTTTTCCAAAAGCTTGATCATTTCATGGCAGGAACAAGTATCTTTGATAACCGGGCAGCTATTTCTGTATTAATCGATATTTTAATGATTTTTAACCGTAATAATTTAAAAACCGTATTACTCACAGAACTAGACCGGCATTCAAAAAATTTAAACCAACTAGCTGATAGTCAAGGCGTTGATACAGAAAAGCTGAATAAAACCCTAGAAGAAATAAATATCCTTAGCGAAAAACTCTATCTAACCAATGGAAAAATGGGAATTAGCATCATGGAAAGTGATTTATTTAAAAACATTTCTCAACGAAACACTGTTCCTGGTGGTACATGTTCTTTTGATTTACCCGGTTATCATTTTTGGTTAGAACAAGATGACAGTCAAAAACAACAAGACCTGTATCAATGGACCGAACCCTTAATAAACATTCATCATGCCGTTAGTCTAGTACTTGGTTTTATTCGCCAAAGTAGCCTACCCAGGCAAGAAATTGCTGAAGCTGGATTCTTCCAACTAGCACTTGATAAATCAAAACCTTATCAATTACTAAGAGTTGCAGTAGAACGTTCAATCCCCTGTTTTGCGGAAATCAGTGGAGGCAAACATCGATTCACTATACGCTTTATGGATTTATCTTCGGGTATCAACCGATCTTCTCAAGTATCCACTGATATTCCTTTTTCCTTAACTACCTGTATCTTTTAACAGGTCACATCATTCATAAGAAAGGAAAATGTGATTGCTATTGGAAGAATATTTATTAATAGAGTTGTTTTTAGAAATAAAGTATGAATTTTGAGCAAATAAAACCTATAATTATTCAATTAGCTAAAGAAGACGATAACATAGAGCTGCTATGGTTGTATGGCTCCTATGCTCAAGGAACTGCACATGAAAAAAGTGATATTGATATAGCCGTTGTGTTTAAAACATGGGAAAAAGATGTCATTGAACGTCGATTAAGACCAGAGTTACTCGCTATAGAATGGCTGAATAAAATAAACCTGAAAGAAGGTGAACTCAGCATTTTAGATATGAATATTTCCCCCATCCCCCTTGCCATGTCTGTTTTAAAACAAGGTATTTTATTACTGAATAAAAATAGATCGAGACAATTCCAGGAACAACAGCGAATTATGTCTAAGTGGGAAATAGACTACCTGTACCATTATCAACATCAACAGACTATTTATGGATAATACCTATCTATATTCCATGCGAGAACATCTCTGCGAATTAAAAAGTGAATTGCGCGGTTTAACTGACATTATTACGAAGCGTGATTTAAGTCAATATGAATATCGAGCTTCTGAGCGAACCTTGCAGGTACTCATAGAAGCATGTATTGGCATCGCAAAACACTGGAGTTATGGGTTAACTAAAGTGGCTCCAGCGGATGCCTACTCTGCCTTTGAAAAATTATCTCAGCAAGGAATAGAAAGCGTTAATGATGTTGAATGGCGTAAAGTCATAGGCATGAGAAATGCATTAGTGCATGACTACCTCAATATCGAACCGGAAATTATTAAAAAAATCATAAAAGATTCAACCTATCTTGGTCTATTTATTTTTGCTGAAAAAGGGTTACTTGCTCTGGAAAATATTAATGCTCCCCTTCCATAGCTTGTGATGCGCTAATATCTAAAATTAACCCATGTACGTTCCTAGGCATAAGCCGGGGTATGTAACTCTTGCTTTAGTGAAGTGCTACTTTCTTCAAATGAAGACTGATTAAATTTATATCCCACTTTTGTCACAACTGTTCCGGCTAAATAATCGTGCAAACTACGACGAGATTTAAACAATACCGAGCCATAATTGAGTGCTAAATAAATCAATCCTACAACAGGCATTAAATACAATAAATTGTTTAGAATGATCCGTAAAAGGATAGTTTTGGAGAAATGAGGTTTTTTATTTGGATTATGAAATTGAGATATTCTGATTCTCATTATCTTCTTGCCGATTGTTTGTCCATTTTTTACTAACAACTTAATCTGAATATATGCCATTATGGAATACACCAATACAAGGTAAATTCTTTTTGATTCCATTTCGATGTACACTTCTACAGGAATATAAATCGCAATAAAAATAAATAGATCCAAAAACACTGCAACTGCTCTCGATTCAAGGGATGCCAGCCCTTTTGTAAACGCTAATCTTTCTTTTGTGTTCATTTGTCTGTTTCAATATAGATAAAATAATAAGAGTAGTCTATTTGATGTCCACCTTGGTATACCATTGATAGATTTTGGACGTAAGCTCACAAAATAGATGCTCTAGCCCAGACTGATAGTCGATTCTTGGATGCCTTGTCACAAAATTTGATTTTCCTTAGTTCATCGTTTGACTTTTCTTTTTATGAATAGCTTTGATGTTTTGGTATGTTTTTTGCTCTTAATTAAATCTTTACCTCTGTATCAAAGAAATTAATCCGAATGAAATTCAGTTATATAACTCCACAATGAAACAAAAATTAGTTCTTATCGGTAACGGTATGGCAGGTATGAGAACAGTGGACGAGCTACTAAAACTGTCGTCCGACAAATTTGATATTACCGTCTTTGGTGCTCAGCGATTCAGAGCATTTAAGGTCAATCAAGTAAATCAAGTAAATCAATAAGATAGAGTAGATGTAAAAAATATTTTTCTCGCTATTTTAACC
>VAPK010272136.1_pt1 | contig 18011 bp, 13 predicted proteins | sample 3395031 | NCBI WGS metagenome assembly VAPK01 (sample SAMN08290443, study PRJNA428436) | hydrothermal vent metagenome | isolation source: Deep-sea hydrothermal vent chimney 1 | place: Pacific Ocean: Juan De Fuca Ridge
AGATCAAGGGGTCAGGGATGGCTGAGGTCGAGTCACCAGGCATCTTCCCACCGGGGTCATAGGGGTAGGTTGAGTCGTACTCGGTTGGCCAGATGACGTGCTCGACCGTCCACAGGGATTCAAAGCCGTTGGCTTCGGCTGCTTGAGCCAACTCGATCAGGCCCTCGGTTTCTGCGAACGGGCCGGTATTGGCGAACATCAAGCCGAACTTCATGGTGGAGCTTCCCTATCAGATGAGATGGTCGGTGATTAGACGGTCGATGGTTGAGACGGTCAGTGGTCGTGCTAGACGATTGATTGGACAGTAACAGGGCACGAGTCCAAACCCCGCAAGGTCAGACGATGTCGAAATGGACGTGGCCCAGCGGGCGCCATTGGTCCGAAGCGGCGGATGAGTCCAGCGAAGACTTCTTGGCCTTCGATGCGAGCCAGGTTTGCACCCAAACAGTAGTGAATTCCGGAAGCAAAACTCATGATCGGACTCTGTTGCTCAACCTTGTCCGTGTGTTCATTCACCGATGCGAAGCGGTCAACGAGAAAGTCGTCCGGTTGATCAAAATGGGCTGGATCATGGTTGGCCGCCCCAAGCAGGGTGACAAGTCGGTCGCCAACATCGAAGGACAAACCAGCGACCTCTGCCGGTTCTAGGCAGAGCCGGCCATCCAGTTGAACTGGTGAATCATGACGAAGCATTTCTTCGATAGCTGATGGAACTAGCCCGGGATTAGCCCACAGCTTGGCCATCTGATCAGGATGATTAAGCAAGAGATTGACACCGTTGCCAATGAGATTTGTTGTTGTCTCCGCGCCAGCGGCGAACAATAAGATTGCCACCGCCAAAATCTCACCCTCACTCAAGCGATCCGAGCCATCCGCCGCAGCGATCAGGCCGCTCAAGAGATCATTCGTTGCTTCCTGGCGGCGCTTCTTGATCAACCCAGTGAAGTAAGCCAACAGGTCATCATTGGCAGCCTCAGAAGCGACAAGCTCGGCGACGCTGGCCGATGGTTCTAGGGCGGCAACAAGATCAGTCACCTGGTCACGAATGTTGGGCCAGTCATTGCTTGGCACGCCAAGCATTTCGCTGATCACGGTGACGGGTAGCGGCTTGGCCAGGGCGTTCATCACGTCAGTCGGACCCTCAGTGGAGAATTCATCCAGCAGTTCGTCGACCAATTCCCGGATACGGGGACGAAGCTTCTCCACCGTGCGCGGAGTGAAGGCTCGACTGACCAGGCTTCGTTGACGTCCATGATCGGGTGGATCCAAGGCCAGCATCGAAAGGGGTCGACCTTTGCGCCGTTCGAACATCTCCAAACGAAACGCAACAACCTCAGGATCACCGCCACCGAAGGCTCCACCCGGTCGGTTGTCGCCGTTGCCGAACCGGTTGTCTCGCAACACTGCCCGGCAGTCGTCATAGCGACTGAGAACCGCCATTCCCAGGCCGGAGATACAGGTCCCCACCTCGTCCTGAAACTGGCGATAGAGAGGAACCGGATCGACAAAACCTTCTGGCGAATAGAAAATCTTGGCCAGCAGCTCATCACCGCGTACCTGAGTTGTGGCGTCTTGCTTGCGGTTCATTTGCCGGATCACGATTGCAGTCTGGCTCAAAAGCAGTGGTCGGTCTAAGTTGAGATGGATGAAGATTCGGATTGGCTATGGCCTGGGCACAGCTGGTGCCACCAATGATCAGGAACGGTTTCGTCAGCTGGTCGATGGCCTGGAACGTCATCGTTTTGACTCGCTGTGGTTATCGGAACGGATGCGAGGAGACTGCTTGGACCCGATGGTTGGCATGTCCTACGCCTGTGCCCGGACCACTCACCTCAAGGTTGGTATGTCGGTGATGGTGCTGCCGGGACGGAATCCGGTCGTGTTGGCCAAGTCCATCGCCAGCCTTGATCGCCTGTCGGGTGGACGGGTTCTGCCCGCTTTTGGGCTGGGAGTCGCCAACGCTGGAGAGCACCAGGCATTTGGGGTGGACCGCAAGGACCGCGGACGATGGTTCAACGAGGCTCTGCCTCTCATGCGGCGACTTTGGTCAGAAGACAATGTCAGCCACGAAGGTAAGAGGTTTACCTTGCAAGATGTCACCATTAGGCCCCGTCCGATCCAAGATCCGTTGGAAGTCTGGCTTGGCGGTGCGTCGCCATTGGAGCTGAAGCGGGTCGGCCGCCACGGGGATGGCTGGCTGCCATCGTTTTGTACCCCAAAGCAGGTTGCCCAAGATCGACTGGTGATCGAGCAGGTGGCTAAGGAACATAACCGCGAGATCGAAGCCGAGCACTTCGGCGCCCTCGTCCCGTACCGAAATGATGGTGAGGAGATCAATGAACGGTTCCAGGCGATCCTTTTGGCCAGAAACCCTGATGCTGACCCCAGCGACGTGTTTCCAACCAAGTCACAACTTGTTGCCACCCTCGGGCGGTTCATAGATGAAGGGTTCTCCAAGTTCGTTGTGGTGCCAAGCATCGAACCTGGCACGGATGATGACCGAGATTGGGATGACGAGCTGGACGAGATCGCCGCCTTGGTGAAACCACTGGAAAACTGACAGCAACAGCACGGTAAAACTGACAGCAGCAGCACGGTAAAACTGACAGCAGCAGCACGGTAGAACTGACAGCAGCTAAGCGGCTGGACTAGTTTCGTGTCTGCCTCGGCATTACCGCCGAATGATCCTGGGAGTTTTCTGTGAAGGTGCCATTGACGATCAACGACTTCCTTGACCGCGGAGTCACCGTCTACCCCGATCGGGTGGCAATAGTTGACGAGCCTGACCAGCCAGCACCCTCGCTTGGTCGCATCACCTACCGTGAGCTGGGCGACATGCAGCGCCAGATGGGTGTCGCCATGGACGAGCTTGGCTTGCCAATGGGGGCCAAGGTGGCCATGGTTAGCCACAACTCTGCCCGCTTGCTGACGTCGTTCTATGGGGTCAGTGGCAATGGCCGCATCTTCGTGCCAATCAACTTCCGTCTGTCAGCAACGGAGATCCAGTACATCGTTGACCACTGCGAGGCTGACGTCTTGCTGATCGATCCAGAGCTGGAAGATGATCTTGCTTCGGTGACCTGTGCCAAGAAGTGGATCATGGGGCCCGAGAGTGACGCCATCTGGTACGGCAAGGAAGGAACCCCGGTCGCTTGGGAGCCAGACGAAGACGCCATCAGTTCCATCAACTACACATCGGGAACTACGGCCCGACCAAAGGGAGTTGAGCAAACCCACCGGGCTCGCTGGATCAATGCTGTCACCTTTGGTTGGCATGTGTCAGTTACGGATCGTGACGTGTATCTGCACACCCTGCCCATGTTCCATTGTGATGGCTGGGGACTGCTCTACACCATGTGTGGGATGGGAGTGAAACATGTCGTGCTGCGCAAGGTTGATGGGGCCGAGATCCTGCGTCGTGTTCGAGACGAGGGCGTAACTGTCATGGCTGGAGCCCCCGCCGTTGTGGCCGCTGTGTTGGATGCGGCCGCTGAGTGGGACGGAGAAATCCCCGGACGAGACAAGGTCCGCATGATCGTTGCTGGTGCCCCGCCCCCAACAGCAACCATTGAGCGGATGGAAACTGAGCTTGGCTGGGAATTCATCCAGATCTATGGCCTGACCGAAACAGCCCCCCTGCTCACCATCAACCGCAAGCGCCAAGAATGGGATGATCTGACCGCCAATGAGCGAGCACAAAAGCTTGGCCGCGCCGGTGTGCCTGCCATTGGCATCAAGATGAGCCTCGGCTCAACCGGAGAACTGCTGGCTCAAGGCAATCACATTCTTGATGCTTACCTGGCCAACCCCGATGCCACCGAAGAAGCAATGGAAGGTGGCTGGTTCCACACCGGCGATGGCGGAGTCTGCGACGACGAGGGCTACTACGCCATCACTGATCGCAAGAAGGACGTCATCATCTCTGGTGGTGAAAACGTCAGCTCCATTGAGGTTGAGGACATGTTGTTCTCCCATCCCGCGGTGAACGAGGTGGCCGTCATCGGGGTGCCTCACGAGAAGTGGGGTGAGACCGTCAAGGCCCTGGTGGTCGTGGCACCGGGATCCTCAGTCGATGAGGCCCAGCTCATCCAGCACTGCCGGGACAATATGACTCACTACAAGTGCCCAACTTCCATTGAGTTTCGCGATGAGCTGGCCCGCACTGCCACCGGCAAGCTCCAGAAGTTCAAGCTTCGTGCCCCCTTCTGGGAGGGCCGCGACAAGATGATCAACTAGTGCAGGGTTGCCGATTCGGCCTCGCTCTGATGCTCACAGCCGTTGTCACTGTTTCCGGTTGCTCATCGTCCTTAACTCGTCAAGAGGCAGATGATGCCTTCTTGCGCGCTCACCCTGATGCCACTGAACACCAGGCGGGTTGTGTCGTCGACAAGCTCATCTCGACCTATGGGCTGGATGGGCTCCAGATCGAGTTGGAGCGTGAGATGCCGGCCCGGTCTTTCGAAATTGACCAGTTTCGCGCCTCGTTCGGCTGTGGCCTAACCAATGATGTTGAGGCCGAACTTGCACGCCAGCTTGAAGCGACTGGGGTAAAGCCTGTAGCGGCAAGATGTGCTGGCAAGGAACTGACGGCCAGTCTTGATGATGAGGGTTTGGACGTTCTCTTGTCGGGGGAGATCACCGATGAGTTCTATGAGAAGTACTTTGTCGCCCTTGAAGCCTGCAACGCTCTGCCCTAGGCAACTGTCACTCCAGCAACACGAATCCAGAAGCACGAAACCAGAAGCACGAACAGCGCACGAAAGTGATACGCCATGAGCTATGCCAGCGATGATGCCGCCAAACTGATCGGCCAAGTGTGGGCTGAGGAGATAGTCCAACAACTCTGTGACTACATCGAGATCCCCGCCTTGTCGCCAAGCTTTGACCCCAAATGGGAGACCAGCGGACACATCCAGTCAGCGGTCGATCAGATCGAGAGCTGGATCAAGACCCGTCCGGTCCAGGGCATGACCGTGAGTGTGCAAGAACTGGAAGCTCGCACGCCAGTCATCGTGGTTGAGATCGACGCCTTCGGATCTGCTGAGAGTGCCGGTGGCGACAACACAGACGAGACCGTTCTGCTGTATGGCCATCTGGACAAGCAGCCAGAGATGATTGGTTGGCGCGACGACCTGGGCCCCTGGAAGCCGGTACGCAAAGGTGACCGACTGTATGGTCGGGGCGGGGCCGACGACGGGTACGCCGCGTTCGCCAGCCTGGCAGCCATCGAGGCGGTTCAAGCAAGTGGTGGCAGCCATAGTCGATGTGTCCTGCTGGTCGAAGCCTCAGAAGAGTCCGGCAGTCCCGACTTGCCTGCCCATATCGATGCTCTGAAGGATCGTCTGGGTGATGTTTGCCTGGTCATCTGTCTTGACTCGGGATGCGCCACCTTCGACACCCTCTGGCTTACGACATCGTTACGCGGCTTAGCCGACGGCACGCTGACCGTGGACATTGTGTCCGAAGGTTTGCACTCGGGTTCGGCCGGGGGAGTAGTGCCATCCTCGTTCCGTATTATTCGCCAACTGCTGAACCGGATCGAGAATGTCCTAACCGGTGAGATTTTGTTGGCTGGAGCCAATGTCGACATTCCTGACTACCGGCAAGCCGAAATGGAAGCGGTTGCTGATGATCTTGGCTCATCCGCGCTGGAATCGATCCCCTTTGTGGAGGGGGCATCACCAGTGGGCGACGATGTGACCCAGATGCTGCTCAATCGGACCTGGCGACCATCGCTGTCCATCACCGGAGCTGATGGTTTGCCGCCGACTGCTGATGCTGGCAATGTTCTTCGTCCCTCAACCTCGTTGAAGCTGTCAATGCGCTTGCCACCAACCGCGGATGAAGAAGCAGTGTTGGCGGAGATGACTCGGATCTTGCTCGAGGATCCTCCTTATGGAGCCAGGGTGAGGTTTGAGAGCACGGAAAGCGGACCGGGCTGGAATGCGCCTGGCCTTCAACCCTGGTTGGAAGCGGCGTTGGAGCATGCCAGTCAGGAGAGCTTCTCTCGGCCTCTGCGACTGTACGGCGAGGGCGGCAGCATCCCCTTCATGGGCATGCTTGGCCAGAAGTTCCCCAACGCTCAATTTGTCATTACCGGTGTTCTTGGTCCGGAATCCAACGCTCATGGCCCCAACGAGTTCATTGATGTTGCCTACGCCGAGAAGCTGACGTGTTGTATTGCCTCTGTTCTCAACTCCCAGTCCGAGTCGGGCTGAGCCGGAGCGTAGGCCTTCTGGACTATTCCGAATTTTGAAGGAACCAGAATGTGTCGGATCGCCGTCCTATAAGCCATGAAGAAACACGTTTCTCTCGCTATTGCCGCCATCTCGCTCGCTTCGGTCCTTGCTGCTTGCGGGTCTTTGAGTGATGCGTCGGTGGCTAGCCAGCCAGATGTCCAGAATGGACCGACAACCTCGATGCCTGACGACGAATTTGTTGATGATGAGAAGCCGCTGGGTGCTGGTCCCTATCCGATTGCCACGCTCAAGGTCAAGGTGAGCCATCCCGAATTCGCTGATGTCGACTATGTGATCTCCTGTCTGGGAGATACCGCAACGATTACCCCTGATATTGGCTTGTCAGCTGATCACGCATGTTTGGCGCTGGCCGGAGCTGATGCGCAAGAGCTGCTGACTCAAGGCCAGCCTGCGGACCAGATCTGTACCCAGATCTTTGGTGGACCAGACATTGCTTTCATTAGTGGAGAAATTGATGGGCAGTCAGTATCGGTCGAAATCAAGCGGAACGACGGTTGTGGCATTGCTGCTTGGGATCTACTCGGATCAGCACTGCCGACTAGCCAGGGCCTTTAAGCGAATCCCACTGAATTAGTACTCCAGCTAGCTGCTTGGACAACCGATACAACTGGTTGTGGGATCAGAGAGAAATCACCCTCGGCAACGAGCGGTAGCCGAAGCAGTGCTGTATCGCGGGCTATCCGTTCGCGGCGCGATCCCTGGACTGGTAGCGGTGCTGAGCATCTTGCTGCCGCACAGCCAACCCCTCCGCTGGGTTCCCATTTATGGGGCAGTGGCGGTATTTGCCACCTTTGGTGTGGTCTCTCTTGGATCGGTCCACTACTACCGTAACCAGAAGCAGCTTCCCTATTGGACCCATATCGCCCAGATCGTTCTGAGCTCTTTGGCAATCTGCCTGGGTGTGATTGGCAGCGGGGCTCTGGAAGGTAGTTTGTACTTCCTATTTCTGCTGGTGGTAGTCGTTGCCTCAAGTTTCCGTCGTAGTTATCTGGCTCAGATTGGCTGGCTTTCAGCCAACACAGCACTCGTTGTCTCGGCCCTGGTTGTTGGCCCTGATCCGCAATACGTCCTGACTCTCGCCCTCAACTTTGCGGCAGTCTCCGGAGCAGTCGCAAGTGTCATGGTCTACTTTCGGAACTCGTTGGCTATTGCTACCGAACGATCAAGTGATCTTGCCTACCTGGCGGCTGTTTCTGCTCGAGCAACGACGATACGGGCAGCAATCAGCGAGGCTGGTCCCACCATTTGTCGGGCCACCGGAGCTACCGAGGTCCGATTGGCGGGGGAGCGAGCAAAGGTTGTGAAGGTTGGCGACGTCTGGCTGGATCTTGGGCAGACAAGCCGAGGCCCCATCCACCTCGCTCTCATCGGTGTTACCAATCCCGACGAGACTGAGATGGCCGCTATCGCCGACATATTCCAGCCGGTGGTTGCCAGAGACGGCGTCTTCGCCGATCTGCAAACCTTGAGTCAAACTGATTCACTAACCGGCTTGGCCAATCGGCGAGGGCTGGATGAGTTCCTGGCGAGCCATTGTGTTGATAACGAAGACATCACTTGGAACGACGATCCAGAGGCCTTTGGGCAACGGCTGGACGTCACCCTTGTGCTCCTGGATCTTGACCACTTCAAGATCTACAACGATGTGAACGGACATCTGGCGGGCGATCAGGTCCTTCGTGATCTTGGAAAGGTCCTTCGTGAGGGGGTGCGAGGAACCGATCTTGCTGCCCGCTATGGGGGCGAAGAGTTCTGTCTTGTTCTTCGAGGCAAGCCAGATGGGGCAGCGCCACTTATCTCACGATTGAGAGAGCACTGGGCCGCAGTACATCCGGATGTCAAGTTCTCTGCTGGTGTAGCGGTTTGGGACCGAACCGAAGGACCGCAAGCCCTGCTGGCCCGTTCCGATGTGGCACTCTACGCCTCAAAAGAGCAGGGTCGAAACCGAACGACCCTGGCCTCAGCACTCAGTATCTGACGAGCCTATGTTTGACGGCCCGTATCCAGTGGCTCGTTAGAGCTTCAGGTCCACGGGGCGTGAGGTCTCAGCGTAGAAGTCATTGCCTTTGTCATCAACGACGATGAAGGCTGGGAAGTCTTCAACCTCGATCTTCCAAATTGCTTCCATCCCTAGTTCCGGGTACTCCAACACCTCGACATGGCGGATTGAGTCCTTGGCGAGCCGAGCCGCTGGACCACCAATGGAGCCGAGGTAGAAGCCGCCGTTCTGCTTGCAGCTGTCAGTGACTTGCTGGCTGCGGTTGCCCTTAGCCAGCATGACCATTGAACCTCCAGCTGCTTGGAACTGGCCTACGTAGCTGTCCATCCGTCCAGCGGTAGTCGGCCCAAATGAGCCTGATGCGTACCCCTCTGGCGTCTTAGCCGGACCTGCATAGTAGATCGGATGATCCTTCAAGTACTGGGGCATCTCTTCGCCCGCATCCAGACGTTCCTTGATCTTGGCGTGAGCAATATCACGTCCGACAACCAAGGTGCCATTCAGGGCAAGTCGGGTCTTGACTGGGTACTTGGCCAGAGTCGAGCGGATCTCCTCCATCGGAGCGTTCAAGTCGATCCGAACAACCTCGCCTGCAAGCCCGTCAGCCAGTTCGCCATCGGTGACTGCGGGCAAGTAGCTGGCTGGATCGGTCTCCAGTTGTTCGAGGAAGACGCCTTCGGCGGTGATCTTGGCGTGGGCCTGACGATCAGCAGAACAGCTGACGGCGAGCCCAACCGGAAGCGATGCGCCGTGACGAGGTAGGCGGATGACCCGAACGTCATGGCAGAAGTACTTGCCCCCGAATTGGGCGCCAATACCAAATGACTGGGTTAGGGCAAGGACCTCAGCTTCCATGTCCAAGTCGCGGAACCCGTGGCCGGAGGCTGAGCCAGACGTTGGCAGGGAGTCCAGCGCACGAGTCGAAGCCAACTTGGCTGTTTCAACCGCCAGTTCTGCTGAAGTACCGCCAATGACCAAGCCGAGGTGATAGGGAGGGCATGCTGATGTTCCAATCAACCGGAGCTTCTCGTCCAGGAATCGCATCAGACTTGTTGGATTGAGCAGGGCCTTCGTTTCCTGGAACAGGTAGCTCTTGTTGGCGGAGCCGCCGCCCTTGGTCATGAACATGAACTTGTAGGACTGGCCCTGGACCGCTTCAATCTTGATCTCGGCCGGAAGATTGTTCTTGGTGTTCTGTTCTTCCCACATGGTGATGGGCGCCATTTGCGAATAGCGCAGGTTTGACGTCTGGTAGGTGTCGTAGATGCCGCGAGCAATGGCTTCTTTGTCGTTGCCCTCGGTGAGAACGAACTGGCCCTTCTTTGCCTTGACTAGGGCAGTGCCTGTGTCCTGGCAGCCGGGCAAGACAAACCCAGCGGCAATATTGGCGTTCTTGAGCAGCTCGGTTGCCACGAACTTGTCGTTGGCCGAGGCCTCAGCGTCATCCAAAATATTGGCCAACTGCTGGAGGTGCCCAGGCCTCAGCAGGTGAGAGATGTCGCGAATTGCTGTTGCCGTTAAGAGGCGTATGGCCTCTGGTGAGACCTTAAGGAACTCATGATCCCCGTAGGTGACGGTCTCGACACCTTCTTTGCTGACTAGGCGGTAGGGAGTCGTGTCTTCCCCAAGGGGAAGAAGGTCGGTGAAATTGAAATCCGTCATGGTCAATCGCTTTGTCTACGGGGTCACTTGGATGCTTTGGTCTACCGGGTCCGACTATAGGCAACCATGGTAGAGCCAGCGCCGAGCATCCAGAGCCCAGAAAGAAGAAGCAGGGTTGACTCTGAGCCAGTCACCGGCAGGGTCGGTCCCTTGGGCGGTGGCGCCGTCGTTGCTGGAGCGATGGTCGTTGTTGGCTGAGGGCAATCAGGGTCGGACGGATCAACTGGATTGCCGTCGCTGTCAAGAGGACACGCCGGTTCGGTGGTCGGGCCGCTTGGCGGCGGGGCCTCAACTGTTGTGGTTGTCGAGGGAACCGTGCTGGTCACCGGACAGTTGGGGTCATTGGAGTCAATCGGGTTGCCGTCGCTGCCAAGCGGGCAGGCATCACCGGGAGCCGTTGTTGGCGGTGTGGTGGTTGGCGGATCCGGCGCTGGGACCTCTACCTGCCAACAAACCGTGATGTCGCTGGCGTAGACGCTATTTGGCGAATTGTCGGCGAACAGGTCTGGACGATGGTGGGCACGGACACCTGTGGCAGGAGCACTCAGCGTGACATTGCCAAGTGAGCCGTTCCAGTGTCCCTCAGCCACATAGTCTTCTACATCTTGGGTCGGGCTCGATACTCCAACGATCGAACCATCCGCACCGATGAATTCGACCTCCCAGATCTCCGACGACTGAACAACATCGACGCGTGAGGGGTAACCGTCCCACGAGTGGGCCTCGGGGATAGATACAACACCTTCGGGAAGGTCCAGAGGCTCAGTTGGTGTCCGAGGTGCCTTGCTGTTAAGGAGATGAGTCTGATGGAACGAGACCGCCACGCAAGTTTGGGCCGTCTCTGCTGCTGGCTCTGCAGCCGTTTCTGCAGCCGTTTCTCCAGCGGTTTCTCCAGCGGTTTCTCCAGCTGCTTCTTGAGCGCCTACCGGTCCGGTCAAGGCAAAGGCCAGGGGTGCGCTAATGAGGCCTACGCCCATCAAGACCCGCCGGGCCCTGGCCATTGGCCCAACCATTGGGACTAGACCCAACTGATCAGTTCTGGTTCCGTTCCCCGCCTTGGCTGTCCTGTCACCGACCGCGTACCCGCGCATCATCGAAAAATATGTCGCCATTCTGCCTCCACAACGTTCAAGCTGCCACTGACCGTAGCGCGTTTGGGTGAACGAACCCATCCCGATGCCCACGTACGGCGAGATTAATTCGAGCCCGACCCGATGCCGGCATCAGTGAGTTTTGCCGTTAGTGGACGGTGACCTCGTAGTAGAGGTTGCCAGCATCCTCTAGATCAAGCGTGGCGAAGCCAGAGAATCCGGCATCATTGACAAGTTCCCTTGCCCGCTCGGGATACAAGCCGAGGGTGCCCAGTCCGAGGCCACCTGGCTCCGATGTTGCCGATTGCAGGCACGAGGCAATGGAGAAGCCGTAGAACAAGGCCAGGAGTGGGTTGCGCTGATCCTTGGCGAAGTCGCCAGTTGAGCGGATGTCCTTGATAAGCCATGTTCCGTCCTCGGCAATGGCTTGGCGTATTGCGCCTGCGGTGAGATCAGGGCGAGGCATGTCGTGCAAGCAATCAAAGGTTAGGACTAGGTCGCTATCGGTATTGGCTGGAATTCGGTGGCCAAAGTCAACAACAAAGGAGCAGTTCTCCAGCCCCATCTGCGCTGCTCGATTGTTGGCAAGGTCGATGGCGGAAGCCGAAGGGTCATAGCCAATACAAACCGAATTCGGGTAGGCCTTGGCGATCGTGGTCAACATGACGCCGCCTCCGCAGCCGATGTCGATCACCTTGGCGCCAGATTCCAGCTTTGGGACCACTCCGTTGAGGGCAGGCAAGATGAATCTTTGCAAACCAAGGCGAGACCATGGCCCCGTCATCCTGGCCATCCCGGCCGCAGCATTCGCCCCCTGCTCTTCATAGGTCAAGCCCCGGCCGGTCGAGAACGACTGGGCAATCCGGTCGATGACATCGGGTTCGATTCCGCCGCGAAATGCACCGGCGGCGAAAGCAAGCGAGTTCTCTTCATCAGCCAGAACTGCGGCTTGAACCGCGGTGAGTTCAAAGGTTCCGTCTTCGTGGCGGTCAATCAGACGGGCAGCTGCTTGGCCGAGAAGCCACTCGCGGATGAACCGTTCATCGCATTCGACGCGCTCAGCAACCATGTCGGTGGTTAGAGGCCCTTGGCTGGCCATGGCTTGGTAGATGCCGAGCCGGTCACCGAGGTGGATGGTGAAGGCGACCTGTTCCCCCATCTTGTAGGTCCAGACAGAAAAACTGAACATCTTGACCGCATCTGGATCGGGATAATCGATGTCAAGAGAGAGCTTTTCGTTCATGGGGTTTCCCGCTCCTTGTTGCTGCGTTGGCTGTTGACAATGATTGCGTCGATCATCTCCGGCCAGAGGCTTCGAGGCAAATCGTGTCCCATATCCGGGAACATGAGGAGGCGAGCATTGGGAATTGCCTTGGCGGTGGCAGTAGCACCGGAGTAGCCGACCAGCGAATCGGCAAGTCCGTGTATGACCAGTGTTGGCGCCTCAATAGCAGCCAGCCTTTCGGTCCGATCGGGGCTGGCGATCACGGCCGCCAGTTGACGATCAACTCCGGATCGATCAAAGTTACGTTCGAAGGCCAGGGTCGCATACCGCCTCACCTCATCATCATCAACCAACGGTCCGCCAATGAGATTGAAGAGGGCGACCTGTCCTTGCACTGCTTGGGCGGGGCTTGGGTCCATCAGCGCGTGAAGCCTTCGCAGGATGCGAACATCAGCCAAACCGTGGCGCTTATCACCAGTGTTGGACATGATCGAAGCTAAGGAGCGGACACGTTCTGGGTGATCAAAGGCCATGGTTTGGGCAATCATGGCCCCCATTGAGACCCCAACGAGATGTGCCCTGTCAACCTGGAGGGCATCAAGGAGCGCGATGGTGTCTGCCGCCATGTCGGCAATGATGTAGGGGGCCTTGGTCTTGCGACCTGCGAGCTGGGAGGCGATCTGGCGAGGCACAGAGGGAACCGGAACATTGATCTTGCTGCTCAGACCAACATCTCGATTGTCAAACCAGATGACTCGGAATCCTCGCGCAACTAGCTCGTTGATGAACTCGTCGGGCCAGGCGGTCATTTGAGCCCCCAGCCCCATAAGGAGCAGCATCACTTCGCCTTCGCCGCGCGACTCGTACTCAAGTGATATCCCGTTCACCTTGATCTGTGTCATGGTGAGAGACTAGGGGTGATCAGTCAGTTGCTGTGTCAATGTCACCGGTTTCTGACTCAAGCATGGCTGGATCCATGGCGGGGCCCGAGACCAGCTGCCAACGACCGGAGATCTTCTCGAAACGGAACCATTGTGCAAGCTCGTTCTTCCGGAACTGGACGAACTTGTTTATTTCGAGCACGTCTCGTGAGGATTCGACGATTTCGACTCCGGCGCTGCCGGCAATACGCCAGGCGCTTGCCTTAGTTGATAGCTCACGGCTGGACCGGCCCGAATGGAGCACCAGGCGACTCCAATGCTCGGTCCCCTCAACGTTGGCCGCCCGTCGGGCTAGGTCAGACTCAGCTCCAAGTTCGAGGTCGGCTCCCTCCGTTCCTGTGAGATGACGGTGGGCCCTGGCCACGGCATCCACCACGAGCGAGTGAAGCCCAGGACCAGTAAAAGGAGCATTTGGTGGAGCATCCGAAGGGTATGGCGGGATGACCGCAGCTGTCTGTGGCGGGACGAGAGCCAGCGGCAATACAGCCTGTGTTCGGTTCCACGCATCCAAGGCGTTGATGGTCACGGTTGCTGGAGGCTCGGTCTTGCTGGCAACCGGATCCTGCTCGTCAGAGGTTCCGGACCTATCAGCATTGGAAGCAGCGGTGTCAGCAAACCCTGCGGTTGAATCTTCGGCGCATGAGTCTTCGCTGGTTGAGCTTCGTCGCTGATGAACCCGCTCGACCAGATCTTCATAGGACAAGCCACGCCACAAAAAGAGATCGAAGGGGGCTTCGTCAAAGACGTCGGCCAACAGATACACCACAGCGGAAGAATGCTTACACAGCTCGCCCCAGTTTCGACATGAGCAACTGACCTTGAGCGAGCGCGGCGCCGGAAGAAGGCTCACGCCTTCTGATTTCGCCTCAGACAGGATGTTTGGATCGATTTCGTGGTCAAGAAGGGCGGCAGTCCTGGCGCTTGAGTTGGCAATCAGACCAATAACGATGGACCATTCATTGTCGCTGAGGACCGGCACTTCGATGGCTGCTCGGTTACGAATACGCGGGCCTGAGCGAGCCAATGCTTCGGCCTTGCCTGGCTCAAGGTCAACTTCCAGTTGCCAATCGTGAAGTGCATAGGCGCGGCCACGCTCGAGAGATTCATTGGAGAACGTCGCCGTTGTTTCCAGTCGATGCAGCCACTTGCTTCCCCAGGTATCGCTCGGCTTCTTCTTGCTCTTCGGGACTGTTTTGCTGGCCGGGACTGTTTTGCTGGTTGGGACTAGGTTGTCTTTGCGGTCCGGTGTGCTCATCGTGTCCTCACAGCTCGCCCTGGTCCTCAGAGAGTGCAACCAGGTCAACCAGGTCCTGATCGCTGAGTTCGGATATCCAACCCTCTCCTGCTCCAACAACCGCATCGGCAATGGCGCGCTTGTCGTTCAACATGGCCGCAATCCGATCCTCGATTGTTCCTTCACAGATGAGACGGTGGATCTGGACTGGAAGGTCTTGACCGATTCGCCAAACCCGGTCACTGGCCTGATCTTCCACGGCCGGGTTCCACCAGCGGTCATAGTGGATCACGTGGCTGGCCCTGGTCAGGTTGAGGCCAGTTCCACCAGCGCGCAGCGAGACAATAAAGGCATCGATACCTCCGTCTTGGAAGGTGTCGACCATCTTCTCTCGCTCATTGATTGATAGGCCACCATGGAGGAAGAGGGTACGGAAGCCCTGGTCTTGGAGATGTCGAACAAGCAGATGGCCCATGGCGACGTACTGGGTAAAGACGAGGGTGCGTTCTCCCTCCTCGGCGATGACGCGTAGTAGGTCGGTCGTTGCCTTGAGCTTGCCTGACCGGTTGGCAAGTTCGCCGCCCTCAGCCAGGAGGTGTTCGGGGTGGTTGCAGACCTGTTTGAGCCTGGTCACGAGGCGAAGAACCAGGCCGCGACGGCTGATTCCGGTCGCCTCGGCAATCTCCGCCATCACCTCGGCAACCACTGCCTTATAGAGGGTTGCCTGTTCGCCGGTTAGGGGAACGATCTCGTCCGTCTCGGTCTTGGGTGGAAGGTCAGGGGCTATGTCGGGATCACTCTTGCGGCGACGAAGGAGGAATGGGCGAAGCAGGCGGTTGAGTTGGGCGGTGACATCAGGGTCGCCGTCTCGTTCGATTGGTATGGCGAGATCTCGACGGAACCGTTCCAGGGGCCCGAGAAGGCCTGGTGTTGTCCAATCCAGGATCGCCCACAAGTCGGTGAGCTGGTTCTGGATTGGTGTGCCTGTGAGAGCAAATCGGGTTTCGGCCGATATTTGTCGCAGGGCTCGTGCCGTGCGAGATCGGGGATTCTTGATGGCCTGAGCTTCGTCTGCAATCAACAGGCCCCAGGGGATCGAGGTGAGGCTGGCAGCATCACGTCGGGCGACCCCGTAACTGGTGAGCACGATGGCGTTGTCGGGAATATCGCCGAGGTGGCGTGAAGCACCGTGGTACCGCAAGACAGGGATCCCGGGCAAGAATTTGTTGGTTTCTCGCTCCCAGTTTCCGACAACAGACGTTGGGCAAATCACCAGGGTTGGAGCTGGCCGGGTCTTCTGGCGATGGAGATGGAGGGCAAGTAGCTGAACGGTTTTTCCCAAGCCCATGTCGTCAGCGAGAATGCCGCCAAGGCCAAGCTCGTCCATCTCAACCATCCAGGCCAAACCTCGACGCTGGTAGGGGCGAAGTTCGGTGTTGAAGCCTTCGGGAGGATCGAGGGATCTCAGTTGGTCAAGTCCACGGAGTCGTTCGCCGAGTGTGGCCAGTGGGCCTTCAACTTCAATGTCGTATCCGCCGGCCTCGGCTCCACCGTCGAGTGGGACCGTTCCGCCTAGGGCCGCGGCAAGGGCGGCAGAGGCTCCAACAGAGCGCCGCTGGTTGAGGCGTTGCACTTCATCGGAGTCGACTCGTATCCATTGGCCGCGAAGTCGGATAATGCTTCGCTTGCTTTCGGCCAGGTCGGTGAGTTCTTCGTCGGTGAGTTCTTTGCCGTCGATCTCTCCTCGCCAGCGCAACTCCAAAAGAGAGGCAAGGTCCATCCGAGATGTGCGGCCTGTGAGATTGATTTGGGGCGTGTCTGAGTACCCGACGGAGCGGTCCTTCGCGGCGGAATTCCCAATGGGGTTGCCAACAACAGGCCGGAACGTGATGGCACTGACCATATTGGTTGGCCACATGACCGACAGGCCTGCCGCTCCGAGATCATTGCAAAGGTCTTGCTCCAGCTGCTCGAGTTCTTGATCGGTGAGCTGGATTTCGCTTGGTTGGTGCTGGGCCAGCAGTCTGTCAATGGGAGCCCAAACCTTGGTTGCGCGACGGAGGGTTAGCAGGAGTGAGTTCTCGATGGAGGCGAATCGGGCCCTGACCGAATCGGGGGCATTCCAAAGTGCGGAGGCGGAAACCGTCAGGCTGGTGTCGCGGCGGCTCTGGAAGAACAAGGCGGCACGAAAGCTTCCGGTGGTTTGATCCGGCGGCATGAGTCGCAGGGTCAGGAGGGGAGGCTTGTCCCCAGCTAGTGCATCCAACGCTGAGCGCGGGTCAACGGTGATCGGTGTTAGGGATGCGAAGGCGGCATGGCCTGCGCCGAGTCGTGCTGCAGCAGTGCGAACAAAGCGATCGGCAACGGCATCCATGAACGTGCTCAGCACGGATTCGGCCGTGGTGATCAGGTGCTCTTCGGAGGGGCTGTTGTTGTGCTGGAGTGCCGCTCTTGAATTAGGGGGAGTCATTAGCGGGTAGGTGTGTGCTTCGGGTGGCAGCGCCTGGGCCAAGGCGACCACATGTTGCACATGATCCTTGGTGAAGGGGCCGAGTCGCCAACTATCGGTGCCCGCCGGTGTTGCCGATGGCCGGAGAAGCCCGCCGGCGATCATGGCCAAGGCTGATTGGGTAGCCACCGACCAGGCTTGCAGCGAGGGGGATCGTCCATCTTCGTTGTCACCCTTGGAAGGGGCGCCCAGCAACTGGATGATGGCGTGGAGCTCGAAACGGAGTACTGGGGTCGCTAGTCGCTGCACTCTGACAGGGGTGGAGGACTCCTCCAGAACCTCCGCTGCCATGCCGGGGCGGATCAGGTCGACTGACTCGGTTGCACCTTCGATTGGCTGGTCAGGCATCCACAAGGCGAGCCATGAGGAGCGCGGCGGATCGGCAACAATAAAGGTGGCTCGTGTTTCGGCATTGGCCAGGGCGCGGGCCAAGGAACTCTGCTTCAAGCCGGGTCTCGCATCGTCGGTAGCCTTTCATGGATGTCGCCACACACGCGAGCCTCGTCGTACAGCCCGTGAGTAGACATCCTGTCAACTCTAGGCCGCAGTTTTGGGAATGTGGACACTGTTCTTGAGTAGGTGAGGTTGGGGACGGCCGCGCTACGGTTTCGTTTATGGTTGAACCTGTCGCGTCCTCCCAACAGCTCGCCGAAAAGATCGAGTTTTGGGTAGATCCCATATGACCGTGGTGTTGGGTGACGGCCCGTTGGGTCGTCGACGTCGTCGCTCCTGAGCGCAATCTGGACATCACTTGGCAGCCAATTAGCTTGCTTCGTAAGAATGAGCCAGACCCAGAGAGCGAGTACTATCCGCACTACCTACGAACCCACAAGATGTTGCGGGTCCTGGAGTCGGTACGAGCTGCCGATGAGGGTGAGGGTGGCGGCAATGCTGGCTTCTTCAAGCTCTATTGGGAACTTGGTACACGAATCCACAATGATGGTGACCGCGATTTCGCCATGGAGGACGTACTGGATGCCTGTGGTCTTGATGCCAGTCATATCGAGGCGTGGGAAGATGAGGCGTGGGATGAAACTATTGCCGTCCGTATGGATGCAGGGCTAGATCTGGTTGGTGCCGATGTTGGCAC
>VAPK010659158.1_pt1 | contig 18008 bp, 12 predicted proteins | sample 3395031 | NCBI WGS metagenome assembly VAPK01 (sample SAMN08290443, study PRJNA428436) | hydrothermal vent metagenome | isolation source: Deep-sea hydrothermal vent chimney 1 | place: Pacific Ocean: Juan De Fuca Ridge
AAGGTTGGCGCTCCTGATGCCATTGACATAGAGCTGGCAAATGTACCAAAAATCATCGGCGCACCGGGATTAATCAACTGTATTAGCGTCATACCTGCAAGTGCTTCTGCCAAAGCCTGTGCTGATGTTCCTGCAACGGTTACAGGTGACATTGCACCTGCGAGAATAAAAGGTGAAACAATACAGGCCTGATTATTTCGGGCATAGACTTTAAGCGCGCCTAACATGGTTTCATCAAATGTCATGGGAGAGTTTGCGTTGATCAAACTCACTGTAATAGTTTTTGGCCGTCCTGTTTCAGGGTCTTGATAATTATCACCGAACAGAATTTTACACATATCAACGGTATCCTGTGCTCGCTCTGGTGACGTTACAGACCCCATGAATGGCTTATCCGAGTACTTCATATGTGAATACACCATATCAAAATGGCGTTTATTGACGGGTAAATCAACGGGTTCACAAACCGTTCCACCCGAATGATGTAGATGCGGAGTCATATAGGCGAGTTTTACGAAATTTCTAAAATCTTCAATCGTGGCATAACGCCTGCCCTCATCCAGATTCCGAATAAATGGGCTCCCATAGGCTGGTGCCAATACCGTATGTTTACCCCCTATTTCGACATTTCGTTCTGGATTTCTAGCATGCTGAGTAAATTGTTTCAGTGCACTATCTTGAATAATTTTACGGCACATGCCTTTTGGAAAACGTACCCTCTCACCTTTTACAAAAGCACCTGCTGCTTTAAAAAGTTCTAGCGCTTCAGCATCATCTTTAAAATCAATACCAATATCTTCAAGTAATGTATCCGCATTAGATTCGATTAGGGATAATCCTTCTTCTCCTAAAATTTCATATTCTGGAATTTGTCGTGTGATAAATGCGGGGATCGGAGCTGACTCTTTTTTTTCTTCTCCTCGTGAACGACGAGAACGACGAGAACGGCGGGGACTTGGCATTTTAAACTCCAATTATGATTTAGGATTCTTTCATTATTATCTGTTTTTTAACACAAATCAGACAGTTCAAGCGCGACATTGTTGTATATTCCCGCGTCACAACATGTTAATGATGCAAATTGTTAAAAAAGATAGGGTGCCATCTTGTACAACTAGAATAGCAACTAAGTTTTATAATGGCATCCCCCCCTTTTTTTGATAATTCTATCCAGCTTTGTAGAGATACCCCCATAAAAAAGACAATCTATCTCAAATATTTTAATATTACACTTTGCTTTCTTAATCCAGCAAATCTATCATACGGTAATTCCCCATTACCCCTGAGAGAACAATTAATCACATGTTAATACTCCACGGTAGTCGTGCTTTTTCTGATTTCAAAAAAAACAAATTACTTGCTGAATTACAGAAGTTTATTCCCGAGGTCAATGATATACATGCCCGTTATTGGCATTTTGTCAAAACATCTCAAGAACTTAATGAAGATAAGAAGGCCACTTTAGAGTCACTTCTAGAATACAGTGACTCTGGCATCGATACAGAAGATGAATTTGAGCCTTTGGGTAAGCTTTTTCTTGTTACACCTAGACTTGGAACTATTTCACCTTGGTCCAGCAAAGCAACGGATATTTTACACAACTGTGGACTCGTTGAAGTTGATCGTGTCGAGAGAGGCATTGCCTACTTTGTTGAGTATAAAGATGACTCTACTGAACTTTCTGAAGATCATAGTCAATTTATCTGTGAGCAGATACACGACCGCATGATTGAAGTAGTAATGTACGACGAGTTACAAGCTGAAGCCTTATTTAATAATGCTGAACCTGCACCATTGCACGTTATTGACCTAGGTAGTGATCCTAAGGCAGCTTTAAATAAAGCTAATATTGATTTAGGGCTGGCACTATCTGCAGATGAAGTAGATTACCTTACTGATAACTATTCTGCTCTAAAACGAAATCCAACTGATGTCGAACTGATGATGTTTGCACAGGCAAATTCAGAACATTGTCGTCATAAAATATTTAATGCAGATTGGATTATTGATGGTAAAAAACAGGGTAAAACACTGTTTGGTATGATCAAAAATACCTATAAACAATCACCTGAAAAAATACTCTCTGCCTATCATGACAATGCATCAGTAGTTGAAGGTTCTGATGCTACGCGTTTTTTCCCTAATAGCACAACTCAAGAATATGGCTATTCTGTTGAGCCTGTGCATATGTTAATGAAAGTTGAAACACATAATCACCCTACCGCTATTTCACCTTTCCCTGGTGCTGCTACAGGTTCAGGCGGTGAAATTCGTGATGAAGGCGCTACTGGTAATGGCTCTAAACCCAAAGCAGGCCTATGTGGTTTTTCAGTATCAAACTTAAAAATTCCAGATCACACTATGCCTTGGGAAAAAGAACATGGTAAACCATCACGGATTGATAGCGCATTGAATATTATGCTAGAAGGTCCTATTGGTGCAGCTGCATTTAATAATGAATTTGGTCGCCCTTGTTTAACAGGTTACTTTAGAACTTATGAAGCTGAAGTTCCAGGAGCCAGCTCAGAAACAGAATTACGTGGCTACCATAAACCGATTATGCTTGCAGGTGGTCTTGGCAATATTCGTGCAAATAACATCGACATGAAAGAAATACCCGTGGATACACCGATTATTGTTTTAGGTGGACCTGCAATGTTAATTGGTCTTGGTGGTGGTGCGGCATCATCAATGGCAAGTGGTAGCAGTGCCGAAAGCCTTGACTTTGCTTCTGTGCAACGTGGCAACCCTGAAATGGAACGACGTGCTCAAGAAGTCATAGATCGTTGTGTGGCAATGGGTGATGACAATCCTATTCTTTGGATTCATGATGTTGGTGCCGGTGGTATTTCAAATGCTATACCAGAAATCGTTAATGATGCAGGGCGTGGTGGTAAGTTTGAATTACGCACCGTACCTAATGATGAACCTAGTATGTCTCCCATGGAAATTTGGTGTAACGAAGCGCAAGAACGTTATGTGCTTGCCATAGCAGCAGATAAGCTAGAAGCCTTTAAAAGACTATGTGATAGAGAACGTGCAATTTATGCTGTAGTTGGCTCTGCTACAGAAGAACCCCATTTACTGGTTGGTGATACACACTTTGATAATAATCCTGTCGATATGTCTCTTGACATGTTACTCGGAAAACCACCCAAAATGCTTCGCGATGTACATCATAAAACATTTACAAAGCCTGAGCTTGAGCTTGCTGATATAAAACTTGATGAAGCCATCGAACGTGTATTGCGTTTACCTACCGTTGCTTCCAAGGCTTTTTTAATTACCATTGGTGACCGAACTATAACGGGTATGGTAAATCGTGATCAGATGGTTGGACCTTGGCAAGTACCTGTGGCAGATGTAGCCGTTACCTGTGCTGATTATATCGGTTATAACGGTGAGGCGATGGCAATTGGTGAACGTACTCCTATTGCATTAGTTAACCCTACAGCATCTGGTCGTATGGCTATTGGCGAGGCGATTACTAATATAGCTGCGGCAAAGATAAATAAAATCTCAGATATTTACCTTTCGGCTAACTGGATGGCAGCAGCAGGCTTCGAAGGCGAAGACGCAGCATTGTTTGATACAGTTGCCGCTGTTGGAGAAGAATTGTGTCCACAACTTGGCATAGCCATACCTGTCGGCAAAGATTCACTATCGATGAAAACAGTTTGGGAGCAACAGGGTGAGAAAGGCGCTATCCAACATGAAATGGCTGCACCTTTATCGTTAATTACTACGGCCTTTGCAATTGTTGATGATGTACGTAAGACGCTTACCCCACAATTACGTACTGAAAAAGGTGATAGTGACCTGATATTAATTGATTTAGGAAAAGGCAAGAACCGTTTGGCTGCATCTGCATTATCACAAGTTTATTCACAAGTGGGGGCACATACTCCCGACCTAAAGGATGCTCAATCACTCATTGATTTTTTTACTGTAATTCAACAGTTAAACAAAGAAGGCAAATTAATGGCTTACCATGACCGTTCTGATGGCGGTCTTTTAGCAACACTTGTAGAAATGTCTTTTGCTGGGCATACAGGGATCACTATTCATCTTGATGAGGTTGCTAAAACACCTTTAGAGGCACTCTTTACAGAGGAACTCGGTGCAGTCATTCAAGTACACCATACCGATACAGAAGAAGTGATATCAGCACTCCGTGAAGCTAACTTAGGAAGTTGCTCGCATGTCATTGGTAAACTTAATGATTCAGATGAGATCTTTTTCACATGGGCTCATGAAAATATATATCAGAACAACCGTGTCACTTTACAAAAAATATGGGCGGAAACAAGTTACCACATGCAAACATTACGTGATAATGATGAATGTGCGCAACAAGAATTTGAACGACTCGACGATAAAAATGACATTGGCTTAACCGCTAAGCCAAGTTTTGATATTGCTGATGATATCGCAGCCCCTTTCATTAACACTGGCATTCGACCATCCATTGCTATTTTACGAGAACAAGGTGTCAATGGTCAGCAGGAAATGGCTTCAGCATTTGATCGTGCGGGTTTTCGCACTGTTGATGTCCATATGACGGATATTATTTCAGGGCGAGTCTCTTTAGATTCATTTAATGGTTTGGTTGCCTGTGGAGGATTCTCCTATGGTGACGTATTAGGTGCAGGTGGTGGATGGGCTAAAACTATATTACATAATCAACGCGCCAAAGATGAGTTTAGTGCTTTCTTTGAACGTCGAGATGTATTTGGTTTAGGTGTCTGTAATGGCTGCCAAACTTTCTCTCACCTTCGTCAAATGATTCCTGGGGCAAGTCACTGGCCAGAATTTCACCGTAATGAATCAGAACAATTTGAAGCACGTTTTAGTATGGTAGAAGTCATGGACTCACCATCAATAATGATGCAAGGTATGGAAGGGTCAAAAATGCCTATTGCGGTAGCTCATGGTGAAGGTCGTGCTATTTTCACTGATACAAACACGGCAAAGGATGCTATTTCAAATAGCTTCGTCAGCATGCGTTATATTGATAATGCTGGAAATCCAACTGATATGTATCCAGAAAATCCAAATGGATCAAGACTAGGTGTTACTGGTTTATGTAATACAGATGGTCGCTTTACTATTATGATGCCGCATCCAGAACGTATCATTCGCACAGTAACAAATTCATGGCACCCAGATGATTGGGATGTAGACAGCCCTTGGATGAGAATGTTTAGAAATGCACGTAAATGGGTAGACTAATACGTTCTAGCCTAGAAAGCTCAGCTTAGGGTTATCTAATCAATGTATTAATTGATGATCTATGTGAATTTTATTTGTGGTGACTGTGACTTTTATAACCATTTGGGTGTACGTGTCTTAATGAACCAGTAACAGTTTTTGCTTTATGGCTGTGTGCATTGGAATGAGAGCGGGATTTTTTTTCACAGCTTTGCGGATGTTCATGGTCTTTATCACCGTTTGAGTGTCGATGAATAATTGCTTCTAAACATTCATTCTCAGAGTGTATATGTCTCAACTTTAGCATTTTAGCTTTTACTTTAATATTTTGTGTACTACTAGATTTACTTGCTATAATTTTTTCATTACCATTAGAACAAGAAACTATGAATAATAAGCAAATCGTAGATAAACTGAGATGACATAAAAGTTTCTTAGGAAATAAATGCATGAAAGATAACACTTGATAAAAAGGGGAGATAGGCTGTGCTTAAAATATAACCTATAATTCATTATTTCCCTAATTAAAAAAAAGATTGTTATATTCTAGTTTTTAAATGATAAGACTCATTGTTGAAAATAGATAATTTTATCTAAAAAAAATCCCGCATAAATGCGGGATTTCTTGTTTAGAGCTAACTAATTAAGAACCATAGTGATGGCTATGCTTTCTAGCGCCATTAGGATGGTAATGTTTGATAGAGCGTGTTCTGCTATTGGCAGGATGAACATGTCCATTGCCATTTGATTTTCTCATGCCATTACCTTTACAGCTATATTTATGACTGTGTTTACGCTTACCGTTAGGATGAGCATGTGAAATTGAGCGAGTACACTTATTAGCTGGATGTCTGTGCTGATTTGCTCCATGACGCATACCATAAGCACTTAACTTCTGTTGTGCTTTTCTTAGCATGTCGTTATCTACACGGCTTATACCATTTCCTTTACAACTATATTTATGGCTATGAGTACGTTTACCATTCGGATGTGCATGTGAGATTGAACGTGTACACTTGTTTGCAGGGTGTCTATGTTGATTTGCTCCGCCCATATGACGTTTTGCATTTCCTTGACAACTGTAACGGTGATTATGGTGACGCTTTCCATTTGGGTGAGAATGCGAAATAGAACGTGTACATCTATTAGCAGGATGTCTGTGCTGATTTACTCCGCCCATATGACGTTTTGCATTTCCCTTACAACTATAGCGATGATTGTGAGTACCTTTTCCATTTGGGTGTGAATGTGAAATTGAACGTGTACATCGATTTGCAGGATGGATGTGAGCATTAGCGCCAGTACGTTTCATCGCAGGCTTACAACTATAACGATGTTTATGTGCTCTTTCACCACTAGGATGAGTGTGGCTAATAGAATTTGTACATTCATTTGCAGGATGTGTATGAGCTGTTCCTGATGGCATTGCCTTTACAGATTCAACTGCTGGTTCATTTTGAGATTGTTGACCTGCAACATTGTCACCTGTTTGTGAACAACCAGAGAGGGTGAAACCTAAAAATACTGAAACTGCGAGAATGTGCCTTGACTTATATATCATATCTTCTTCCTTGTTTGATGTGGACAATTGTTACTATTATTAATCTTTCTTATTATCTAGAGGATTGTAAACTATTCCGTTATGCAAATAAAGATTCCACCAAAATAAGCTGACAAGTTGGCTTTAAATTCAGACAAACTAATCAAGTTGATATGTTAAAGAAGCCCAATAAGTTTCCCAGACTACATCTTCACTTTCTTTTGTAGAAGCAGAATGTTCTTGAATTTGAACAGCATTGATCAAAAACTCACCACCTTTAGAACGAGGGATAGTAACCCTACCCTGATTATCTGTATACACAGTGCTTTTTAAAACTTCAAAAATAGCATCGCTATTTTTCACCCGATTGAAAATATCCACATGAGCATGTACATAAGGCTTACCACGCCACATAAGACGTAACTGTATGTCATCTTTCGTTATATAGGGATTCGATTCCGCTATCCACTCTATCGGTAGACCAAACGTTCTATCAGCCCCCTTCCCATGTCCAACCTTAACTAAAGATTTAGGGAAACGCTGAAAGTTTTCAGAAAAATTCTTCTCTGGAAAGCCTTTTTCTTTATGCTTAGCTATTACCCAATCTAGACCTTTGCTCTTAATAAAGGATTCAAATTTAGCCCAGCTTTCATATTTAATTTTGGAACCTGTGGTAATCGCCGTTAAAATATGAAGACCTTCCTTTTCTGTTTTTTCTTTAATCGCAGGTATATCACCAAGTCGTGATTTAACGGCTCGGGTTAACCCACCAACTGATATATTCAAACTTTTGTAACTTGTATTTAAATAAGCATACTTATTACCTTTAAAGTTTTGTCCTACTTTTTCATGTGCATAAATATTTTCACCCACATTTACTCTATAGCTAACAGGCTCAATCCACATTTCATGAGCTATCGTCACACTAGAAAACCCCATCATAAATAGTAAATAGATAAGCTTTAAATAAATCTTTTTAAATCCAGTATAAAACACGTTACAATTGCTTCCTTTTTTAGTCCACATCAGAATATGCTATCACGTAAATCCCTACTGCAAACGATTTTTTTAATAGCTAGTATTTTCATTTTCACCCCAGTCATTTCTCATGAAATTCAACCCAGTATTGTAGACTTTTCTTTCAATAAGGAACGCTTCTACCAATTATCAATGCGTCTAAATATTGAGGCTTTGATAGCAGAAGTTGGCTCACAGCACAATGATACTACTGAGTCAGAAAATACAAACAAATATGAAAAATTACGTAAGTTAGATGCTAATGCTCTAATGCAAGAGTTCGAAAAATTTGAAACTGCATTTCTTAATAAGGTTCAACTCTCTTTTGATGGAAAAAAACATCCTCTAAGTATATTAGATTTAGAAATCGATGATGTGGGAGATATAGAGCTTGCTAGAGACTCAATTATCAACATTGCAGGACTTATACCTGATAACACACACAGTGTGAGTTGGCAATGGGATGCAAGTTACGGTAATGCTGTATTCCGTGTAGCTTCAGAAACAGAGCCAGAACTTTATTCTTCTTACTTATTAGATGGTAAAGCGAGTGATAAAATCACCATTGGCACAGACTGTACAAACCTAAAAAAGGGTGAGAAAAAAGAAGGCTGTACTCAAAAAAAAACTAAACTAGATGTCTTTCTTAACTACATTAATGTAGGTTTTGTACACATAGTTCCACTAGGAATCGACCACATTTTATTCGTTGTAGGTCTGTTTTTATTAAGTACTCAACTAAAGCCCCTATTAATTCAAATTACAAGTTTTACCATTGCTCACAGTATCAGTCTGGCGCTAGGGATTTTTGGTGTAATTACCGTTTCTCCCGCAATTGTTGAACCATTAATCGCTGCCTCTATTATTTATGTATGCATCGAAAATATATTTGCTGACAAACTTAGTCGCTGGCGACCTATTCTCGTATTTCTATTCGGCTTACTTCATGGTCTTGGATTTGCTAGTGTACTAACTGAGATCGGATTAGTTAAAGGCAATTTCATCAGCGGATTGCTAGGCTTTAACATTGGCGTAGAATTGGGACAACTCACCGTTATTGCTCTTTGTGTTTTACTTATTGGTATTTGGTTCGGCAAAAAGAGTTGGTACAGAGAACGCATCACCATTCCTGCATCTGTTGTGATAGCCATCGTTGCTACTTACTGGGTTTTTGAGCGCACAGGCTTAATAAATTTTACATAAATGGTGCTTTAATGAGAGATATTACAGATTGGAAGTATTTATTTCCCCTAATACTACTCTCGCCCTTTTCTCATCTAAAAATCTTATAGGGATTTAACAATGAATAGAACTTCAGCTAAAAAAAGTATGCTACAAAAATTTTCTCTTTATGTTGCCTATGCAAGCTTCTTTGCATCTATCTTTTGTTTAATCTATCTATTCCTAAAAATAGATGATCTCGGATGGCAACATCCAATCTCCGCTAGTTTACTTGCGTCCTCATTCTTTTTTATTTTCGTTGGTATCGTACTGTTAGTAATTGGAAAAAGTAATATACCAAGTTTTAAAGTTACGAGTAATTCTGATTGATGAGCCTACTCACCTTACATAGACTCACAGCGCACAACGTATAAATACAACCATTCCCTACGAAACACGCCTAGGTATGATAGATCGTAGCTTTGCAGAAGGAACACCTAATTAATAGAGGTGCCCTTAGTCCAACGTCTATTAATCCATTTTCTAACTGGATTTTCAAACAGATAATAAGAAAGAATACCTATCGTGATGGCAACTGGTACCGCAACTAAACTACCACCAGGAAAAACCCATTTGAAATTATAAATAGGTTGTTGCCAAAGATAGATAGAAAATGACCATATCCCCATATACCTGAGTGCTTTAAATTCTAAAATACGACGAAGGAAATGGTGTGCTTCGGTAATATGGTTGAGTGTAAAGGCTAGTAGGATAGGTGCTAAAGCAAAAGATAGTTGGGGAATGTAAAGTGCATGTCCCTCTCCTGATGGATTTTCCACATAACAAAAGAATGCAGTGATTAATGTGATCACAGGAAGATATGCAGGAACTGTTATTTTATATTGCTTTTTAAACAAGTTATATGCGGCAGATAAAAAGACAAAACTGATGGCAGATTCTGTACGAATTCTAAAGTGCTCAGGTGCTGCCTCTTCAATTCCGTAGTAATAAAAACACATTCCAATGGAGATGAAGCCTAAAGCTGTTAATACATAAGCTACCTTGCTATTTCTCAATAGAAACAAGGTCATAATACTCATAATAACATAGGCATGTTCTTCCACATTTAAAGACCATAGATGCCCTATTGTTACAGTTGTATCCCACATATGTGGATCTAAAGGGTAATAAGTGCGAAAGAAAGTAATCGTAGAGAAAAACTCACCTTTTTCGAAGTTGAATTCGTTTCGACCAAAGTATTGCCAAGCGATAAAAGCCAAGCCATAAGAGACAATAACAAACAATGCAAATGCTGGGAAAATCCGACTAAAACGGCGAATATAGAAATCTTTTAACGGCATACGCTTCTCGAATAAAATGGTACTCATTAACATCCCAGAGAGTACGAAAAATGCATCAACACCTAAGCGATCTTCCCAAATCCAATCATTACCTGAGAAATGCCCTAAAAGTAAAAGCGTAATTGCCATACCACGCCAACCATCCCAAATTAGAATTCTATTATGTTTGTTTTCCATGTTTTTTTCCGCAAGCTATTTTAATTTTTATAAAGGTCACAACATCACTCACGAGTTATATAGTGATCTTTATAATCATCGTTATCTCATTAATACAATTCAAGGAATAGTTTTAGGTGGCGTAGTGGTCTAATAAAAGCGCCTAAAGGACTGCAATATTGGTGAGAGATCTCAGTACATTTGGTAGTTTTTATTTAACAAGCAGTTCAATTTTATCTTTATTGATATTAATTTGTCGTCTCTTATAAAGCGCACCAAGTGCTTTTTTATAGGCTTTCTTGCTCACTTTAAACTGTTGATATATCTCCTCTGGCGCGCTTTTATCCGTGAGTGTGGATGAGCCACCCTGTTCCTTTAAGAAATTATAGATTTGATTTGCTAGGTCACTACGTGTGTCTTGTGTAGGTCGCTGTAAGCTTAAATCTATCTTCTTATCACTGCGAACTGTTTTTATAAATCCTGTGAGTTTATCGCCAATATTAAGGGCTTGGAAAACTTCATTCTTATACAGCAAGCCCATATAGTTAGTGCCCATTACAGCTTTATAACCAAGATCTGTTATTGCATAGATAAGTAATTCAACCTCTTGATTTTCTTTATGATAATGAGAGAATTCTATTAAATGTTTATCCAACTTTGAAGAAGCCATTATCCTATTAGTATGCTCATCAAGATAAACTTTAACGACATAGGACAACCCTATTTCCATGCGAGTTTCTTGCTCAGCAAAGGGTACAAATAAATCCTTCATCAATCCAATATCAAGAAAAGCACCTACCTTATTAACGTCTACCACTTTAAGAAAAGCACATTCGTCAACCTGCGCTAAAGGTATTTCGGTAGTGGCAATTAATCGATCTTCTGAATCGAAATAAACAAATACTTTGAGTAAATCATCAACGTTGCAGTCTTCAGGTTCATATCGTTTAGGTAGTAAGATTTCTTCTTTTTCGGAGCCTGCTGATAAGTAAATACCAAATGGCAGACGTTTAACTACCCGAAGTGTATTAGTTTTTCCGATTTTGACTCGTTTGAATAAATGTAGGCTTTCAGGATTTGACATACTTTATTCCGACTCACTGTTTTTGGGGAGCTTTCTTTTATAAAAAGAACTACCATCGACCTTAGGCTCAGAACTTTCTTTTGCTCCTTGGTCAGTTTTTACACTCGATTTAGAACTTGGTTTATTCTCTTGTTTTATCTTTTGCTTTGTATCAGGTTTATTATACTTTACGGATTTTTCTTGCGGTTTTTCATTTGAACCATTAGTTTTAGTATCTTTGTCTAAAGTATTATCTATCTGCTTTAATTTCTTTTTAGAATTTAACTTTTTTTGTTTTTTAGATTTTTTCTTCTTAGAACTTTTTTGTATCTCTGGGGCCTTTTCATCAGCTTCAAAGCCTTTTAATTGTTCACGCTCCAAGCGTAAGCCAATACGTTTTTCAATCACACCAAAATGCTGAAATTCATGATGAGCAATCAATGAGATTGCCATACCCATTGCCCCCGCTCTTCCTGTACGACCGATTCGATGCGTATAATCATTTGGTGAGCGCGGCAATTCATAATTGATCACACAGTCAAGCTGCTCAATATCAACGCCACGACCTGCCACATCTGTAGCTATCAAGATACGTATTTTCTTCGCTTTGAAATCTTTTAAAGCATTAGCACGCGCATACTGATGCTGGTTACCATGCATAGCAGATGCTTCAATATTACGCTTTTCTAATTTTCTAACCAAATTATCACAAGTGCGTTTTGCACTACAAAATATTAATACTTGCTTCCAATCATTCTCTTTCAATAAGTGAGCTAGTAAATCATTTTTCTTATCATGATTAACCGTAATAACACGTTGTTCCGTATTTACATCATCATTGAAGTCATCCACATTTATAATGACTGGCTCATCCATAATGTAACGAACTAATTTCCTAATACTGCTTGGAAATGTTGCCGTAAACATCAAGTTCTGGCGTTTATTAGCCAGTTTAGCAATGATTTGATCTATTTCTTCCTGAAAGTCACCTTTCATTAAACGGTCAACTTCATCAATAACCAGAGTTTTCACCTGATGTAACCGAATCGCATTATTTCGTTCTAAATCTAGTAATCGCCCAGGAGTTGCCACTAAAATGTCCGCTCCTCCGCGAAGTGCAATCATTTGTGGGTTAATTTTAACCCCACCATAAACGCTTAAACATTTCACCTTTCTTTTTGATCCCAACAAAAAACCTGATGAAAAACGCTCAAACTCCTCACGAATCTGAATCGCTAATTCACGAGTAGGAACTAAAACCAATGTTGAAGCAATGTTACTACCAATGGTGCCTTTATTGGGCTTCGAATATTCTCTTAATGTTTTCTCAAGAATAGGCAACACAAATGCAGCAGTTTTTCCAGAACCTGTTTCAGCACGGGCTAGAACATCCTTACCTTGTAACACAGCAGGAATAGTTTCTTGTTGAACATCAGTAGGAATTGTAAACCCAGCTTTCTCTACTTCCGAATAAATAGAAAGTGATAGACCAAATGATTTAAAGTTAGGTTTTGGGGAATCTTGATTCATGGGGGTAGCTGCTTATATAAACCGTCAGATAATAACAGCTACGCATTGTAACCTGAATCAAAAAAGGAAAGAATATTGCTTTTTAAGGCTCACCAAGAGCCAAAAAGTATATCGTTACGACTCCGAAGGAGGAGTCGATGTTGGTAGAGACTTGCTTATCTCAGCAAAAAAACAATCTTAAGAGAATAACTCTATCAATACTAGATGGCATCCCCCTATTATTTGGAAGATTGTAATGGCACCCCTACCCTTTTTACATAATTACATTGTATTAAAAGTAGATACTTTGCACTTTAGTTATGCAAAGGTCTCAGATTAGCTAATATCTAAAACATCTACCAATTGCTGCATATCATCTGGTAAACCAACCTCCCATGATATCTCTTCAGCACTTAATGGATGCTCTATAGTTAAGCGCGTAGCATGCAGTGCCTGACGAGGCATTTTTTGTATTTTATCGCGTAGTTCTTGATCTATTTTTGCAGGCACTCTTGCTCTACCCCCATAAACACGATCACCCAATATCGGCATATGTTTCCATGCAAGGTGAACACGTATCTGGTGTGTTCGTCCTGTTTCTAGATTAACTCTTAATAGTGTGTGATGGTAAAGGCGCTGCTCAATTCGATAATGCGTAATCGCTTCTTTGCCACCACCAGCGGTGAGTACCGTCATGCGTTTTCTATCGCGTGGATGCCTACCAATATTTTCTTCGATTGTGGCACCTGCAATAACATCAGAAGAAACTAAGGCTAAGTATTCCCGCTTCACTTCCCTAGCTTGTAATTGATTCACCAAAGCAGTGTGTGCTTCAAGTGTTTTAGCCACCATCATTAAACCGGTAGTATCTTTATCTAAACGATGCACAATGCCTGCTCTGGGCAAGTTTTTTTGTTGCTCGTTATGAGCTAACAAACCATTAACCAATGTACCCGTTTGATTCCCTGCTCCTGGATGAACGACCAAACCTGCAGGTTTATTAATGACTAATAATGATTCGTCTTCATAAACAATATCTAATTTTATCGCTTCAGGAAGATCATGGGTTCGCTTTGTTAGCACCGGTATAATCAGCACTTCCTCACCACCGACAACTTTGTTTCTAACTTTAGCTGTTGAACCATTGACCAGAATATTTCCTGATTTAATCCATTTCTGTAATTGGCTACGTGAATAAGTCTGACACAGTTCAGATACCACTCCATCAAGGCGGTTGCCAATATACTCATCTGGAATTACAAATGACAGGTCATCTTTTTCAGACATACAAAACCTAGGTTGTTTTAAAAAGAGACCCCAGCATAACTCAGGTCTCAAAAAAGGAGTTAAAAAAATCGGATTATACGGTATCTCACTAGTCTATGTGTATCTGTAATTTTACTGTATAATTAGTGAACAATTACAGAAAAACCAAAAGCGGGCTGTCCATGTATACAATCAACAATAAACTATTTTTTAGATTTCTATTTTTAATATTCATTTCGGTCTCTCTGGCATCTTGTTCTTCTGCCAAAAAGAAAAAAGACGTTTCAACTATCAAGGGTAATGCGATACAGCTCTTAAAAGAAGCTAGGGTATCTATGAATGGCAATGACTATGAACAAGCCATCAAGAAATACGAATCTTTAGAAGCCAAATTTCCATTAGGGCGCTTTGCACAACAAGCACTTCTAGAACAAGCCTATGCTTATTATAAATTCGATGAGCCAGACACAGCCTTAGATACAATTGATCGTTATATGCGTGTATACCCACGTGGGCCACGTTTGGATTACGCACTTTATCTACGTGGCTTAATTAACTTTACGCGAGGTGGAAGTATTGTTGATAAGATTTTTCCAAGAAACTTTTCTGATTTAGATGGCGTACGCCAAAAAGAAGCCTTTCATGATTTCTCTACTTTAATCACCCGTCACGGTGGCAGCCCTTATGCGGTTGATGCAAGAAAACGTATGCACTATTTGAAAAACACACTGGGTGCATCAGAAGTTAACGTTGCAAAACATTATATGCAACGTGGCGCCTACCTTGCCGCTTTTAACCGTGCTGACTATGCTATCAAACATCATCAAGGCACACCTGCAATTATCGATGCGCTTCAAATAAAAATATGCGCAGCTAATAAGCTAGGTAAAAAAACATTGGCTAATGACACAATGAAAGTGTTAAAACTTAATTTTCCTACAAAAACTAAATTTAAATGTGTTAAGTAAGACTTTTGCAGAGTGAGTGTAGCGAGAATAATCAGCCCATATAGGCGCTGACTTTAGAACCAACTCAAACATTCAATGGCACCCCTTTTTGCGACAATTGTTTAAAAAAGGGGGGGATGCCATATACTACTATTGAGTTGGGCAAAATATCAATTGTGATTCAAGCGTAACCCTAGCTTATTGAATGTATCGTCGAATATTTAAGAGAGTATACTTTTATATTAAGTATTCAAAATTGGTAAAATGATATGAATATTGAAACTTGGCTTTATTACACACTAGCAGTACTAGTACTAACAGCTTCACCTGGACCAAGCGTTTTATTGTGCATGACTAAAGCAGTAACAGAAGGTTTTCAAGCATCAGTATTTACCGCTTTAGGAAGTCTTACTGCAATAGTTGGTATAATGACGTTATCCTTTACAGGTTTAGGTGTAGTTATTGCATCCTCAGAAGTTGCTTTCACTGTTATCAAATGGTCTGGAGCAATATATCTGATATATCTTGGTTACAAAGCATTAACGTCAAAACAAGAGACTTATCATCTTTCTGATCAAGATGAAACACTATCAAAAGCTTCAAAAACATCACTTTACATAAGTGGTTTTATTGTTGGGGCAAGTAACCCAAAAGCTATTGTTTTCTTTACTGCCTTATTCCCACAATTTATAAATACTGCTGAGCCTCTAGCTTATCAATACTTAGTTTTCGCAATTACATTTTCAGTTCTGGAGTTATCTTGGTTATTTATATATTCATATCTAGGTGCTAAGTCTTCAAACTGGTTATTACAAGAAGGAAGAGCGAAATTCTTCAATAGAATTACTGGTGGAGTATTTATTGGGGCAGGTCTACTTCTTAGCACTTCAAGCAAAGCTTCCACATAAAAGTTCTGCAAATAGTTACATAAAAAGATTTAACAAGTTAGATCCGGAGTGCTTTCAGTATCCATCACAAGTTACAATCTTGTAAATACACGGGGGGTGCCATTACATTCAGAACTAATATAATGGCACCCCCGCCTTTTTTAGAAGATTGCTGGGTATTTAAGCAATTAATTTTAAATACGTATGTCTCACTCACTATCCACTCCTAATAGTGCATACAGTTCAGAAGATTTTAGCCCACCTTCCAAATATACAACCTGCTTTGAGCGTTCACGGAGTAAAAAAGTGACAGCTTGGCTTCTTCTGCCATTGTTACAATAAGCTAACATTGTCATCGCTGTATTTGTCCCACCCCTGCATGCCATGAGCTACCCCAAATAATGTTTTAAACGCGGGAGCCAATAGAGTGATGGCACAAGTAGTTTTAGATTCATAACTACAAGAATAGTCCAATTCATATAAGGGAGTATGCTGAGGGATGATTTTGTTAATAATCATTATTTATAAACTGGTGTTCGGTGGTGAATAAAATGATTCATTCTTTCTAGTTTTCGTTTTAAATCCTGCTATAGCCCGCTATTAGCTGTTATTCACGCATCAATCTGAAAGACTTTGTTATATTTTTCTTTCACCACGAAGTTATGCTGAGATCTTAATTTTTTAAGTAGATAAAAATTCATATAAAAAAATAATTAAAATGAACTACGCTTCAACTATAGATAACAAAAATGAAGTTAAGATGAATCCAAGAATTTCTAAAGGCAATTTACACATTGATCAAGAGTTTTATAATCTTGTGGTAAATGATATTGTCCCTGGCACTCAGATAAATGCAGATGAATTTTGGCAGTCTTTAGATCGTATTCTTAATGATTTCATTTCTAAAAATAGTAGCTTATTAGAGAAACGTGATAATTTACAGGAACAAATTGATCAATGGCATATCCAACATAAAGGCAGGACAGATAATGCCAAAGAATATAAACAGTTTTTAATAGATATTGGCTATTTATCAAATAATAATATTCCTGATTTTAAAGTTAACACTAAAAACATTGATCCAGAAGTTTCAACAATTGCTGGGCCTCAACTCGTCGTGCCTATTAACAACGCTCGTTTTGCTTTAAATGCAACTAATGCACGCTGGGGAAGTTTATTTGATGCTTTTTATGGAACAGATTGTATTGAAAATAAAGGCTCAATGGCAAGGGAGGAAAACTACAACCCTAAACGAGGTGAAAAAGTCATTGAGTTGGCAAATGACTTTTTAGACATTGCGTTACCTTTAACAAAAGGTAAACACGGTCAGGTTTCTGCTTATAGCTTAATAAATAATAAAACTACTAACAAAAAAGATATTCAGATTTATCTCAGTAATGGGCATATCTCAGAACTTAAGCATAAAAAGGCATTTTGTGGTTATATTGATAAAGATTCCAGCTGTACTTTATTATTCAAAAATAATGGCTTGCATTTCGAAATTCAAATAGACCCTTGTAGCGTTACGGGAAAATCTTCGTTAGCTGGCATCAAAGATGTCATTCTTGAATCTGGTATTACTGTTATTCAAGATTGTGAAGACTCTGTCACTGCCGTCGATGCTCAAGATAAAATACAGGTATATAAAAACTGGCTTGGTCTTATCAAAGGTGATCTTGAGCATAGCTTTAAAAAACATGGAAAGGAATACACAAGAACGCTAAACCCTGATCGTAAATATTTAGACGCAGAGGGAAACCCTTTTTCTTTATCAGGTCGCGCGCTATTGATGATTCGTAATGTCGGACTATTGATGTCTACGGATACCGTTTTGTTTAAACAACAAAAAATTCCAGAAGGTATTTTGGACGGCATAATCAGTGCTTTAAT
>VAPK010180613.1_pt1 | contig 18000 bp, 16 predicted proteins | sample 3395031 | NCBI WGS metagenome assembly VAPK01 (sample SAMN08290443, study PRJNA428436) | hydrothermal vent metagenome | isolation source: Deep-sea hydrothermal vent chimney 1 | place: Pacific Ocean: Juan De Fuca Ridge
TATTTTCTTCAAAAATGTAACTTTTTTTTAACATTGTGGTAAAATGTGGTAAATAATGTTAAAATGTGGTAAATATATAGTATATTTACGCCATAAAACTGTGTTTAATGCTCAATATTTTAGGAACATACGAAGCCAAAATTGATGCCAAAGGAAGATTCATGTTCCCAGTGGCTTACAAAACCCAAATGGGCGATTTGGCTAAGAATGGCTTTGTGGTAAAACGGAGTATTTTCAAAAAATGTCTTGAGCTTTTTCCTGCCGACCAGTGGATGATAGAAACTGCCATGGTGGGGAAGCTAAATATGTTTAAGAAAAAGAACGCAGATTTTGTTACCAAGTTTATGGCTGGCGTCAAACCGGTCGGGTTGGACAGTACCGGAAGGTTGCTCCTCCCGAAAGACTTGCTGAACTATGGCGGAATTGCTAAGGAGATCGTGCTCACATCAGTCGTAAACCGAATTGAAATCTGGGATAAAGAGGCCTACGAAAAGGCTGTGGATTATGACCCGGATGATTTTGCCAATCTGGCTGAAGAGGTTATGGGTGAGTTCGAAACCGAATAAGATATGTATCACAATCCGGTATTATTGCATAAAAGCATTGAGGGTTTAAGCATTCGTCCTGAGGGGATATATGTGGATGCAACCTTTGGTGGTGGCGGCCACGCCCGGGCTATCCTTCAACAGCTCGGTACCCACGGGCGTCTCGTGGCTTTCGACCAGGATCCGGAAGCCGAAGCCAACAAACCGGAGGATGAACGGTTGATTTTTGTCAACCAGAATTTCCGTTACCTGAAAAATTTCCTGCGCCTGTATGATATGTTACCTGTGGACGGGATTTTGGCTGATCTCGGGGTAAGCTCACATCAGTTTGATGAGGCAGCACGCGGTTTTTCCACCCGTTTTAATGGTCCGCTGGACATGCGTATGGGGAAACACCAAAACCTGACGGCTGCCGATGTTGTCAATACATATTCCGAAGAAGAACTGAACCGGATTTTCAGGCTTTATGGCGAAATTAAAAACAGCCGCTGCATGGCCAGACTTATTTGCGCACAGCGGGAAGAGAAAGCCTTTGAAACCACTTTTGAACTGGAAGCTGCCGTGGAGAAATGTATTCCGCCCACACGCAAAAACAAAATGCTGGCCATGCTGTTTCAAGCTGTTCGCATCGAAGTAAACCAGGAGTTGGAAGTACTGAAAACTTTCATGGAGCAGACCGTCGATGTGCTAAAACCCGGTGGCCGCCTGGTGATTATCTCTTATCATTCGCTGGAAGACAGGCTGGCAAAAAATTTTATTAAGACCGGAAACTTTGAGGGAAAAATCAAAAAAGACTTTTTTGGAAACAACCTGGTCAATTTTAAACCGGTTGCTAATAAAGCAATTGTCCCAGATGAAGAAGAAATAGCACGAAACAGCCGTGCCCGTTCGGCTAAGTTGAGAATTGCTGAAAAAATTGGTGAATAATGAAAGGCAACAAACGTAAAAAGGAAATTAAGGAGAAGAATACTACCCGTCATGACTCCGTGGGGAGTTTCGGTCGTGCTACACAGGATGTGTTGGGAGGTGCTATTCTGGAAAACAAGAGAACGAGACAGATTTTTCCGTTTCTGCTTTTCCTGGCCGGCCTGGCCTTTATCTATATCACCAATGATTATGTGCTGGAAAATAAAGTCAGGAGAATAGCCAAAATTGAACGTGAAGTAAAAGAGCTGCGATATGAATATATCTCTGTTAAGTCTGATTTAGTGACCCTTAGCAAACAGTCGCAGCTGGAGAAACGATTAGAAAGTATTGGTATCAAAGAAACCAAAGAGCCTGTAAAAACACTCATTATTTATCAAAAACAGAGAAAGTAATTTTGGGAAATAATAAGAAAGTCATATTGCCCCGTGTTTATCTCGTCTATTTTATGACGCTGATTTTTGGCCTCCTGATTATCGGGAAGATGGTTTATATTCGGTACAAAGAAGGCCCTGCCTTGCTGGCCAAAGCGCAAAAGCAGGAGATAAAAATTTTCAGCCTGAAAGCTGATCGTGGTAATATTCTGTCGGACAAAGATAACTTGCTTGCTACTTCCGTACCAGTTTTTGAGATTCGTATGGATGTGGCCAACGGCTATATTTCCAATACGTTTTTTGACCGGAATGTTGATTCTCTGGCATACCGTCTCGCAGCACTTTTTAAGGACAGATCGCAGGCTTACTATCAGAAAATACTGAAGAGAGCCCGTGCCCGTGGTAACCGTTACCTGTTTATTCATCGTCATGTAAACTATTCTCAACTAAAACAGTTACGGACTTTCCCCATTTTCCGACTGGGAAGAAATCAGGGTGGATTTATTGCTATTCAAAAAACAAAAAGGCGCCTCCCTTTTGGTCAGCTCGCGGCACGAACCATTGGCTATGAGAATAATAAAGAACATCTTTATGTCGGACTGGAAGGGGCTTACTCCAAGGTGCTTACGGGCATGAATGGCAAGCAAATCAGGCGCAGAATAAACGACGGCGCATGGTTGCCCATTCACGATGATAATGAAATTGAACCACGAAATGGAGAGGATGTCCTGACGACGCTGGATATGAACTTACAGGATGTGGCTGAAAATGCGTTGCTGAAACAGATGATAAAACACGAAGCCATGATGGGAACCGCGGTGCTGATGCAGGTGAAAACCGGTGATATTAAAGCTATTGCCAACCTGCGCTTAGACAAAAACAGCGGTACCTATCTCGAAAGTTACAACATGGCCATTGGTGAAAAATATGAACCCGGCTCCACGTTTAAACTGGCTTCGATGATCTCCGGACTGGAGGATCACAAATTTAAGTTGAGCGATACCGTTTCCGTGAAGAAAGGCTATGTGGTTTACTACGGCCGGACGCTGCACGATGTACATGTTGTGGGTAATGGGATGATTACCATCCGGCAGGCTTTTGAACACTCCTCCAACGTGGGGATTTCCAAAGTGATGCAGAAAGCGTACAAAGATGATCCTTCCCGGTTTATCGCCCACCTGTATGCCATGGATCTGAACAAGCCGCTGGGACTGAAAATTGCCGGTGAAGCCAATCCTTACATTAAAAGCCCGAAAGATAAGAAGTATTGGTACCTTACTTCGCTGCCCTGGATGTCCGTAGGATACGGGCTGGAGCTTACCCCTTTGCAGCTGCTTACCTTTTATAATGCGGTGGCCAATAATGGCGTGGAGGTAAAACCACGATTCGTTACGGCTATTTCCGATGGCGGACGTATCGTGAAAAGATTTGGCGTTCAGATACGTAACCCGCGTATTGCTTCTCTTTCCACTATCCGGAAAGTGCAGAGCCTGCTCGTGGGAGTAGTTTTGCACGGGACGGCACAAAACCTGAAAAACAGTCATTTTCAAATTGCAGGGAAAACAGGGACAGCAAAAATTTCCATTGGCGGACAATATATTCCCGGAGCTTACAATGCCACCTTTGTGGGATATTTTCCTGCCGACGACCCGCAGTATTCCTGTATTGTGGTGATTAACAGGCCGAAACACGGATATTATGGCAGTGGAGTGGCAGCACCTGTTTTTAAAGAAATTGCCGATCAGGTTTATGCCACTTCACTGGCACTGCATGTAAAATCCAAAAGAGATACAGTGAAAGAAACTATCCCGGTGGCAATAAATGCTGCCTGGTATCCCGATTTGAAGACTATCTACAAAGATCTTGGTATAAAAACTGCCAAAGGTTCTTACGCTGAAACCTGGACGGTGACGGGAGACCATCATGACAAAGTGATTTTCCGATCCAAAACTTTTGCAAAGAACACTATCCCCAATGTGAAGGGGATGACCGCTAAGGATGCAGTTTACCTTTTGGAAAATATGGGGCTGACCACACGTGTAAAGGGCAGAGGAGTGGTCTATCTACAGTCGCTGAAACCGGGAACCCGATTTCAAAAAGGGGAGAAAATTTTGATTCAGTTAGCCAATTTTTAAAACAGATTTTGAAAAAGCTACTTGACATATTAAGCAAAGCCGGCGTTGAAAATATCAGCGGAAATGGGGATATAGCCATTGCCAATGTAGTTTTCGACTCGCGTAAGGTACAGCCTGGCGATCTCTTTGTTGCAGTTTCCGGTACACAGGTCGATGGCCACCGTTTCATTGATAGTGCTGTCAAACAGGGCGCTGCAGCTGTGGTTTGTGAGGTCTTGCCGCAAAGCCTCAGTACGGAAGTTGCCTGGATTAAAGTAAGGAATTCTGCCTTCGCCCTTGGTCAGATGGCTTCTAATTTCTATGACAGACCTTCCGGGAAACTGAAACTTGTGGGTATCACCGGTACCAACGGAAAAACTACCATCGTTACACTGCTTCATCAGCTGTTTCTAAGCCTTGGTTACGAAGCTGGTATGCTTTCCACCATTGTGAATAAGGTAAACGAGAGAGAGATAATAACCAGTCATACTACACCCGATGCGTTAAGTATTAACCGTGTTTTGAGTGAAATGGTCGAAGCAGGATGTGCGTATGCTTTTATGGAAGTAAGCTCACATGCCATTGTGCAGGAGCGTGTTGCGGGCTTGCAGTTTGCCGGCGCTTTGTTTACCAATATCACCCACGACCATCTCGACTATCATAAAACTTTTAAAGAGTACATCACGGCAAAGAAAAAGTTCTTTGATGATTTACCGAAAGAAGCTTTTGCTCTGGTCAATGCCGATGACCGGAACGCCCGTATTATGTTGCAAAATACACAGGCAAAAAAATACAGCTATGCACTAAAAACGATAGCCGATTTCCGGGGCCGCCTGCTGGAAGATGAGTTTTCAGGTCTGCAAATGTTTCTTGATGACAAAGAATTTTATTCTCCGATGGTGGGTGCTTTTAATGCTTCCAACCTGTTGGCGGTATATGCCACGGCCATTTTGCTGGAGCAGGATAAAGACGAAATATTACAGGTACTCAGTAGCTTGCGTGGTGCCGAAGGGCGCTTTGAAGTGCTGCGTTCGCCAGATGGTATTGTTTGTATTGTGGATTATGCCCATACACCCGATGCGTTGAAAAATGTGCTGGAAACCATCCAGGCTATCCGCAGCAGAGACGAACAGCTGATTACTGTGGTAGGTGCCGGCGGCGACCGCGACAAGACCAAACGTCCGGAAATGGCAGCTATTGCCAGTGTGTTGAGTAGCCGCACAATCCTTACTTCGGATAATCCACGCAGTGAAAATCCGGAAGATATCCTGCGCGACATGAAAGCCGGTATTGACCCGGTGCAAATGAAAAATACACTGGTGATTTCCAACCGCCGGGAAGCCATAAAAACAGCTTATGCATTGGCTGGTAAAGGAGACATCATTCTAATCGCCGGCAAAGGCCATGAGAAATATCAGGAAATCAATGGGGTGCGATATCCCTTTGATGATAAACAAGTTTTGACTGAATTATTTGAAACACGATAATTATGTTGTACTATCTGTTTAAATATCTGCACGATGCTTATTCCCTTCCGGGAGCCGGGTTGTTCCAATACCTCTCCTTCAGAGCTGCTATGGCATTGATTACTTCGTTACTTATCAGTCTGGTGTTTGGTGAACAATGGATTAAATATTTGAATAAGAGACAAGTAGGTGAAACAGTTCGCGACCTTGGACTCGAAGGACAGCTGGAAAAACAGGGAACACCTACCATGGGCGGACTCATTATTTTGGCTTCTATTATAATACCTGCGTTGCTTTTTGCCCGGCTCGATAATGTCTATATCCTTATGATGCTCTTTACCACAGTCTGGCTCGGTGCATTGGGCTTTATCGACGATTATATCAAAGTATTTAAGAAAAATAAAAAGGGTCTTAGCGGCAAATATAAAATTGTGGGACAGGTGATTCTCGGATTGGTGGTGGGGCTGGTGATGTATTTTAACAAAAATGTGATTACCCGTGAAAAACAGATACATCCGGTATCTCAGGTCTATTCGTTGATGAATAATCCCGGACCGTCAGCACGATACTCTATTACAGACAGACACTCCACCAAGACAACTATTCCGTTTTTGAAAAACAATGAGTTTGACTATGCTGTACTGATCAAATGGATTGGTCCCGGCTATGAGAAATGGGCTTTTCTGGTTTTTATTCCCATCGTCATTTTAATCATAACCGGCGTTTCCAACGGAGCAAATCTAACCGATGGTATGGATGGCCTGGCGGCGGGAACGTCGGCCATCATGGGTGGCACCCTTGGTATTTTGGCCTGGGTGTCGGGTAACATCATCTTTGCCGATTACCTGAACATTATGTATTTGCCCAATGTGGGCGAGTTGGCCGTGTATATTAGTGCTTTTGTCGGTGCCACTGTGGGATTTCTGTGGTACAACACCTATCCTGCGCAGGTTTTTATGGGCGATACCGGCAGTCTGGCTATCGGTGGTATCATTGCAGTGTTTGCCATTATCATCCGCAAAGAACTGCTGATTCCCATCTTCGGCGGCATTTTTCTCGCCGAGAGTATTTCAGTGATTTTGCAGGTGGGCTACTTTAAATATACTCGCAAAAAATATGGCACCGGCAGACGAATTTTCAAAATGGCACCGCTGCATCACCATTACCAAAAGTTAGGTTTTCCCGAACCGAAGATTGTCTTGCGTTTTTTCATAGTGGGAATTGCTCTTGCTGTAGCAACCATTATCACATTGAAAGTTAGATAAATATGAAGATAGATGAAACAAAAAGGCGAAATAGTTGTTCTCGGTGCCGGCGAAAGCGGAGTTGGAGCTGCCGTGTTGGCCAAAAAGCAGGGACTGCCTGTTTTTGTTTCTGATAAAGGAAAAATTAGTGAGAAGTACAGACGCGTTCTTAAACAGTTTGAAATAGATTTTGAAGAAAACGGACACAATACCGTCCGGATTTTTGCAGCTGCTAAAGTGGTGAAAAGTCCTGGAATTCCCGATACGGTACCGATGATCCGGCAGCTGAAAGGGAAAGGTATTCCCGTGATTTCGGAAATTGAATTTGCAGGCGCTTTTACTATCGCCAAAAAGATTTGTATCACCGGAAGCAACGGAAAAACCACCACCACACTGCTGACTTATCACATTCTGAAAAATGCAGGTATCCATGTGGGACTGGCCGGCAATGTGGGTAAAAGTTTTGCCTGGCAGGTGGCTTTCCATAATTTCGATTGGTATGTGTTGGAGATAAGTAGTTTTCAGTTGGATGGTATGTTTCGCTTCAGGGCAGATATAGCCATTTTGCTAAACATCACACCTGACCACCTCGACCGCTACGACAACGATTTTCAAAAGTATGTGGACAGCAAATTCCGACTTCTTCAAAACCAGACAGCAAACGACTACTTCGTTTACTGGGCCGACGACCCGGTTATCCGGAGAGAATTGAAAAAAAGAAAAATAATGGCCATTCCGGTTCCTTTTGGTGAGCACAGTGCTGACCGGTATCCGGGTGCCGGAATAGTGAATAAAAAAATAAAAATTAATAACGGTAAAAACAGTTTTGATATGACACTCGAACAATTAGCATTACAAGGGAAACACAATGTCTATAACTCCATGGCTTCCGGGGTTACCGCTCGTTTGATGGAAATCCGTAAAAAGACCATCAAAGAGAGTCTTTCTGATTTTCAGAATATTGCTCACAGGTTAGAATATGTAGCCAGTGTCCATGGCATTACTTTTATCAATGATTCCAAAGCAACCAACATCAACTCTACCTGGTATGCTTTGGAGTATATGGAGAAACCCATCGTTTGGGTAGTAGGTGGTGTGGACAAAGGCAACGACTACGACCTGCTTAAGCCACTGGTAGCCGAAAAGGTGAAGGCCATAGTTTGCCTTGGCCTGGACAACCGGCATATCCATAAAGCTTTTGAGGGATTGGTGGAAACAATTATTGATACCGAATCGGCTCGCGAAGCTGTGACAACAGCTTATTATCTTGCTGAAAAAGGGGAGACCGTTTTGCTCTCGCCGGCCTGTGCCAGCTTCGATTTGTTTGAAGACTACGAAGACCGTGGCGACCAGTTTAAAGCAGCAGTGAATGAATTGTAACCTTATTAAAAAAGTCAAATGACAATCTTTAACAGTGAAATAAAAATAAAAGGTGACCGGGTTATCTGGGCAGTAGTCTTTATCCTGACTGTATTGTCTTTCCTTGCCGTGTATAGTTCTACGGGAACGCTGGCCTATAAATATCAGGGTGGAAACACTGCCTATTATATGCTGAAACATGGTATTATTTTACTGACAGGGTTGTTACTTATGTATTTTGCTCATTTACTGAAATATACCTACTATTCCCGAATTTTTCAAATCGCTTTTTACATTGCCGTACCGTTGTTAATACTCACATTGCTGTTTGGACTTGACCTGAACGAAGCTCGTCGTGCCCTACCCTTACCGTTTCATTTGAGTTTTGAGACCTCCGATCTGGCTAAGTTGACGCTGACAGTCTATCTTGCCCGCATACTGACCAAACGCGAAGAGGAATTAAAAGATTTTAATAAAGTACTGCTTTATCTGATGCTGCCTGTGTTGATCGTCTGCGGACTGATTTTTCCTGCCAACCTTTCCACAGCTGCGCTTATTTTCGTTACCAGCTTGGTTTTGATTTTTATCGGCAGGGTAAAATTTCCTTACATTCTTTCCATTCTCGGGTTGAGTGTACTGTTGCTGGGATTTGTTCTCGCCATCTTACTCGTGATGCCAGCCGGGAAACAGGCGCGACTGAATACATGGAAAACCCGGATTGAGCAATTTAAAAGTGGTAACGCGCAGGACAATTATCAGGTGGAACAGTCAAAAATTGCCATTGCCTCCGGTGGTCTTTTCGGGAAGATGCCCGGAAAAAGTACACAGCGTAATTTTCTGCCACATCCTTATTCTGATTTTATCTTCGCCATTATTGTGGAAGAATACGGACTGGTGGGCGGTACCATCGTCGTGTTGCTCTACTTGATACTTCTGTTCCGGGCGGTACGAATTGTTACAAAAGTCCCCAATAATTTTGGGGCATATCTTGCTATTGGATTGAGCTTTAGTCTTGTTTTTCAGGCAATGATAAACATGGGTGTTGCTGTTCACCTGTTGCCGGTTACCGGACAACCGTTACCACTGGTGAGTATGGGGGGAACTTCCATCTGGTTTACCAGCCTGTCTATTGGTATTTTACTTAGCGTAAGCAAAGAGTTGGAATCAAATACTACAGAAACAGTATGATGAAGGTGGATAAAAAATACAAGCTATTGATGAGTGGCGGGGGTACCGGCGGGCATATCTTCCCGGCAATTGCTATCGCCGATGGCCTAAAGGCAAAACTCAGCAATATAGATATTCTTTTTGTGGGTGCTAAAGGCCGTATGGAGATGGAAAAAGTTCCACAGGCAGGTTACCCCATCCAAGGGCTGTGGATAAGCGGTATTCAGCGCAGTCTGACACTGAAAAATCTGATATTTCCGTTCAAACTTCTAAATAGCCTCCTTAAAGCGCGCCATATTGTAAAACAGTTTCAACCTGATGCTGTGGTAGGAACTGGTGGCTATGCCAGCGGGCCACTTCTGAAAGCTGCTGCCAATGCGGGTTTCCCCACACTTATTCTGGAGCAGAACTCCTATCCCGGCATTACCAATCGCTGGCTTGGAAAGGTGGTGGATGTGGTGTGTACGGCTTATGAGGGTATGGAGAAGTATTTTCCTGCCGGCAAAATTGTGGTTACCGGAAGTCCTATCCGGAAAAATATCCGCGAAATGAAGGTTGCTACTGTAGAAGCGCGTAAGTTCTTCGGGCTGGAAGGAAACAGGAAAACCCTGCTGATTATCGGTGGGAGCCAGGGAGCACGCCGTATTAATGAAGCAGTAGCCCGGCAGGTTGAGCAGTTGCTGGCCACAGGGATGCAAATCATTTGGCAGACCGGAAAACTATCGCTGGAAATGGCTGAGAAATCGTTACTCAATTCCAGACTAAGAAACCGAGTGGTGGTCAAAGATTTTATCTATGAGATGGATAAAGCTTATGCTGCTGCCGATGTGGTTGTGTCGCGGGCTGGTGCTATTGCCATTGCCGAGATCATTCAGATGAACAAGCCGGCGGTATTTATACCGTTACCCTCTGCTGCCGAAAATCATCAGACGCGCAATGCCAGGGCACTCGTGGAGAAAGAAGCGGCTCTTTTGCTGGAAGAAAAGAATGCTCCCCGTGATTTTACTGAGGTGGTAAGCAGTTTGATGAGAGACGAAGAGAAAAAAGAAACAATAAAAAAGAATCTCCGGCAGTTTGAACATGGCGATGCCACGGAGAAAATTGTTGAACAGGTTTTGAAATTAACAGAACAAAAAAAGGTTTGAAAACGACAACGGACATAGTATATTTTTTGGGTATTGGCGGCATTGGTATGAGTGCGCTGGCACGGTACTTTCATTTCTATGGAATGACCATTCACGGTTACGATGCCGGCAGAACGCCTCTCACAGAGCAATTGGAAGCTGAGGGTATGCATGTTCACTATACCGATGATGTTTCGCAAATCCCCAAAAACATTTCACGGGTTATTTATACACCGGCAATTCCTGAAAGCAACAGGGAGTTTCTGTATTTCAAAGCACAGGGGATCTTAATGGAAAAGCGGGCTGCCGTTGTCGGCGAGATCAGTCGTGATTTGTTTACGGTTGCTATTGCCGGAACCCATGGGAAAACCAGTATTACTGCTATGGTGGCGCAGATCCTACATGTTTCCGGAATACCCATAGTTGCTTTTATCGGTGGAATAGCCAGAAATTTCGAAACCAATTTTATTGCTTCGGAACATCCGCAGTTTATGGTGGTTGAGGCGGATGAGTTTGACCGCTCGCTACTCAGGTTGCACCCTGACATTGCAGTGGTTACCTCCATGGATGCTGACCACCTCGATGTCTATTCCGGTTTGGGAGATTTGCAGCATACTTTCCTGAAGTTTGCCCGGTTGCTTCCCGAAAGGGGAATGCTTGTCCATGAGGAGAAACTGAATATCTTTGGTGGCGAAATAAAAAATACGCTTTCGTACGGACTCTCTGATAATGCAGAACTCTCTGCCGACAACATCCATATTGAAAAAGACCGTTATTGTTTTGATGTGTTGCAAAACGGGACACTACTCACGACGTTGAAAATGCAGGTTCCCGGAAGACATTATGTGGAGAATGCACTTGCTGCTTTTGGCGTGGCACTGCATTTGGAGCTTGATGTTTCATCGATAAAAGAAGCACTGGAAGGTTTCACCGGTGTTGCACGTCGCTTTGATTATCGGATCCGGACATCCGGGCAGGTTTATATCGATGATTATGCCCATCATCCCAATGAGTTGATGGCAACATTGCATACGGTGCGGCAGCTCTATCCCGGAAAGGAGATGACCATTGTTTTTCAGCCGCATTTGTATAGCCGCACCCGCGACTTTGTCGATGATTTTGCAAGAGTTCTCAGTGAAGCCGACTGTCTGATCCTACTGGATATTTATCCGGCACGTGAAAAGCCAATTCAGGGTGTAACTTCTCAGTTGATAGCGGATAAGGTGACCATCGCGAAGAAATATGTTTTGAACAAAAAGGAACTTTTTGCCTATTTGAAAAGAGAAAAACCTCCCCTGTTGCTGACCTTCGGTGCCGGTGACATTGGGCTAATGGTTGAAGAAGTTGAAGAAATATTGAAGGCATCATGAAAAAGATATTGTCCATACTGCTTGTTTCGTTGTTTGCACTGGCGCTTGTTCTGCTGGCAGGATATGGTTATGTGCAATACCGCAACCAAAAGGTGAGCAAAATCGTGGTGCATATCGAACGGAAAGGGTCGGTGGGCTTTCTAAATGAAAAGATAATAAAGTCTCTTATCCGGAAGCAGGATAAAGTAACCGGAAAGTTGATAAAATCGGTAAATACCACACAGGTTGAAAGAGATATTGCAAGGAATCCTTATGTAAAAGCGGTTGATGTCTATTTGAATCTTTCCGGTAATATGATGGTGAATGTAACGGAAAGGAGGCCGCTGTTACAAATTTATAACCAAAAAAATAATAGCTGTTATGTGGACATGGATGGTAATCTTTTTCCACTGAGCAGCTACTTTGCACCACGGGTTTTGCCTGCCAACGGATATATTAAAGCAAAGCTGATAATGAGGAAAAATATTCATGCTAAGATTTATCAAAACACATCGCTTCCCGGCTTATATTTGCTGGCAAAAAAAATCGGAGCGAATGATTTTCTGAAGGCAAACATTAGTCAGCTGTTTGTCAATAGCAAAGGTAATATTGACATGGCTCCGGAGTTGGGCAGGTTTATTTTTCACTTAGGAGATAGTACGGATATGGATATTAAACTTGAAAATCTTGAGGCTTTTATCAAAAAAGTTCTTGTCCATGGAAACTGGTCAAAATACAGTAGTATAAATCTGCAATATACTAACCAGATAGTTTGCACAAAAAAATAGGCTTATGGAAGAAAATGAAATTATTGTCGGATTAGACATTGGAACTACCAAAATTGCCTCTATAGTAGGGCAAAAGGATGAATTTGGAAAAATTGAAATACTCGGTTATGGTAAAACCGAATCTATTGGTGTGAAGAGGGGTGTCGTTATCAACATTGAAGACACGGTAACTTCTATACGGCTGGCAGTGTCACAGGCTGAGGAAAAATCACGCGTTGACATCAAGTACGTAAATGTGGGCATTGCCGGCCAGCACATCAAGAGTATTCAGCACCGCGGCTCTCTCATACGCGAAGATGCGGAAAAGGAAATTACCAATGACGAGGTGGAAAAACTTATCAGCGATATGTATAAGCTGAACATGTCGCCAGGGGAGGAGATTATTGAAGTTATTCCCCAGGATTTTATCGTTGATGATGAAGATGGCATCCGTCATCCGGTGGGGATGCTGGGTAACAAGTTAGAGGCGAACTTTCACATTATCATCGGCCAGATTGCGGCGGCAAAGAACATCTATAAGTGTATCGTTAAAGCTGGCCTGGATATGGCCGATTTGATTCTGGAACCCATGGCTTCAGCACAGGCGGTACTGAGTGAGGAGGAAAAAGAAGCGGGCGTGGCGTTGGTGGATATTGGTGGTGGTACAACGGATATTGCTATCTTTCAGGACAGCATCATCAGACATACAGCAGTGATTCCATTTGGCGGCGACATTGTTACTGAGGATGTTAAAGAAGGCTGCTCTATCATCCGGAAACATGCTGAAGAGCTGAAAGTGAAATTCGGGTCTGCCCTTGCCAACGAAAACAAAGACAATGAGGTGGTGGCTATTCCGGGTTTGCGTGGTCGTCCACCGAAGGAAATTACACTGAAGAATCTGGCTTCTATTATTCAGGCACGTATGGAAGAGATTATCGACCATGTGCATTATGAGATTAAAACTTCCGGTTTTGAGAAAAAACTTATTGCCGGAATTGTGCTCACTGGCGGTGGCTCGCAACTGAAACATGTAAACCAACTCGTGGAATTCAAAACCGGCATTGAAACGCGTATTGGCTATCCCAACGAGCATCTGGCCAAAGAAGTTCCCGAAGAAATGGCCAGCCCTATGTATGCCACCGGTATCGGATTGGTCATAGAAGGTATAAAACGAATGGAAAGTGATATCAAGACGTCAAAAGTAGATCTGGAAAAATCGTCAGACAAGCCAAATACAAAAAAAGGAGAAATAAAAGAGAGAGATTACAGGGGAAACCGGGGGTTTCTCGGCAAAGTCAAGAAATGGTTTGAGGATGATAATTAAATTAACTTTTTAATGTTAAAAACTATCTTTCAACTCATATGAGAAAAGGGTACAATTAATTATTTTTAATTCAGAAATTATGGAAAGTAATAAGCAGGATAAACCGGTCAGTAATTTGTTTAATGTTATGGAAAACAAAATCGAGTTCAGGAAAAAAAAGCGTACCTCTATTATTAAAGTTATCGGTGTTGGAGGAGGTGGCGGTAATGCTGTAAACCACATGTTTACACAGGGTATTGAAGGTGTTGATTTTGTGGTGTGCAATACCGATATGCAGGCACTGGAAGCCAGTCCCGTTCCTGTAAAAATACAGTTGGGTAATTCGGGCCTCGGTGCCGGTGCTATTCCGGAAGTTGCCGAAAAAGCTGCCCTGGAATCCCTTGACAAACTAAAGGCGGTATTGGATACTGAGACGCAGATGGTGTTTATTACTGCCGGAATGGGTGGTGGTACAGGAACCGGTGCCGCTCCGGTGATTGCCAAATTTGCCCGTGAACAAGGTTTGCTTTCGGTGGCCATCGTTACCCTTCCTTTCCGCTTTGAAGGCCGCAGGAAAATGCTTAAAGCGCAGCAGGGAATTACCGAGCTGAGAAAAAATGTTGATACATTGCTGGTTATCAGCAACGATAAACTACGCGAACAGTATGGAGACCTTGGCCTGGGAAATGCTTTTGCCCGCGCTGATGATGTGCTGACAACTGCCGCCAAAGGAATAGCCGAGCTGATTACCGTCCACGGCTACGTGAATGTTGACTTTGAAGATGTGAAGACTGTTATGAAAGACAGCGGGAAAGCTATTATGGGTTCTGCTGTTAAAAGTGGTGAAGACCGTGCCTATAAGGCTATTGAGGAGGCTATGCGTTCCCCGCTGTTGGATGACAATGATGTCTCCGGTGCCAAAAATATTCTTCTCTATATTTCTACCGGCGATCAACAGGATATTACCATGGACGAAATCTCGGTAATCACCGATTATATTTCCGATAAATGTGGTGATAATGAGACAGATGTAATTTGGGGCCGTGGCTTTGATGAGTCGATGGGCGAAAGCCTGGGAGTTACCATTATTGCTACCGGTTTTGATGCCAAAGAAAAAATGCAGAAACTTTTCCCTGACAAGGAAAGACCAGCCAAAGAGTTGTCAGATGAAGAAGAATCCATAAAATTGGTGCATTCAACCGGTGAGGGAACGTCAGGTACTGATAAAATTCCGGATGAATCCGAATCCGGATCGAAAGATGTTTCCGAACTCATTCACAGAAGTGATTCTGTTGATGTCTCTTCTGAAGAAGGTGAGCAAACTGAACCAATGAATAAGATTGTCCATGATCTGAATGAAAGTGTTGACAGCGAGCAACACACTTCGGTAAAGAAAAAAGTTAGTCAGGGGATTGCTTCCGAAGCGGAGCCACCTCCTCTGAAGAAGATTGTAAAAGACCAGCCTTCCGGTGTTAAAGAAAGTAGGACGAGTGTGGAGGAGGAAGCGAGCAAAGAAGAGTTGAATGCCAAACTGCATAAGGCTTCTGAGGCACGGAAAAAGAAGCTGGCCGAGCTGAGTATGCTTCGTAATAAACCGGTGTCCGAACAGGAAAAAGTACCTGCCTATAAGCGCCAGCATATTCAACTTTCCGAACCCAACTACTCCTCCGACTCGCAAGTGTCCCGTTACACCCTTTCGGAAGATGGTAAAAAAAATACGATTATTAAATCGGACAATTCATTTTTACATGACAACGTCGATTAATCCAAAACTATGAGCTTAGAACATCTTATAAATCAGGATCTAAAGGAGGCCATGTTTGCCAAAGATCGGCAAAAACTGGCAGCTTTGCGGGCTATAAAAGCCGCTTTGCTGCTCGAAAAAACCGGAGGCAGTGTGGGAGATTCCGAAATTCCAAAAAGCGTTGAGCTGAAACTGTTACAGAAACAGGTGAAACAACGCCGTGATACGGCCAAAATATACCGTGAACAAAACCGTCCGGAGTTGGCAGAAGAGGAGGAATATCAGGCTGCTATCATCGAAAAATATCTTCCGGAACAGATGTCGGAAGAGGAGGTGAAAGCGGTGGTTGAAAAAGTAATTGCTGATACCAGAGCTTCTTCTATGAAGGATATGGGACGCGTGATGGGCATGGTTTCCAAACAACTTGCCGGGAAAGCCGACAACAAAATGGTTTCCGTTCTGGTGAAACAAATGCTTTCGTAAGAATTCAGACAACTTTATTGTAAAAATTCAGGAATATGAAAAAAGCCACACATTGTGCGGCTTTTTTGAATTTATTCACTAAAATTCGCTTAACCTAAAGCAAGACGTTTGAAGTCAGTTACCGTAAGGTCTTTGTCGTAACCCTGCAGGTACTGATGGATATTCTTCTTAGAATCTTTAATAAAAGCCTGATTCAACAGCGTGTTTTCTTTGAAGAATTTGTTGAGTTTACCGGTGGCAATTCTTTCAATCATTTCTTCCGGCTTACCTTCCTGACGTGCCTGCTCTTTGCCAATTTCCAGTTCGCGCCGGATAACATCTTCTGCAACACGGTCTTTGTCAACAGCTACAGGAGCCATGGCTGCGATTTGCATTGTCACATCATGGCCGGAAGCAGCAAATTTTTCACCGGCTTTGTTTAAACCTGCAATGCTGGCAATACGGTTGCCCGGGTGGATGTAGGCATAAACACTTTCTGCTTCAACTACATCATATTTTCCAATCTGAATTTTTTCACCAATGACGCCGGTTTTGTCCGTTATCGACTCTTCAACGGTGCGGTCACCGAGTTTCAGGGCTTTTAATTCATCGGTAGTCTTCACTCGGTTTTCAACAGCAAGGTCTATCAATGACTTTACGTAATCAATAAAATCCTGATTCTTGGCAACAAAGTCTGTTTCGCAGTTTATCATTACGGCGGCAGCAAATTTATTGTCATCACTCACCTTAGCAAGAACAACACCTTCTGTAGCATCACGGTCGGCGCGTTTTGCCGCTACTTTTTGTCCTTTTTTGCGCAAATAGTCAATGGCTTTTTCCTTGTCGCCATTGGTTTCAACCAATGCCTTTTTGCAATCCATCATACCGGCACCAGTGGCCTTTCTCAATTCATTTACTTGTTGGGCAGTTATCTTCATTTTAATTCTTTTTATCTATTTCGTGCTAACGATTATTTTGCAGGCTTCTTAGCAACAGGTTTTTTAATAATTCTGGGCTTTTTAACCTTTTTTTCTGCTGCTATGTCAGCTTCTTCTTCAGCTATTTTCAGATTTTCCGATTTGGCTTTCAAATCAGCTTCTTTGGCAGCGGCTATGGAATCTTCTTTTGCTTTTTTCTCAGCGGCACTTTTCTCACGGGCCATCTTGCGCTCGGAAAGACCTTCGGCAACAGCAGATCCGACAACATTCATAATCAAAGCAATACTTTTTGAAGCATCGTCATTGGCGGGAATGGGGAAATCGATAAGGTTCGGATCGGTATTGGTGTCCACCATGGCAAAAATGGGAATGTTCAGCTTGCGTGCTTCGGCAACGGCAATTTTTTCTTTGTTGATGTCAACGATGAACAAAGCTGCCGGGATACGGGCCATGTCAGCAATACTGCCGAGGTTCTTTTCCAGTTTGGCACGTTCGCGGGTAACCTGCAAACGTTCACGTTTGGAAAGGTTCTTCCATGAGTTAGTAACCATCATTTTATCAATGTTGGTCATTTTCCGGATGGCTTTGCGAATTGTGGCAAAGTTGGTGAGCATTCCACCGGGCCAGCGTTCTGTTACGTAAGGCATGCTGATCTTCTGTGCCACATCGGAAACAATATCTTTGGCCTGTTTTTTTGTTGAAACAAAAAGGATTCTGCGGCCTGATTTGGCCACTTGTTTCATTGCGTTGGAAGCTTCTTCCAGTTTGGCCTGTGTCTTGTACAGGTCGATAATGTGGATTCCGTTGCGTTCCATAAAGATGTAAGGAGACATGCTCGGATTCCATTTACGTTTGAGATGGCCAAAATGAACACCAGCCTCAAGCATCTCGTCAAAGGTTACTTTTACCATGTTAATCTGTTTAATTTGTTTACATTCACTAAAATCAATTGCTAAATAGTCCGCTGTGGGAGTTTCAACAATTTGGATACTAAACTCGTTCCAATATCTTGAGAAATACTAACGTTTGGAAAACTGGAATTTTTTACGAGCTTTAGGTTGTCCCGGTTTTTTACGTTCTACCATGCGGGGATCTCTTCTCATAAGGCCGTTTTCTTTGA
>VAPK010568231.1_pt1 | contig 17989 bp, 10 predicted proteins | sample 3395031 | NCBI WGS metagenome assembly VAPK01 (sample SAMN08290443, study PRJNA428436) | hydrothermal vent metagenome | isolation source: Deep-sea hydrothermal vent chimney 1 | place: Pacific Ocean: Juan De Fuca Ridge
ACAATAGCTTCCAGCGGACTGCCGTAAGCGTCACGGATTTTGCGAAAAGCAAGAGCCGCAAAAACCGCGCCCCTTACGGCATCCGCTGAAGCTGGCGTTATCTTGTGGTGAATAATATTCATCTCCACCATCAAAAGCATCGACTGAATTCTGTGAGGGATAAAAGTCAGCCCCATTTTTATCGATAGTATTGTTTTCATTGACGCCAATTTCTTTTTCTGAATATTGATACTTTTGAGCCCATTTCTCACGATTTTTTTGCATCGTTAGCTCTTTCAATTCTGACAAGGCTTCAGTTGCATTCTTCTCTTTGAGAATAATATAAGTCCAATAGCTATACCCTTGTTGATTCACTCTTATGTAATGGACAGTGCCTTCTTTTATCTCAATAGCCTCTACGGTATCAATTCGTGAAGTTCGTGCATTAAACCGATACTGTCCGGGTGGTAATTCAACGACAGAGTATGTGCTATCTCTCAGCGCAGTGATCTTTTTTCCATTACCTTCTATTAGCCAACGAAAATCCAGTCCCCCTAAAAATTGATGGGGCCGGTAAAATATTACTGTTCCCATGTTATTTTTGGCACTGACAGTATCCGCCGAAAATTTAGGACCAACATTGGCACATCCTATCGTCAACAACACAACAAAGGGTGCCAGATATTTTTTTTTCAAAACGATTCCTTTGTCTATTTTGTTTCTAATATAAGATACTGATTCCATACGCAACTGCTTTTTCAAGATAATCACCATTAAATTATTAGTTTTGTAAGTAATTTCAACAGTCCAAAATTATGATTTGCGCTGTTAGGCACTATATTCCTTTATTTGTAGATGATGACCTATGAGTAATCTCACAGAGTGGTGAATTTATTAAATATTTCTTAAGCTTCAATATGAGTTCAACTTTTTTTAGGGTAGACTAAAGCGATTAGAAATAAATAACCTAAGTCTTGTTTTCCAAGAAAAAACACCTTATGAATAAATTACTTCTCACTTTTCTTAACTTTTTTATCATTAAAAAATATAACGTCTGGTTTGGCGTTATTTTTTTTATAAGTTTTATGAGTACCACGTCAGCTGAAATATCTATGCCATTATCTACTGAACAGGGCGAGGTATTTTTTCAACAGGGTGATTTTGAAAGCGCAATTACTCAATGGTCTGGGCTTATCCAAGAATATGAAAAAGGCAGTGATACAGATACAACCCAGCATATTACAACGCTGATTAAGCTTGGAAATGCATTCCAGGCTTTAGGACAATATCCAGCATCGATTGAAGTGCTGGATCGAGCAAATAAACTCATCATCTCAACAAATAACCCTGAGCAAAAAATTCCTGTGATGAATGGTTTAGGGGCAACTTATCTGGCTATGGGAAATTTTCAAAAGGCAAATGAATTACTTCAGCGCAGTGTGGATGTAGCACGAAAAAGTGATCAAACGAACTTACTTGTCTCATCACTCAATAACCTAGGCAACTTGAAGGTGAAACAGGGAGCAATTAAACAAGCATTAAAGGTTTATACTGAAAGTATAGAATTAGCTCAAGTTTCTGGTAACAAACAACTTGCTGCAAAAACTTCGGTAAATGCGGCTCTTGTAGCGTTTGAAAAAGAGAGTGAAGAAAAGGTTGGCGAGAGACTGGAAATTGCCAAGAAGCATGTGGAAAAAACCAAAGAGAATCATAATAAAGCCTATAACTGGATTTCTCTTGGTCGGATTGCTCAAGACTTAGCAGAAAAAACCCCCGAGCCCTCTCGTTGGCAGTCATTTGCTTATCATGCTTTTAAACATGCAGAAAGGATAGGTGAGAATATTTCTGATGCTAGAGCCATTTCATATGCAAAAGGTTATCTGGGTGATCAATATAGTAAAGATGGGCGGTATGATGAAGCATTACAACTTACCCGCCAGGCAATTTTCTCAATCGAAAATAGCCAGGCACCAGAAATGCTTTATCAGTGGCAATGGCAAATAGGACGTATTTTGAAGTCAAAAGGTGATAATGAGTCTGCAATTCCAGCATATCAGCAAGCCGTTAGCACATTAAGCTCAGTACGACAGGACTTAACCTCCCAACAATCTTATACCGGATCTTTTCGGGAAGAAATTGGACCAATTTATTTAGAGCTGGCAGATTTGTTGTTACAAGCTAACGATACATTACAAGAAGGTGATAAATCGCAACAAAATTTGTTACAAGCACGCAATGTGATTGAACAACTTAAAGCTGCGGAATTGCAAGACTATTTTAAAGATGACTGTGTCAGTGCATTGCAACAAAAGGTAAAAGCATTAGAGTCGATAGATCACCAAACGGCAGTTGTTTATCCAATATTACTTAATGATCGGCTGGAAATTCTACTCAGTGTACCCGATGGCTTAAAACGTTTTACTATTCCAGCTAATCGGGAAAATATGATTAAGGAAGTACGATTATTTCGGCAGACATTGGAAAATCGAACCACTCGGGAATATTTACCGCATGCTCAAAAACTATATCAATGGTTGATTGCTCCGTTACAAGAAACATTAAGTGAGCAAAAGATTAATACCTTAGTGATAGTGCCCGATGAGTTTTTACGCACTATTCCTATAGCTGCACTTCATGATGGGGAAAAGTTTATTATTGAAAAATATGCTATTGCAAATACACCCGGATTAAATATTACTGATTCCAAACCGATTACTGCTAATAATGCTCAACTGCTTGCGATTGGTCTGTCTGAATCTGTACAAGGTTTTCCTGCCTTACCGCATGTAGCTGATGAACTGGAGAATATCAATAAGATTTTTGGTGGTAGAGTTTTAAAAGATGATGATTTCCTATTGAACAGCGTTGAAAATGAACTAAAAGAAACGACTTATAATATTGTGCATATTGCTTCACACGGACAATTTAAAAGTAATGCAGAAGAAAGTTTTGTTTTAACGTTTGATGATAAATTAAACATGGATGGGATAGAACAGCTTATTGGGCTAAGCCGATTTAGAAATAACCCCATTGAATTGCTTACACTCAGCGCTTGTCAAACCGCAGCGGGTGATGATCGTGCAGCATTAGGGCTTGCAGGTATAGCAATTAAAGCCGGTGCGCGCAGTGCAGTGGCAACCTTATGGTTTATTAATGATAAGGCTGCCTCAACCTTAGTGACAGAGTTTTACAGTCAACTTAAAGAAGGCGCGGTAACCAAGGCTCAAGCAATTCAAAATGCACAAGTTCATCTTATTAAGAATACGCCCTATCAACACCCTTATTTTTGGTCACCTTTTTTGTTGATTGGAAACTGGCTGTAAGAAAACTATGTATAGCTGTGATTTAGGTCATAGGTTTTGACGCATATATTTGATTAACTATATTTGTCATTTTAAAAGAAAAGAGGATTATGATGAAAAAGTACACCACAGTCATAGCTATCATTGGATTAGTCAGTTTGTATTCAGTTGCTTATGCGGAGAGTCAAGAGAAACAAGTCTCTAAACAAGAAAATCAATCGATAAACGATGATAATAAAAGACAAGATAAGAAAGCAAATCAACAAAAAAAGTACTTAAAGTTAAGTTACGCACCGCCCTTTTTAGGCTCTCCGAGCAACAATAGTCGCTTGATAGGAATGGCTCTACGCGGTAGTGGGGTAAGTGACTTACTGTTATCTGTACTTGCACCCGCACATACCGGGTTAAGTTCTACAGTCCAACCTGATATTTATTGGTACACCTCTAAACCGATATCGAAACCTTTTCAATTTATTGAATTTGTATTGAACTCGGACAGGGCGATAAAACCCGTTGTTAGAACACATTTAAAACCAGTCACACAAGGTGGAATTCAGAAGCTAAGCTTATCTGATTACAATATTAAGTTGGATCCTGATATTGAATACACATGGGTTATTTCTTTAGTCCCCGATGCTACTTCTCGTGCGCATGACTTTGTGACGAGTGGAAAAATAAAGCATGTTAAACCAAATCAAGAGTTGCGAGATAAAATTAGAATATCATCCACTCAACTCAGCCCTTATATTTTTGCTCAAGCAGGCTATTGGTACGATGCTTTAGCCGCTACTATTCACCAAACCGAAACACAAACAAATGAAGTGTCGGCGAAAGAAAATTTAGTTTCACTTCTTGAACAAGTTGAATTAAATCAGATAGCTAAAATGACTAAAGATGAAGGGGGGTACTAACAACGACATAAAGTGGAGTTGGTGTAGATTCTTGTAACTAGAGGTAAAGTCATAAAAAAGAGGAAAAATGAATAAATTTCAAAAGAATAACAAACGATTATTATCACTATTATTGGTGTTATTACCTTGTGTAGGCATGGCTAATGAGATTTTAGACGATATTGAACAATTAACTATAAATAAATTGGTTAATAATCAAAAAATAATTGAGGGATTAAAGCGTAATGAGTTGAAACAAGAGTATCAGCCAACAGCTAAAGGAAAACCAGAGCTAGAGAAAATTTTTGGAACCTGGTTTTTTTCTTATACTTTGAATGGGAGCAAGCATACCGATAAACTTATAATTGATGATTTTTATGAGGCTGAAAGTGGAAAGGTTTATGCTCGGGGTACATTGTTTTTGAATAATGAAGGTGCTGGACAAGTAGTGCTTTGTAGCGAATTACCATCTGAATTTGTATCTTTTTTCGGGACTGATTATGACTGTTCAGCGGGTTCTGATGAGACGTTTTGGCAGGGTTATAACTTTAGAATATCTGGTGATACAGTAACAAATGGCTTTTATGGAAAGGGAGATACAATTGATAATATGACTCTGTCTATTTGGAGTAAAAATCATAGTATTACAGGGGCTCGCGGGAGCGAGCCTCCACCAGAAGATGGTGATAATAATGAGGCAAATTTTAATGAAAACTCTAATGAACTAATTATTCCCGTTGTTAACTATAGAGGGGGGAAATTTCGCGTTATATTACAAAATAAGGGTGATTTTCTCTTTTCAATAAAAGATGCCAAACCTGTGAAATAAAACTTATAACCCTACCTTCCTTATCTTTTGGAAGGTAGGCCGGTAGGCTTGAGAGGAATACTTTTGGAATAGGAGGAAAATATTTGTTTAAAAAGCTTGTTGAATACAAGGAGTCTTATCGTATGCTAGTAGATTATTGCTTCTTAGGCTGGTTTTTGAATGAGTGTTTTTATTTTTTTTTGTTGAGAGTTCATTATTTTTAGCTAAAGAAAATGACGAAGTATTATTTTTTGTTTTTTGCGCGGAATGATGAGTAACAGAAGAAATATCCATAAACGTAGCAGGTGATAGATGATTAGGCGACAGTGGAATTCCACCACGATTTTTTATAACAAAGCTGTTTGTATTGTTTCCAGAACGAGAAGAACAGCTATCAGTTAAGTGTTCTGATGCATTGAGTAATGAGTTGGGTAAAACAGCAATACTGCCACTTATGTTAGTATCTGGTTTTAGATTGAGTTTACCGTCGGTGCTTTGTTTTGAGGAAGCGCTTACTAAGCTATTAGGTGATTGGAGCAAGAAATTAGAAATTAAAATATTGCCTCCCTTTCCTTCTTTTGCTTGAGCAAGGATGTTACTACTATCTAATGTAACAATGGGAGTAGTCATTGAAATATCCCCTCCAGCTCCTTTCCCATCAGCGACAGAGGTATTAATTTTACCGTTACTTAATACGATATTACCATTGCCCTTGATTTGGATTTCACCTGCATTAGCTTTTTCTGTTGATACTGCAATGACACTGCCATTTTCAATACGAAGTACATCGCTAACGGAGATGAGTATATTACCCGATTTAGCAATTGTTGAGTTCTCATCAATACCAATATGGGTAAGATGATTGTTGGATGCAGACTGTATAAATGCTGCATCATCTAATGAAATTGTATCGGCTGTTATGTTAATGTCCCCAGCTTGACCTGTACTAAAGGTGCTACTGCTTATTCTTGCATCACTAAGTAATTCTAAAGAACTTGTATTAATTGTAATATTACCCGCATTTCCAGAGGCACCCTCTTCTGACTGGTTTACAATACCTATAAAATCATCTGTATGACTAGCTGTTATAAGTATTGTTTGTGCTTTGATATTTATATTACCCGCTTGACCTTTACCTGTTGTAATTGCACCAATAGTACTTTCATTTATATATAAATGATTGATATTGAGACTTATAACGCCTCCATTGCCAAAACTATTTTTATTTTCATCTAAAGGTAATGAATCCAGATCAATAATATCTAATAAAGCTGGATATTTAGAAATAAAATCAAGATAGCCTTCAATCCCTTGGCTATGAGATGATGCATCAAGTGTTGCCCCAGATCGCATGTCAAGATAATCCGCCGTAATCGTTAAGTTACCTGCATTTTGCGTGCTTGAATTAAGCGAATCGGTGAAAAACCCTGTTTTTTCACCAGAAAGTAATATATTTGAACTGTTTACGGTAATGTCACCCCCCAACCCAAATCCCAATGTTTCAGTGCTAAGTGTTGCTCCATCATGTAATTCCATGCGTGTAGACTGAATAGAAATATCTCCTGCATTACCTGTATGAAAGCTTGTATCAGATGAAATATCTGATTTTTTTCCTGTTAATATAAGTGTTGGGCTATCTATTTTAATATTTCCTGCATTACCTGCGGCATTAGTACTAGCACTAATATTTGCGCCATTATTAATGGTTAATTCATTTGAGTGAATAATAATGCTTCCACCGTTTCCAGTACCCACTACATCAGCTTGAATTCCAGTAAAATTTATACCCGTATCAAGGGTGTTAGTCAGTAGTATATTATCTGAGTTTATAAGAATGTCAGCTCCATTTGTTAGACCTCCATTCATAGTTGAAATATAGGCTGCATTACTGATGATTAGGTTTTTTGAGTTAACAGATAAACCTCTAGGGTTTCCAGAAGCATTGCTACCAGCAGTGTGTACAATTCCCGTAGGTAATACAACGTTGAAACCAGGAGCGGGTATAATTTTATCATTGGTTAATATTATTTCGTTAGAATCGACAGATAAATTACCGCTATTGCCTGAGCTTTTAAAAAAGGAAGCAATCAATCCACCATTTCTTATATCCAGTTTTTCAGATTTAATTGAAATATCTCCTGAATCACCATTACCTAAACTAGCGCTTTGTATTCCCGTTCCACCATTGATGCTTAAACTCCCTGTTAAATCAACATCTATTTCCCCTCCATCTTCATTTGTTGTATAAGCGAAGATAGCAGCGTTATCCATCACCATTTGTCCGCCACGGATGACCACTTTACCCGCTGCATCCGCACTCACACTAATACCAGCATGATGGCTAAGTTGGATATTTCCTCCTCTAGTAAATGACGAGGTATTAACTCCTGACTCATTGAAAATAATTTCGCCAGAAGAACCGGCGCTCGCAATAATAACCTGTCCACTGGGTGCATAAAGTGTGTTGTCATCAATACTAATATTTCCCCCAATTAAAGAAAGAGTTGAGTCTTCAGGGACGCTAAGTATTTTATTAAGCCCACCAGAAACAGAAATAGGGGCAGGGGAGTCATCTAAAAAACCAAATGCCTCAGGGCTTGCAATTGTTAATAGAGGATTAGTATTAGCCAACCCCGTTTCAAACTTAACCCCATCTTTAAATTTTAAATAATCTGCTGTACTGGCATGAAAAGAGCCTTGTACATCAAGACTGGCATTTTCTCCAAATATTATCCCTGATGGATTAAGAAAATAGACGTTGGCACCAGGAATGGTTGAGCGAAATGTACCATCAATAGTTGATGTTTGCCCGCCTGTGACACGACTAATGACATTTTTGATTCCAGCTGATCCGCTAAAAGTAGCGCTTTCTGCACTGTTGATATTGAATTGCCCAAAACTATGAAATAAATTGCCACTTGTACGCTGCCCTAAGTCTTCAGTTATTTGAAAGTCTGGTCCGGCGAGAGAGCCAGTAGTACCCATTGAGCCATCAAGTGTGATTTCACTTAGTACTACAGAACTAAAAAAACAAGAAGTGGTTAGTAGCAATTTAATTAAAGAAATATTTATAGAAATGATTTGTTTTTTCATGAAGTATTTCTTTTATAAGTTTTTGCATTTTTTGTTGGAGCTGATTTTTAGTCTCGATAATTGCTGCTAAAGGACGCTCTAACAAAGAATTTTAGAATTTTACACTACTAATAACATGTTTATCTTTGAAATAAAATGTTTTTTGTTCTACCCAGGATGATCGGGACTGAAATTTTAGTTTGGGGGAAGCTGGTTCGTAATATACGCCATCTTTGGCGTAATGTGTTGTAGAGGGTAGGGTGGGCAACGTTTTTTTTGCCACGCAGATATTTGAATAAAAGATACACAAACGCGTTACTACCCTACGTTGCTTTGTTTGGTCAGATAAAGATAGTTATTTAAAATATATTGGTGGGCAGAAAAGCGCTGCCCACCCTACCTGACTTGATTGCAAGACTTGACCTCGTGGTGGTTACAGAATGCTGCTAAAATCATCAAAACTATATAAAAAACCACCCTGTACAGTATAGTCAGGTGCTCTATCTCCAAAACCAGCGCCTACACCAAAGCGTAATCGACCATTGGGAATAATTTCGTAATCAACACCACTGGTAAAAAATCCTGCTTCATTTCCCGTATCACCAGATAGTTCCATCGTTATATGAATGGATGGATCAATCTTATAGATTACGCCGGTACTGGCAAAAAATGAAAAACCACCATCATCGACAGCTATAAGAGAGAGATCTGTACCACCAATATTGTCAAGAGCACCCAATATACCAGAGATATTATGGGAGGAGCCAGCGACTACTATAGAGGTGTGTTCAGTGTAACCTAAACCTAGATGACCGGTTGCAACGAGTTTTTCATTAACAGGAAGTCTAATGGCACCAAACGTTTCAAACTCTAATGAATCTTCACCTCCTCCCGTTGGTATATCAAAACGCATTCCTGCACTCACGTTTGCGGGTTTGAAGTCAGTAATTTTCAAGTCATCAAAATGATAACGTGCAGCAAATGTTAAATCAGATACATCGGTATCACTGTCGTCGGCGAAGTCAGAATAGTGGTTAACTATGCCTATAGAACCACCAAAATCAATGTTAGAAGTGATTGGCACCCCGGCACGAAGTTTATAGGTAGATTTACTTCCGTTTTCAAATCCATGAAGGTCCATGTCAAGCTCTGCATAAGGATTATTGAGACGAACTGCATCACCAAAAAAACTATCAAATAACCGGATGTGGTCAAATGTTTGAGATACTTCTGTAGATGCAAAATTAGATCCCTGATCGGCAGAAGCCGAATTTATAATTAATGAGGATAATAGAAATATCATCCAAAATATATTTTTCATTGTATTTTTCATTGTATTTTTCTCCCAAATTAGTATTTTAATAATTGATTTAGTAACGTTATAACATCGTTTCTATGATTAAATAATTGGCTTGAGTTCTCGCAACAAATGGTAGATTGATTCTTAGGTTATACTTCACGCGGTCACGGATGCGGAATTTATATCGAGTTGATTTTTGTCGATAGCAAGGCGCTGAAACAGGCGCATAGCAAGCTACGCAACTGTTTTAGTAACGAAGTCTATCGGCAAAAATCAACTGCTAGAAATCCGCATCCGTGACCGCGTGAAGTATAGTTGTAGCTCAACAGAATAATTATTGACAGTCGGTTTGCCTTCCTCCAAAACCATGACTGACGGGTTTTGTATCTATTCATAAATTTCTCAAAATAAATATTCGTAAATATAAATTGATGCTAGGTTGTTTAACTCTAGTTGGTATAACTTTCTTAAACAAAAAAATAATTAGTGATTTTTGTAAAAAAGTATTGTCAAATATTATTAATTAAAATAACATGACCACCTATGATTTAGATCATAGGTGGTCATGTTGTATTTTGATAAGACAGTCTTGGGGAATTTGACGTTTATAAACTAAAGTTGTGTAACAGTTGTCTTAGTAGATGACTATGTTATTTTGACGGGTATAAAGAGTTGAGAAATGGTTAACTGCTCGGTTCCTAGCACAAATTACTGATTTCACAGTACTTCAAAAAAATGCCCGCTTAACCTATGGGTGAAACCAAGGTTTTTCGAAAATGCTGTGAAACCAGTATCTTGCGTTATAATTCCGCATTTAACCGATTATTATGGTTAAAGAATTATCTTTTACCATAACAAACCCAACCGCCAAAACCCTTTGTTAAAAAGTTTCCATCAGGTGTTCGCTTCCAAAACGTAGGAATATCACTTACCCATTTGCAATGATCTCCTTTTTGATCATCATACCTTCTCCCACATACTCGACTGAACCAGCCTTCACCAAATCCTGTTGGTCTCTCGCAGTGAACAGCCCCACCAACGATACAAGAGGAAGTGGCAAAATTTATATGACATTCCCCGTGTTCATTTGTCATTGCTCGTACAGACCCTAGAGTATTAGGAACAGAAATCGGATCATCGGTTGGTCTCGTAGTGTCAGAAATACCATAGCAAATCCAGCCTGTGTTAACCCATTCACAATGATGACCTTTTTGGTCGTTGTAGGGTGTCCCACATACCTGAGAAAATTCCCATTGAGCTCTTTCTGGAGTTTCTCCAGGAATCGGATTATTTGAATAACATTCGCCATGCGTATTTGTAGACCTTCTACCTTTATGAGTATTTCTCTTTTGAAATGAGGTTTCCTCCAAGATGGGTATCGATTCAATGACTTCAAAACTTAAATCATCTGTTAATTGCATTTTTACAGAAAATTTACTTGTTTGTCCTTTTATAATGACAGCAGGCATATCCACAGACCCTGTCTCTGGATTAAATAAGACTTCGTTTTCTGCCGATGCCGCTGATAAAAACAAGCACAATATTAAAAAATTTATATTTTTTATCATGATAACCTCTAAAAAGTTAATGAAATTAAAAAGTATCTATTTATATATTTTTTTAAAAAATATTTTCGTAAACACCACTTTTACTAAGTTCATTGTTCATAAACTTAGCTCAATACTTCCTCAAAAATACAGTTTTTGATTCCGAAAAAAGTATTGTTTATTATCATTAGCTAAAAGAAAGTAATCTCCTATGCCCCAAATTATAGGTGGTTGTTTTTTTGTGTGATATCGATTGTTCCAAAATTATTGATAGCATATCTTTTTCCTTGGGCACGTACGTCAGAGATGAAAAAAGTATCGAATACTTGAACTTTGGAATGATAATAACTTATCGATGAATATGAACAAAATCTATAATAAGGAATTGATAATAAATAAGTTGTACATTATTAGTCAGCGTTTTTGTTCGTATTGATTCGTATAGAAACAGGTATATAGCAAGGCTGCACAACTGTTTCTATACGAATCAATACGGGGAAAAGGACAATTTGAGATGGGTGGGTTATTTGTTATGAGTTGCCTAAGTTCGATTTTATATTTAATTATGGTACCTGACGATTGAGGTAAAAATATGAAGAAATTAATGGTGATACTTTTTATGCTATCAATTTTATCTGCATGTGAGAATAACGAAGGGCAATATAGGCATGATAATAAACATCATACAAAAAATAAGTTGTCGTCAAAATAAAATAAGGAATTTAATGTGTTGTTTTTTTGTAAGTTATTATTTTTCTCACTCAATTTTCTTCACTTGGGAAAAGAGCTTGTAATTTAAGGCAGTGATGAAATCAGCATAAGCATTTCAAATTTATATGATGAGTTGTATAATTATCTAGCAAAAGATTTGAATTTTTGTTGGAGAAAATATAATGATCAAATTACAAAGTAGCTATAACAAAATAATTAAAATATTTATAGTAATAAGTTTTTTTTCTTTCTCTCGTTTTGGCTTGGCAGGGGAAATACCTAATTTTCAGTTAGAAGAAACGGTGGCTATTGCATTACAAGAGACTAGTAAAATTTCAGATGATAATCCATTGTTTTCCCTCAAGCGTGAACAAAAAAGTGGAGAAGGCCTTGAAGTGTTACTTGGTACTTGGGATTTTTCATATAGCATTGGTGTAACGTCACATACTTCTAAAGTTGAATTAACCAAAATTGTTGTTTTTGATGAAAATGAGGCTATTTTGGGTGAAAACAAGATGGCTTCTGGTCAAATTTATCGCGATGAAAGAAGAATAGAGGAGAGAATAGGCTGCGTTAAGATTGATAATCCTTTACTTGATAGAGCTACAAATACTAACTATTCATGTTCTACTGATAGATCTGTTCGTCCTCTTCTTATGTTTGGATTTAGAGTTACAGGTAACAATATAACAAATGGTATTTTTAGTTATGGCGAAAATGTTGATGAAGTAGGAACTAACTTCGCCAAAAATAGTTCCCCTTTTTTGGCGATTCCTAAAGACAGAACAAACTCTTCAGTCAAAGCAGATAGATTAGAAGCATTTTATTTTTTGATAGAAGACGAGCTAGATATCCCCGTTGTTAATTATCAAGGCTCTAAATATCGCGTCATTCTTAAAAATGAGGGTAATTTTATATTTTCAATAAAGCATGTCTTACCAACATTGTTGGCAATAGAAGGGGATCAAGCTGTTTATAATGAATCAAACCATGAATTGATTATTCCCGTTGTTAAACATGATTACTCTAAATATCGAATAGTGCTTGAAGACAAAGGTAATTTCTTATTTTCGATTAAAGAAATCCAATCTTTTTAGTTTGCTAAGTGAATAGATAATTTATTGTGAGTTGCCTAAGAGTTTATACTTCACGCAGTCACGGATGCGGATTTCTATCGGTCAATTTTTGCCGATATAGACTGCGTTGCTAAAATGGTTGCGTAGCTTGCTATGCGTCCATTTCAGCGCCTTGCTAGCGACAAAAATCAACTCGCTATAAATTCCGCATCCGTGACCGAGTGAAGTATATCCAATTTATTCGCCACACATTGTGTTGTTGGATAATGACTTAGATAAATAAGTAACTGTCTTATTGTTTGTTTCTGGTGACAAGTTGTTTTGCATCGTTAAGTCGTTTTCTAAAGTATAAGAAATATCCATATAAGTTGAGGGACTGAGGTTTTCTGGGCTTAATGGAATGCCACCACGGTTTTTTATCACAAAGCTATTTTTTACTTTCCTCGTAAGAGAGGAGCAAAGGTCACTCATTTGCTCTTGTGCGTTTAGCATTGATCCTGACAACATTGTGATACTGCCGTTTATGTCTGTTTCTGGCTTTAGATCAAGATTTCCATCTTCGCTGAATTGTGAAGAAGCATCTACTACACTACGGGGGGATTTAAACAAAAAACCGGAGATTACAATGTCTCCACCACTTCCTTTTTTGGCTCGTGCGATAACTCTGCTGGTATCTAAAGACACTATGGGAGTGTCAATAGTAATATGTCCTCCTGACCCCGTTGAATCAGCGACAGAGGTTGTAATTTTACTATTACTTAGTAAAAGTTTTTTTCCATTGTTGATTTTAATTGAACCTGCATTGGCTTTTATTGTTTCTACAGAAATCGCGCTTTGATTTTTTAGACGTAGGGTATTGTTAATGTCGATAATAATATTGCCAGACTTTGCCGTGTCAGCGTTATTATCAATATCAAAAGTCATTGAATTGGATTGAATTCCCGCATTGTTTAATGAAATATTATCAGCTTTTATCTCTATATTACCTGCTTGTCCCATACCAAAAGTACCGGTGGTGATTTCTGAATCATTACTTAATGCCAAGGTGTTAGTGTTAATTTCTATCTTTCCCGCATTAGCAATACCCAGAGTATTAGCTGTGATTATACTTTCTCTCATATTGATGTGATTTATATTGAGTGTAATACTTCCTCCTTCACTAATCATTGATGAGCTACCGACGGTGGAATTATTATCCGCTTCGCTTAGAGTGGTTGTATTAATAGCGGCACCTGAATGCATGTCAAGGGAATCAGAATTAATGACTATATTACCCGCACTGTTTGCACGAATTGCTGACGAGTCGGTTATAAAGCCAGTATCAGTTACAAAGCCAGCCTTCAACCCAGAAAGTAAAATTATTGAGCTATTCACAGTAATATCACCTCCTAATCCATGCCCTTGTGTTTTAGCACTAATCTTAGTTCCATCTAACATTTTCAGGTTTTCAGTTTGAATCAGGATATTCCCCGCATTTCCAGTTGAAAATAATTCGGTTTCGGATGAAATTTTTGAATCTGTCCCAGTCACTTCGATAGATGGGCTATTGATTTCAATATTTCCAGCATGACCTTCAGAAGTAGTAGTAGAACTAATCTCTGCGTTTGTTATTTTTACCCGATCAGTAGCGTTAGTAGTTATATTTCCTGCATTGCCTGTTCCCATTGTTTTTGTAATTAGTTTAGGAAACGTTTTGAAGTCATTTCCTTCAAGTAGAATGGAATTGGCATTAATAATTAAATCACCACCGTGGCCAGAAGCGCTTGCTATTGACTGGATTTGTATTTTGTCTGTCAATTTTAGCTCATTAATTTCAAGTAGAATATTGCCGGCATTTCCTTTTCCAAAAGAGTCAGTAGATATAGCTATGTGCGGAAATTCTTTTACTTCTTGGTTTTCTGTAACATCATTTATGGTTAAGTTGTCCGCTAATTTAACATCTATCATTCCACCATCGCCATTTATGGTATCTGCCCAGATAGTGGCGTTATTCATGACCATTTGTCCGCCGCGAATGATTACCTTTCCAGCTGAATCTGCACTGACATCAATATCAGCTATTGGTCTATCATTTTCCACTCTAGTGATAGGGGTATCTACTGCATGACTGATATGAATCTCTCCCCCTTTAGTGAAGGATGAAGTCTCAATCCCTGATTCATTAATCACTAGCTCTCCAATAGAGCCAGCACTAGCAAGGATAACCTGTCCACTTGGTGCATAAAGGGATCTATCATTAATGTTAATATTACCTCCAATTAAGGAGAAAGTTTCATTTTCTGGTACTGAGAGCACTTTGTTATTACCGCCTAAAACAGTAATTTTTGCAGGTTTATCGTCTAAAAACCCAAATGCCTCTGGACTTGCTGTTGTGAATATTGGGTTTTCAGTAACCACTCCTGTTTCAAACTTAACACCGTCTTTAAACTTCAAATAATCTGCTGTGCTGGCATGAAAAGATCCTTGCACATCAAGGCTCGCATTTTCTCCAAAAATAACACCAGCAGGATTGAGAAAATATACATTGGCACCAGGAATGGTTGAGTGAAAAACACCATCAATCGTTGAGGTTTGCCCGCCTGTCACACGACTAATGACATTTTTGATTCCTGCTGATCCGCTAAAGGTAGCACTTTCTGCGCTGTTAATATTGAACTGTCCAAAACTATGAAATAGATTGCCACCTGCTCGTTGACCTAAATCTTCCGTTATTTGATAGTCTGGACCCTGGAGGGATCCAGTCGTACCCATTGATCCGTCAAGCGTGATTTCACTAAGTGCAAAAGGGCTAAAAAAGATTGTGGAACTAAGGCAGCCCGCAACAAATAACCCACCCATCTTACTTGTCTTTTTGCCCATCTTTGCTGTTGTAGTAACAGTTGCGTAGCCTGCTATGTGCCTGTTACTACGACAGCAAAGACAAACAAAAATTCTGCGTAATATGGGTGGGTTATTTATTGCGAGTTGCCTAAGTAGCAAGCCAGTGAAAGGTATCTTTATTGAAATGTTTTGTTTTTTCATGGGATGTTTTCTCTCCTTACAGAAAAGAATCAATATGTCATTCTATAAAAAATAGAGGGATGAGGTGAATTTTTTTAGAGCATGTGATTTGTCTCATAGGTTATGTAAGTTTGCTGACATATTATAAACCCAAGCATTTAAATATTTAAGAATATGAAATTATTTCAATATGCTTAGAGAAATCTCACTGGAGTCATATGTGAGGTTTATTTTTTAGATAAAAATATGAGGAAATAAAAATGATTAAATTAAGCCGTTCAAGCAATGTAAAAAAAATAATTTTAGCTAGTAGTTTATTAGTTGCACCTACTTTAGCCTTTTCTAGTGACATGAATGAGGATCAGAGCATACCAACTAATGATCAATTGCAAATGTTACAGGAAATGAGTGAGTATGCAAATGAAGGGGAATTTTCGACTTATAGTATTGAATCTAAAAGTAAGCAAGGCAGTCAGGCACTGATGGGGGAGTGGAATATATCCTATGATTATAATGGGTCTCAGACAGATAAAATTGTTATCGATGGGACTAACACATTAGAAGATGGAGAAATTTATTCAGTGGGCTCATATTATGCCAATCAAACAGGGAAAAAACAGGCGTTTTTTTGTGTAGATATGGATTCAATCTACGCTTGTGCAACAGAACCAGTGGCAGGTGGGGATATGGTAGGCTTTATGTTTAGTATTTCAGACGATAGCATAAACAATGGTTTTTTTGCGACGTCTTCTTCAATTGAAGGTCTGTTTGCGGGGTTTGAAAGTCAAGAATATCCCATTACAGGTTCTCGTGGAGCAGGTTCTGGAACAGATCCAATAACGGATCCTGGAACAGATCCAATAACAGCCCCTGGAACAGATTCTATCGTCCCAGGAAATAATGAAGCGACTTTTGATAATGCCAGCAACGAAATGACTATTCCGGTTCTAAATTATAAAGATACTAAATACAAAGTCATTCTTTCTCTAGCGAGGGCTGATGAGGAAAAAGTTATATTTGAATTGAAAGATGTACAAGAAATTTCAACAACCTCAATTTTTTCAGCATCACCAAAACAGGCAAAAAAATCTCCATTTCAAGTATCTCAACCTGAGCCAACACCAACATCTGAAGCGAGTTTCGATGATGTCAGCGGTGAAATGACTATTCCTGTTCTTGACATTAATGGGGACAAATTTAGTTTAACTCTTATTATGAAGAGTTCTGGCGTTTTTGGAAAAACTACGTTTGAAGTAACAGAGATACAACAGTTGTAAGAAAATTAATAAATATTTATATTTTTCGGTTTTCTACCAGTGAGTCAACTGATAGGAAATCGAATTTATAAACTAGGAAAACCAGCTGAACAATCTACGAACTGTCGATTTCATTCTTAGGCATGCAATTACTTCGTTTTATTTTTTGAAACAACAATATTTGCAGGTACATTATTTAAAAAAACCAAATACCCTTAGGCTTGAAGTTATAGTAAGGGTTTCAAACCCGTTTCAAACTTAATTCCACTTCAAATTTCAAAAATGCCCCTTGTACATTAAGGCTTGCATTTTCTCCAGAGTTGATGCTAAAAGGATTAAGAAAATACGCATTCGCTTCAGGAATAGTCGAACGAAATACATCCATCGATAGTAGATATTTCTCCTCTTGTCATACGATTTATAACATTTTTTAATGTTAGTAAAACTACTAAACGCCACGCTTTTTTATCAGTTAGGGAATTTTTAGATGCCTGTGATTCAGGTCATAGGCTGCACAGATTCGCTGACATATTATGAACCTAAGTAAGCACCCCCGTTATCCAGATTTTTGGTTTTTCGAATATACATATCCCTATAATAATGAAAAGCTGGGGGAAATAAATGGCTTGGGGTGAAAAAAGTCACGAAGATGGGCTAAGAAAAATGTAGGGTGGGCAGTCTTTTTTGCCCACCATTTATTTGTGATAGATTAAAGCATTGGTGGGCAAAAAAAGACTGCCCACCCTACACTCGCAGCTTAACTTAATGGCAGTGACGCAGAGCATGGGAACGATACTGCTTTATTGTGTAGTCATTTATTTTCTGTTCCTAATAAACGCAATCAATTTGTTGAGTACTTAAAAGTGAAGTGGTATTTTCAGCTAAAGAAAATGAAGGTGTCTTATTTTTTGTATTTTGTATGGAATGATGAGTAACCGATGAAACATCCATAAACGTTGCAGATGAAAGCTGGTTAGGGCTTAACGGAACACCACCACGATTTTTTATCACAAAGCTGTTGGCATTATTTCCAGAGCGAGAGGAACAG
>VAPK010115236.1_pt1 | contig 17987 bp, 17 predicted proteins | sample 3395031 | NCBI WGS metagenome assembly VAPK01 (sample SAMN08290443, study PRJNA428436) | hydrothermal vent metagenome | isolation source: Deep-sea hydrothermal vent chimney 1 | place: Pacific Ocean: Juan De Fuca Ridge
GGACAAAAGCCATGCAATTCACGAAATGATACAGGATAAATAATAAATTTGCCTTTTAAAAGTTTTCTTTAAAACAAATTGAATTGATACAAAGACCCGGTTTCCTCTTTTTCGCTTTGGCCTTGTTGCTGCTGACTGCTTTTCCAACGGTTTTGTTGTCGCAAACGGCGATGGTGAAGGGAGTGGTAACAAACGAGAAAGGAAAACCTGCCGGATTGGTCAATGTGCAACTGGTAGGGACTAAGCTGGGCATTACAACCGGGCAGAAAGGCTCTTTTAGCATTAAGGTTCCGGCTAACAAGGCTTTTCATTTGTCTATTTCTTATATCGGTTACAGGCGGCAGGATACTGTGCTGAGGCTTGCACCGGGCGAAACAAAAACATTGCATTTCCGCCTCCGTAGGTTAACGACAAACCTGCCCGGTTTTGAAGTGCGTGACGAGCAACTGCGAACTGAAAATATAGTACGGCTAAATCCACGCGATGCCCTTATTGCCCCCACGGTATCGGGAGGCGTGGAGAGCTTGATAAAGACTTTGCCTGGTGTTTCATCAAACAACGAATTAAGTTCGCAGTATTCGGTACGGGGTGGAAATTATGATGAAAATCTGGTGTATGTAAATGGTATCGAAATTTACCGGCCTTTTCTGGTGAATAACGGACAAGAGGAGGGGTTGAGTTTCATCAATCCTGCGCTTGTTTCTGGTATTCTGTTTTCGGCAGGTGGTTTTGGTGTGCAGTACGGCGGTAAGATGTCGTCGGTACTGGATATCCGCTACCGAAAGCCGGTGCAGTTTGGCGGTGGTGTCTCGCTGAGTATGCTTGGTGCCGGTCTGAACATGGGAGGTGTTAGCAAAAATAAGCGGTTTACATATCTTTTGGGCGCACGCTACAAAACCAACCGTTATCTTTTGGGGAGCCTTGAGACCAAAGGTAACTATCAACCGAATTTTACTGATTTTCAGGGGCTTTTCACTTACAAGCTGAATAGAAAGTGGGATATTTCGCTGTTGACCTACTTTTCGCTGAATAAATACAAAGTGGTACCCACCGACCGGCAGACCGACTTCGGGACTGTGCAGCAGACCCTGCGGTTTACTGTCTATTTTGATGGAAGGGAAGTGGATAAATATAATATGTTTCAATCGGGGCTTACTTTTAATTACCATCCGAACAGCAATACCCGGCTGCGATTTATCTTCTCCGGTTTTCAGACGAAAGAGTCGGAGACCTACGACGTACAAGGTCAATACTGGATAGGACAAGTGGGGAACAGGGAGCAGAAGAGAGGGCGGGGTGAGGCTGTGCAGACACTGGGTGTAGGCACTTATCTCGAACATGCCCGGAACTATTTCGATGCACATGTGTTTTCGTTTGCCCATAAAGGTTCCATGATTTACAACGATAACCTGTTGCGGTGGGGAGTGCGCTATCAGTTTCAGCAGGTGGATGATGTGCTTCATGAGTGGGAGATGATTGATTCGGCGGGTTATTCATTACCCAATCCGGTGGATAAGCCCGGGAATCCATTCCCTTCGCGTAGCAACTTGGATTTATACTATTTTGCTCATGCCCACAACATACTGAATATTCATCGTGTTTCGGCTTATGGATCCGACCGGTGGAATTTTCTACTGAAAAACAAAAGCCGGCTTTCTCTAACTGCCGGTGTACGGCTTTATTGGTGGAGCTATGCTAACGAATTTCTGGTAAGTCCGCGGGTAAGCCTCGCCTACAAGCCTTTTTCCAACCCAAACCTCGTTTTTCGCTTTGCTTCGGGGGTGTATTATCAGCCACCTTTTTACCGCGAAATGCGTAATATGGATGGCAGCCTGAATCCAAACATCAAATCCCAGCGTTCTATTCATTTTATTCTGGGAGGCGATTACCATTTTCAAATGGGGAATCGTCCGTTTATCTTTACCACCGAGGCTTATTATAAAAAGCTGGACAACCTTATCCCTTACGAAGTGGACAATATACGCATTCGCTATTATGCTAACCTGACAGCCAAAGGATATGCAACAGGCATCGATTTTAAATTGTTTGGCGAGTTTGTGAAGGGAATTGATAGTTGGATAACCTTGTCGTTTATGAAAACAGCACAGGATGTTATGGGTGATTTTTATTATGATTATTACAACCTGGCAGGGGAGAAGCTTCCGGCAGGAGAATCAGGTTCGGCGGTGGACAGCGTAAAAGTGGAGCCGGGTTTCATTCCACGGCCTACCGACCGGCGGATGAATTTCACTATCTTTTTTCAGGATTACATTCCGCATCACAAACAGTTTAAAGTACACTTACGGTTGCTGTATGGGACAGGGTTGCCTTTTGGTCCCACTCAGTCGCAGCCATATCAACAAACACTGCGCATGCCACCATACCGCCGTGTGGACATAGGCTTTTCATGGAATCCACTGGACAAGAATATAAATCGTATTTCACACAAAGTCATTAATTCCATGTGGATTAGCCTGGAAGTCTTTAACCTGTTCCAGACCTATAACACGGTCTCTTACACCTGGATTAAGGACATTTATAATCATTCGTTTGCCATTCCCAACTATCTCACCACTCGCAGGGTGAATCTGAAAATAGCTTTCAAATTTTAAACAGCCTGCTCTTTATAAATAGAAAGAGCTATTGTTTATTTGTGTTAGTTGTTGTGTTTGTTAAAGTGTTGATATAATTGATAAGCTTCACAAATTCAGCTTGCTTGCGAATATGAATCCTTTCTTTTTTAATGTATCGGCTAAGCTGACTTTTTTGCTTGGGGAAAAGTTGCAGGATATTTTTTTCTCTGGAGGCAGGAACGGCAGCATCATCACCGACTTTTACATAAAAACTCTTAATCTTTTTAGAAAAGCGTTCGGGCTCGGCAGGCTTATACGGGCGAAGGGGTTGTGCTTGCAGTAAATAAATCGTATATTTTATGAGCCCCTTGGTTTTTCCATGGACAAGAACCTGAAAATAGCCTGATGTAAGTTTATTTTTGTTTCTATAATAAGGCGTATATATGAAAGTGGTATCTCCAATTTTGTAAGCTTTAAGTTTATTATGGTTTTCCAATGCATACACTTTGTTGTTAGGTGATCGGTATTCAATATTGTCAGTATATATATTATAGCGTAATGGTATAATGGGGAACTTCTGATTGAATTTGCTAATGGGTTTACCATCCTGAAAATGTTTGTTCAGGTATGGGGTACCCGCAACAGATGGTTGGTTAAGTATCTGTTTTCCGTTTTCAAATCCATAGGCAGTCCAATTGTCTTTAGCGGTTTTCAATGTGGGGTTGACGACTTGTGCTACAGAGGTTAAACCAAGAAGGGCAAATAGCATCAGGAAGAAATACTTTTTTATTTTCATGGTATAAGTTTTAAGATGATAATTATTTTCTACAAATGTAATAATTAACCTAACGGTATCTCATCCATAGAATTGCATATATGTTTCAACGGGCGATACCGGTGAATATTTAACAATGAAAATAGTATATTCTCAATGAGTTATTGCTGCTGTGGTAATTTCTTCAAAAAAAATGTTAAATTTATTTAGATTATATTAAAATAGTGTTTATATTTGCGGAGTAATTTAAGTTTGAAACATAGCTTAATTGCAGGTTAATTTTTTGGGTTATCCCTCTTTCTGAGGGTTTTAGGTTAATGTTGAAAAGCTCCGATCAGAATGATCGGAGCTTTTTCTTTTGTGCTTTTGCGGTATTAAAAAAGAGCCATATTGAAAATATGGCTCTTTTTTTGATCTCTGTAAGTTAAACTTATTCGAAAGATAGAAGGGACTTTTTAATGATTTCCACTGCCTGCATAAGTTCCTCATCGGTGATAACAAGCGGTGGTGCAAAACGAATGATGTGGTCGTGGGTAGGTTTTGCAAGCAGACCATTATCGGCCATTTTCAGGCATACGTCCCAGGCTGTTTTGTTATTTTTGGGACGAATGATTATCGCGTTTAACAAGCCTTTTCCGCGTACTGTTTCAATCATATCAGATGAAATATCTCTCATTTTATCACGGAAGATTTTGCCAAGTCTTTCTGCTCTTTCTGCCAGTTTTTCGTCCTTAACAACTTCAAGAGCAGCAACAGCTACCCGTGCTGCGACTGGATTTCCGCCAAAAGTTGAGCCGTGTTCCCCTGGCTTGATGGTCAGCATGATGTCGTCGTCGGCCAGAACGGCAGAGATGGGGTAAACACCACCTGAAAGGGCTTTTCCAAGGATGAGTACATCCGGACGAACACCTTCGTGGTCGCAGGCCAACAGCTTCCCGGTGCGTGCAATGCCTGTCTGCACTTCATCGGCAATAAATAACACATTCTTAGCCTTACATAAATCGTAAGCTTTTTTCAGATAGCCTTCATCGGGAACCATTACACCGGCTTCTCCCTGGATGGGTTCTACAAGAAACCCGGCAACATGGGCATCTTCCAGCGCTTTTTCCAAGGCTTCAATGTCGTTGTATGGTATTGTGATAAACCCGGGGGTATAAGGGCCAAAATCATTTCGGGCTTCAGGGTCGGTCGACATAGAAATGATGGTGATGGTGCGTCCGTGGAAGTTGTTGGCACAGACGATAATTTTGGCTTCATTTTCAGGAATTCCCTTTTTTGTGTAGGCCCATTTGCGGCAGAGTTTCAGCGCTGTTTCATCACCTTCGGCACCCGAGTTCATGGGAAGAACTTTGTCGTAACCAAAATATTCAGTAATATACTTTTCATAAACGCCAAGTGTATCGTTGTAAAAAGCCCTTGAGGTGAGGGTTAATATTTGTGCCTGATCTGTGAGTGCTTTGATAATTTTGGGGTGGCAATGACCTTGATTTACAGCTGAATATGCTGAGAGAAAGTCAAAATACTCTTTACCTTCTGCATCCCATACACGGGAGCCTTTTCCTTTGGCCAAAACTACCGGCAACGGATGGTAGTTGTGTGCACCATATTTATTCTCCAGTTCTATAGCTCTCTTTGAAGTGAGTTTTTCCGACATATCCATAATTTTTAAATTATTAATTAATTGTGCTTCATATTGCAATAATTATTCTTCTTGTTTTACAGCGGGACAAAGGTAGCTTTATTTCAGGAAATTTTATAAACCGAAAGAAAATTTCAGGGTATTACTTAGTACAGTCTAGAACATGTTGGCAATATTACAAAAGATGCCGGAAGGGAAGAAGTAACCACTCAAAGAATTTCTCTATGGGAGGGCGGTTTTTCCACTGTTCATACACAAATGGTATGGTAGATTTCCGGGTTTCTTCTACGTGCCGGGTAACCTGTTTTGCAATATCTGTTTGGTCGCCAAAAAGCATAATTTCGAACATGTAACGAAAGCTTCGGTAATCGAAATTGGCAGAGCCAATACCGAAAATCTTATTGTCGGTAAGAAATATTTTAGCGTGCAGGTTATTGGAACTAAAAAATAGGAAATTAATGCCTCTCTTTGAAAGAGGTCCCAGATATTTGTTGCGGAGGATGTCCACCAGATTTACATCTGATTTTTTAGGTAAAAATATATTTATTTTAACCCCACGTTGAGCAGCATCCACCAGACTTTTGCGCAGCATAAAACCCGGAAGGAAATAGGGGGTTTCTATGTCGATGGATTCTTCGGCTTGTTTAATATAATGAATAAATTTATTGTTAATTTTTTTCTGCGTTATGAGTGGAACATCTCTGATAATTTCAAAATCCCCATGTCTGACAGGGCGGGTGTAATAGGACTTGCTAAAAATGTACCGGTTGTAGATTTTATAATCCTGAAGAAATAACTTTTTCAGTACCGGTGTGATGTCGCTTTCCATACGCAACTGCGATTCGCGCCAGTTCAGGTTGTAACCGGTAATGTTTGACGAGCCTATGTAACTTATTTTATCGTCGATAAGAAGTAATTTCCGGTGATTTCTTCTGTGGCTCCTTGTAAAAAAATCAAAGTTGTATTTTATCTTTTTGAAAAATCTGACTTCTCCGCCAGCAGCGATAAAGTCATCGAAAAAACCGGAGCGGATACTTCCGGCACCCCAGTAATCGATGAGTAGTTTTACAGCCACGCCTTTTTTTGCAGCGTTGGTCAACTTGTCGCGAAAACGTTCACCCATAACATCGTTTCCCAGCCTAAAAGTTTCCAGATAGATATATTCTTTGGCCGATTCAATATCCACAAGCATCTTCCCATAGTATTTCCATGGGTCTGAAATTAACTGAAATCTAACAGATTCGTCCATTCTGTACAGGTTCTACAGGATAAAATTATTATGGTATGAAGATAGGAATATATTCGAAATAAAAGCGAAAAAAGTTTTACTTACAACTCACTCTTTCATCTCATATTTTTTCGACTCTTTTTTTGCTCTTTTGTATAGGACAAAAGCCAGAATGACAACAATAAGGGAAAACCCAATGGAGAGAAAATAATAACGTCTTATTTGGGCTTCTTTATGTCTGCTTTCTTCCTTTAAAAGTTTTCTTTGCTGGAGAAGAGTGTCAATTTTAAAGCGGGCTTCCAGTTCGGCAATTTTGATTTTTTCCAGTTCCCCTTTTATGGTATCTCTGCTTTGCTCATAAAGGTCGTAATACTTATTGAAGTTTTTGTATTCACCCAACGCTGCGTAACATTTAAAGATACCCAGATAATTATTGATGGTGTAACTTCTTAGCCCTACTTTTGAGGAGATGGCGAGGCTTTTTAGAAATTCTTTAAGGGCTTGACGATGTAAACCGGCTTTCTGTAATGCTTTACCTTTATTCTGATAAACCATACTTAGTCCGGTTTTAGCTCCGGTTTCCCGATAAATTTTCCCGCTTTCATCAAAATATGTTAGGGCTAGCGAAAGGTTTCCCATATGGCCATATAGTACCCCCAAGTTACTTTTTACTAAAGCAATACCTTCTTTATCTCCAAGTTCTTCTTTTATTTTTAACGCTTTCTCGTAAAGCATCTTGGCTTTCTTGTATTCTTTTAAGTAGTCACCGTAAATATCCGCCATGTTGTTAAGGGCACGGGAAAGCTTCCGGATATCCCCGATAGATAAATAAATCTCCCTTGCTTTCTCGGTATAGTTCAGTGCTTTCTTGTAATTGCCTGTTTGTGAATAGATAATGGCCAGGCTGTTATAAGCCATGGCCATGCCTTTTTTGTCATTGGTTTCAAAAAATTTTTGTAACGCCTGAAAATAATCTGTTAATGCTCCATAATAGTCTTTTCTGTAGTAATCAATATTCCCCATATTGATGAGTGAGGTTGCCTCACCTTCCTTGTTGTTCAGTTCTTTTTCAATAAGATATGATGCTTTGTAGTAATAGGCGGCACTGTCAAAGTTTGCCCAACCTTCATAAACAAGACCAATGTTGTTCAAACAGTTAGATTGTCCTTCTTTGTTGCCACTCTGCTTGTAGTAATAGAGACCCTGTTTGAAATAACTAAAGGCATTTTTCATGTCGCCCCAGTAGAAATAACTAACGCCCATCGATTTGCTGGACAGTCCCATGAGGTTCTTATAGTCGTTTTTTCTGGAAATGGTAAAGGCTTCCTGGTTGTATTTCTTGCTGTTGTAAACTGACTTATCACGGTTTTGTTCCGAAAGTTTTATGAGAAGTTGAACCTTTGCTTTACTCTGGGTCTTGTTCAGTAATTGTTGTAAGCTATCAGAAGATAATATGTTTGCTGCTTGCAGCAGGGCAGGGAGCAAAACAATTAAACCGATAAAGTAAATCCTTTTCATCCTTTCCTGCAAATTTAGTTTATTTTTGGAAGATTGTTCATTTGTAACCAGATTATTTTCAAACAATCTGATTGGTTTGTTCCTTCGCCTGCCTTATCGTGAACCGCTCGCATGAGAATGTTTACTATATTAGCTTATCTTTGCAGGTAAATTTTTAAAGTATGATTAAATCCATGACCGGGTACGGAAAATCTGTAGCCGACATTCAACATCTAAAGCTGATGGTAGAGATACGCACGCTGAACAGCAAACAGTTGGATATTAGCATGCGTATTCCACAATCTTTCCGGGAAAAAGAAATTGAACTAAGAGCACTTTTGCGTGATCAGCTTCAGCGGGGAAAGATTGACTTTTCTATTTCCAGGGAACAATCTGAAAAAACGGATGGCCCCGTTCTTAATAAGGCATTAGCGCATCATTATTATAGCCAGCTGAAGGAGTTTGCCAAAGAGATTGGAAGTGATGAAAGCGAAGACTTCCTTGCACTGATTTCACGTTTTCCAGATGTATTTACAGTAGAGGAGAACACGTTCGCTGAGGATGGATGGCATGCTTTGATAGGAGCCGTTAAGGAGGCTATGGATAAGGTGACGATGTTCAGAACCCATGAGGGGAGCGTTCTCGAAAAAGATTTCAGGCAGCGTATTTCCACCATCTTGCAGCTTCTAGCTCAGGTGGATCCTTACGAAAAGGCACGTGTGGAAAGGGTAAAAGAGCGTATTGTTAAAAGCCTAAACGAAAATATTACCGATATTCATTATGATAAAAATCGTCTTGAGCAGGAGATGATTTATTATCTGGAGAAACTAGATGTTACCGAAGAGAAGATCCGCCTGAAAAAACATTGCGACTATTTTCTGGAGGTGTTGAATTCGGAAGATACGGTGGGTAAAAAACTTGCTTTTGTTCTTCAGGAAATCGGACGTGAGATAAACACACTCGGTTCCAAATCCAATGATGCCGACATGCAGAAGATTGTTGTTCTTATGAAGGACGAACTGGAGAAAATTAAAGAACAAATGCTGAATATTTTGTAATGACGGGTTCTGAAAATCATAAAAAAGGAAAGCTGATAATTTTCTCTGCACCTTCAGGCTCAGGAAAAACGACACTGATACGCTATGTCATAGCTCACCTGCCGCGGCTCTCTTTTTCGGTTTCGGCTACCAGCCGTTTGCCCCGGCCGGGAGAAAAGGATGGCCTGGACTACCACTTTATCAGTGTTCAGGAGTTCAGGCAGAAGATAAAGGAAAATGCTTTTGTGGAGTGGGAGGAGGTTTATGAAAATCAGTTCTATGGCTCTCTGCGCGATGAAGTGGAAAAGATAAGAGAACGTGGCGACTCGGTTGCTTTCGACCTGGACGTGAAAGGCGGTATTAACATTAAAAAGCTGTATGGTGATGAAGCCCTTGCCGTTTTTGTAAGACCTCCTTCTATCGCTGTTCTCGAAGCTCGTCTTCGCCACCGCTCCACAGAAAGTGAGGAGAGTATTCGCCAGCGGTTGGAAAGGGCCGCTTATGAACTCACTTTTGAAAAATATTTTGACAAAGTATTGGTGAATGATAATTTGGAAAAATCCCGTAAGGAAGCCCTCGAAATAGTTAGCGATTTTATTGAAAAAGACTGATTTAGCTACCATTAACCTAAAACTAAAAAGATGAAGAAAGTCGTTTTACCTGCTTACAATAAAAATATTATCAGGGCCTTACAAAGTCTTCGTGTAGAGGAGTGTGCACTTACACAACCCGGAAAGGATGAGGTGCTTATAAAAGTGCATGCCGCTCCCTGCAATCCTTCTGATATCGCCTTTTTGATAGGAGGCTACAATATTGTGAAAAAGGTTCCAACCGTTCCGGGATTTGAAGGCTCCGGTATTGTGGTGGAAGCCGGCGAAGGAGCCGAAGATCTGATTGACCGCAAGGTGAGTTTTTTCATCCAGGAAGAGAATTGTGGCAGTTGGTCGGAATATGTCATCTCAAGCCGAAATAAATTAGTGATTTTGGATGCTGAAATGAATATGGATCAGGCGGCTTGTTTTGCTATCAATCCATTTACGGCTCGCGGGTTGCTGGATATAGCGCTGCTACGTGATAACCATACTATCATTCAAAATGCAGCTGGGGGACAGGTGGCTGCTTTTGTGCGGCAAATGGCTGGTGATATGGACATTGAAGTGATTGATATTGTAAGAAAAAAGGAAACGGTGGTTCGTCTTGAAAAGGAGGGAGCCAGACATATTTTGCTGGAAAATGAACCGCAGTTTGAGCAAAAGCTGGAAAAACTTGCCTACAAACTGGATGCTCGGCTGACTTTTGATGCTGTGGGTGGCTCTTTGTCCGGTCAGATATTTAACGCCATGCCACACGATGCGGAGCTGGTATCGTATGGAGGTCTTTCAACAAAAAATATTTCAGGTATTGATCCTCTGGATCTGATATTCCATGATAAGATTATTTCGGGATTTAATCTACCCGAATGGCGTGAGCAAATGGATGATGACTTCTTTGAACAGGTTTCCCTTGAAATGCAACATCTGTTTATTTCAGGAAAATACCATACAAAAATACAGGGGAGTGTCGGTTTCGACAACATTGGCGATGGGCTGATTCATTGCCTGCGAAACCTTAGCAAAGGTAAGATGCTAATAAAGGCAGAAGTAAACTGATTTCTTAGTTTAATCAGAAAAAGGGTACCACTTTGAAACAGAACAAAAAAACCGGTTTGTTGTTTGGTTCATTCAACCCCATTCATTCGGGACATTTGATTTTGGCTAATTATATGGCCGAATTTACCGATTTGGATGAGGTCTGGTTTGTGGTCTCTCCGCAAAACCCGCTGAAGCAAAAAACCAGCTTGCTTGCCGGTATTCATCGCCTTACGCTGGTGCGTCTTGCCGTGGAGGAGCAACCCAGCCTGAAAGTTGCCGATATCGAATTTGAAATGCCCAGGCCTTCCTATACCATCGATACTTTGACATGGCTATCTGACAAATATCCTGAACATGAGTTTGTTATGATATGTGGCTCCGATATCTTCAGCCATTTCCACAAATGGAAGAATTACCGTGAGATATTACATCAATACCAGTTATACGTTTATCCCCGTCCCGGCTCATCGTTGGGAGAATATGCCGGAAATTCTAAAGTCATGCTCTTCGATGCACCACAATTGGAAATTTCATCAAGTTTTATTCGAAAAGGTATCCGGGCAAAAAAAAACATGGCCTTTTGGATGCCGGAAAAAGTGTACCGTTACATTTTAGAGATGCACTTTTACGAGAAATAGATGGGAAACAGAAAAGCTTAATATACACTTACTTTGCCCCTTTGTATAAGGTGTCTTTCTCAAAGAGGTGAACCCTGAGAGCTCACTCCTCTATTGATAAGGATCTGTTACGGGAAGTACATAATATTCGCCCGTCCGCGGATCTTTGTAGAATTTGTTGTATCCGTTAATGCTTTCTATGTTGGCGTCCACCGAGCCTTTAATGAAGACAGTGTTGTCCACATCCACCGAGCCTGTCACGTTTAGTGCCGAATCCACAGTGATGCGTTGAGGGGTGACCTGCGGAATAATTCCTGCATTTTGAAAAACCAGTACCCAAATCCCCGCAGCAATCAGAATCAGGGTAAGTTTGATAAAGCGTGAGTTTATTTCCATGGTTTTATGATTTGATTTCAATTGTTCAAAAATATTCAAAATTTGTGAGGGTTACTCCCTTTTATAAAAAAAATCTCTCTGTCTCGCCGGCTGATATTCTGATTCGTGGTCTCAGTGGTGAAGTTGGTGCTATATATTTCTAAGATTCTCTGGAAAACTGTTAATGGGCTATTTGCGCTGTAAAGAGAAATGAGCTTGGTCTTCTGATCTTCGGAAGGAATCGTGAACGACATCTAATGCCTGGGATTAAACTGCTTGAGTTGAAAGTTTCTTCCGTCGAAAACGCAATACGAAAAATGGGAAATCCAGTCGCCAAGGATAACCAGTGTTGCTTTGTCGTTAATTTTTGTAGCAACAGGCATGTGGCGGTGTCCAAAAACAAAATAATCCACATCGGGAAACTCACCGGCCATATCTTTGGCGTGGCTGAACAGCATTTCCTCTTCTTTGTTAAAAGAGGGCTCTTCTTTACCAGCCAGGCTCATCTTTGCCAGCCGGCTGCGGCGCGAAAAATAGCTACCCATCCAGGCGCCCACGTCGGGATGCAGCCAGCTAAACAGAATTTGGTTGGGACGAAACTCAAAAATAGATTTTAAAAATTTATAACTCCTGTCGCCAGACCCAAGCCCGTCGCCATGTGCTAGGTAAAAGGTTTTTCCCATTATTTCGCGAATTACCGGTTTGCGGTGAAGCTTTATTCCGATTTCTTCTTCAAGATAATCGAAAGCCCACAGATCGTGGTTGCCGCGAAAAAGATGCACGGGAATTCCGGCATCGGTAATATCAGCCAGTTTGCCCATCAGCCGGACAAAGCCTTTGGGGACAACGGTTTTATATTCAAACCAAAAATCGAACACGTCGCCCATAAGGAAAATCTCCGCTGCGTCATAGCGTACATTCTCCAGCCACTTTACCAGTAGTTTCTCCCTTTTCAGACTACTGGCGTGGTCAGGGATTCCCAGATGGAAATCGGAAACAAAATATATGTTTTTCCTTTCCAAGCTTAAAATTTACAAGCCTTTAATGACATCCTTAATAATGGTGATGAGTTTCGGGGTAACCTGCTCCACAGCAGCGAGTACCTCCTGGTGAGATATTTCAATGATTTTTCCTTTCACACCAAGGTCTGAAATAACCGATACGGCGAAGACTGGCATATCCATATGACGTGCAACAATAACTTCCGGAACCGTTGACATACCTACTGCATCAGCTCCCAAACCGCGGATGTAGTAATATTCCGATGGCGTTTCGTAAGTGGGGCCGGTGGTACCGGCATAAACGCCTGTTTTGTATCGAATACCTTGATGGCGTGCTACACGGGTGGCCTTACTTAGTAATTTTTTGTCATATGCTTCACTCATATCTACAAAACGAGGTCCCATTTCATCGATGTTTTGTCCAGTCAATGGGTTGGGCATGAGGTTGATATGGTCGGTGATAAACATGATATCTCCCACTTCAAAATCCGGATTTACACCACCACTGGCGTTGGAGACAAAGAGGTACTCAATACCAAGCTGTTTGAAGACACGAATGGGGAAAGTAACTTCTGCCATGGAATAGCCTTCGTAATAATGAAAACGACCCTGCATGGCAACTACTTCCACGTTGCTAAGTGTACCGAAAATTAGTTGCCCTTTGTGTCCTTTTATGGTTGAAACCGGGAAGTTGGGAATATCGGAGTATAATATTTTTTCACTGACTTCGATATCGTTGGCCAGATCTCCCAGGCCGGAACCTAATATAATAGCTATACGTGGTTTAACACTTATTTTTGACTGAAGGAATGTCGCTGTTTCTTTGATTTTCCCTAACATAGTTAATGATTTGCTTATTAAATTTTTTTTCACCCTGCCCATGAAATTTTACCTTAATAGGTAAGTAAACAATGGGAAGGTCTTTCAGCAGGCGAAGATAGGGAGAATTTATTAATCGCATGGCATCTTTTTCCGTTGTAACCATCAGCTTGCGCCTGGAGTACTGCTCATCCCATGTTTTTCTAATGAACAGGATATCTTTTTTGGTATAGTTGTGATGATCCGGAAAATCAAGGGTTATCAGCTCGCGGCAACGATAACGAAGGTTATCTTTGAGCGGATAGGAATTGGCAATTCCTGTAAATAAGATAATAGAACTGTATTGCTTTTCGATTTTGACCTTTTCCAAAGAAGGTATGCTGACGGGTGTACCATACTCCAAATAGGAGAAATAAAGTTTTTGATGAGGTTTAGGAGCCAGTTTCTTTTCAATTAACTTTTTTACAAGAGGTGAAAGAATTTTTTCGGTTTTTGTAACAATGATAATGTCTGCCCTTTTGGCTACTGTTTTCAAATCACGAAGTCTTCCGGATGGGAAGAGGAAGTCGTCGGCATAAAGTTGGCGGTAGTCCGTTAGCAAAAGGTTTAGCCCTGATCTGATAAACCGGTGTTGCAAAGCATCATCCAAAATGATAACTTCGGGAGCTGTTTCAAGCTCTAAAAGCTTTTCCACACCACGGCATCTATCCTTGTCCACAGCTACATGAACCTGATGACTGAATTTGTGCAGATATTGCATGGGCTCGTCGCCGATGTCATTAAAAGATGAAGTCTCATCTGCCAGAACAAAGCCTTTGCTTTTCCTTAAATAACCCCGGCTCAGGATAGCTGTCCGAAATTCCTTTTGAAGCAGGCGGACAAGATATTCTGTGTGTGGTGTTTTTCCGGTTCCGCCAATGGAAATATTACCAACACCAATTACCGGGACATTATAAGACCTGGACGGTATTATGCCGATATTAAATAGTAAATGTCTGAAACTAATAACCAGCCCATACAAAAGTGCGAATGGGTATAACAATATTTTCAGCATGAAGAAGATAAAAATTTACGATCCTTACAATTCTTTAATTTTGTGTAAATTTATAAAAAAATTAAAACATCAGTCACTACGCTAAAAAGTTTTATAAATAAGTCATAAACAGACATGAAGATAAAAGAAATAATTCGCTATCTGGAGCAATTAGCTCCATTAAGTTTACAGGAACCTTATGATAATTCAGGTTTGCTTATCGGCTCTCCGGACAAAGAGGTGAAAAAAGCTCTTATTACGCTGGATATAACCCCGGCAGTTTTGGATGAGGCGATTACCTCGGGAACAGGGTTGATAATTGCCCACCATCCACTGATATTTAAAGGGCTAAAACGCTTGAATGGGGGCAACATGGTGGAAGATTTAGTGATAAAAGCCATAAAAAAGGATATATCTGTTTATGCTATACATACCAATCTGGATAACGTTGCCGAAGGGGTGAATCGACGCCTGGCAAAACAGCTGGGGCTCGTAAATACCCGTATTTTAGCTCCATCCGGGAAGTTAAAAAAGCTGGTGGTTTTTACTCCGGAGAGTCATGCTGATGCTGTTCGTGATGCCATACTGAATGCCGGAGCAGGGCATATCGGGCAATATAGCCATTGCAGTTTTGGTGTCCACGGCGAAGGAAGTTTTAAAGCACTGGAGGGGACGCATCCGTACGTGGGAAAGGAGGACGAAATCCATTTTGAAAAAGAGGTCCGGCTGGAATCTATTGCTCCTGATTATTTGATAGATACCATTCTAAAGGCTATGCGCACCATACATCCTTATGAGGAGGTGGCTTACGATATTTATCCGCTGGAAAATTCCGGAGTTGGTGTGGGAGCTGGTATGATAGGGGAGTTGCCTGCATCCGTACCACCTCACGACTTCTTGCTTGAGGTGAAAAAGAAACTTGGAGTAAAGCAACTTCGGCACGGGCTGCTTGTGGACAGAAAGGTGAAAAAGGTAGCCATCTGTGGGGGTAGCGGAAGCTTCCTTATGGGAAAAGCCTTTGCTTCCGGTGCCGATGCTTTTGTTTCGTCCGATTTTAAATACCATGATTTCTTCCTTTATCAAAACCAAATGATACTTGTGGATGCCGGGCATTATGAAACGGAACAATTTACTAAAGATTTAATATTTGATTTATTAACCAAAAAATTTCCTAATTTTGCACTCCAAATTTCAAATTATTACACAAATCCGGTTTCATTTTTGTAGATGGTTGAAACATAATGTATTATGACAAATAAAAGTAAAAATACAACGGGAGGTCAGGAAGTAAGTGTTGAACAGAAACTGACTGCATTATTTAATCTCCAGCAGATTGACTCTCAAATTGACAAAATAAAAATAGTTAGAGGTGAACTTCCTCTCGAAGTGGAAGACCTGGAGGACGAAATTGCTGGTTTGGAAACGAGAAGGGCTAACTTTCAGGAGGAAAAGGATAAATTTGAGCAGTTTATCAAAGACAAAAACGAAGCTATAAAAGAGAGTAATGCCCTGATTAAGAAATATACAGAGCAGCAATTGAATGTGCGGAATAACCGTGAGTACGATTCTCTGACTAAAGAGATTGAGTTTCAGAATCTGGAGATACAACTTGCCGAGAAGAAAATTAAAGAATCTAAATTCCGTATAGAGAGTATTGAAACGGATATGAAGGAGGCCAACGAAAAGCTGGAGATGCGCCAGCAGGATCTTTCTGCCAAAAAATCTGAGCTCACCGGCATCATTACCGAAACGGAAAAAGAGGAGGATGAACTGGTGAAAAAGTCGCATGAGAACGAGAAATTCATTGAAGAAAGGTTGCTGACTGCGTATAAACGTATTCGTAAAAATGCACGCAACGGGCTTGCTGTTGTGAGGATTGAGCGAGATGCCTGTGGTGGCTGCTTCAATAAGATTCCTCCTCAGCACCAGCTGGATATCAAACTGCACAAAAAAATTATTGTGTGTGAATATTGTGGTCGAATCCTGGTTGACGAAGACCTTACAGGGAGAGACGAACCGGAAAATGAAAAATAAAAGCAAAAAGTATTTCTTTTGAAAGCGGACAATTGTTGTCCGCTTTTTTTAATGGCAATGCTATTGGCTTTCTGTGAGATAAACCTTATATCGAACTCTGGTTGTTAAATTGAGTGTTCCTGTGGACTACTGATGATAAAAATTTTAGGGATCTCTGTCCTATTGATCGGAGTAGTTATCTTTGCCACATGTATTACGCATCAAATAAGCTGGCAGACATCAGGAAAGAGATGGTGAGCCGGATAGTCGGACTTTATCCACAGCGCGAAGCTGAGAACATGATGAATATGCTTATCCAGCATTACTTCGGTTTGTCGCGGGCTATACAGCTGATAGAGGTTGACAGAAGGCTCTCCGAGTCGGAGATGTTGATTATTAACAAGGCCGTCAAACGGTTGCTGACAGCGGAACCAATCCAATATGTGGTGGGTAGTGCAGAGTTTTACGGACTGGAACTGGATGTGTCGTCCGAAGTACTTATTCCCCGGCCTGAGACAGAGCAACTCGTGGATATCATTGTTAAAGATAACCGGGATGATGATGTTGACATTCTTGATGTAGGAACAGGCAGTGGTTGCATTGCGCTGGCGTTGAAAAATACTCTTTCGGGAAGCCGGGTGACGGCCATCGATATTTCTGATAAAGCGCTTCTCCTTGCCCAAAATAATGCAAGGAACCTTAATCTGACGGTTGATTTCAGGCAATGTAATATATTGGATACGAAGACTTGTCTGACCATACTGGAAAAGAAATTCCATATCATTGTGAGCAACCCACCTTATGTTTTGCAAAAAGAAAAGGAGCAAATGGCTGACAATGTGTTGAAATACGAGCCGCCACTGGCACTTTTTGTGGAAGATGATGATCCGTTACTGTTTTACCGGAAAATCATGCGTTTCGCGGAGAGATCTCTGAAACCAGATGGAAAACTCTATTTTGAAATTAATGAAAATTATGCTGAGGAGACAGCTTCTCTTTTTGACAAAGACATTTTTGATATTCCTGAGATTATAGTAGATATCCATGGGAAAGCAAGATTTCTCGTAGTCAGGGCAAAATAATTTTAGTCCGTCAGGCCGTAAAGAACAACCTGGCCGGCAGTCTCGGAAACCGAAATAACAAGCAGAATCTCTTTACCGGAAATTAACAAAAACACCTCCATAATCCGGCGTACCCTTAACTTATACGGTGGTTTATAATTGTAAAAATGATTGCACTAAATTTATCTGCCAGCAGGAGACCTGGCCTCATAAGCCTGCCCATTAACTAATTGGGCTACTGAAATTTATTCTCAAGCTGGAAATATGTAGTGTTAATAATTTCATAACCTAAACTTAATATTTAATTAACCTTGGTCTGGTAATGAAGGTGTTCTTTTGCCAATAATTAATGGACAAAAAATAAAGAATTTGAAAAAATTATTCACCAGTATTATTTTACTGCTACTGATAGCCGACCTGTTTGGACAAAACTCCCAAACAAGAGATGCTTTTACGCCATCCGGAAAACCATTTGTGAAAATTTATACCAATTATCACAGTAATTTTACAAACGGAACGAACCGTAATCTCTTTGAAGTAACCCGGGCATATCTGGGTTATAAATATTCAATTAGCAGGTACTTCTCGGCAAAGGCAAATCTTGACATAGGCAATCCGGGAGTTGGTAAGCTTCAAATGACAGCCTATTTAAGGAACGCTTATGTTCAGTACAAAAGAAATGGTCTTA